>Ga0209472_1001746_pt1 | contig 12421 bp, 9 predicted proteins | sample GraSoiAngelo_130_FD_185887 | JGI IMG/M metagenome (GOLD analysis project Ga0209472, IMG submission 185887) | Grasslands soil microbial communities from the Angelo Coastal Reserve, California, USA - 14_0929_02_20cm (SPAdes) (version 2) | ecosystem: Environmental > Terrestrial > Soil > Grasslands ...
GCGAACAGATGCACCAAGGCGCCCGCCCGTTGCCAGCCGCGCACCGTCAATTCGTGATGCGCAGGACGGCCGCTTTCGGTTACACCCCGGTCACGACTGCCATGCTGATGCTTTTCCGCATGCCGGATGATCATGATCTTCAACATGCCGGTGACTCCATGGTCGTCGTCGGCAATGCTTGCACGACAACCAGAAGTTGGACAACACTCTCCGGAGGATAAAGGTACTAAAAAGGGCGCCCATTTGCGGGGTCTTTGGTTGCGCCTTGCTTGGCTGGCGACGGTCCTAGCCCTAGCCATACCTGCCACGGCCGCCCCCTTGCATCGCATCGTTGCGGTCGGCGACCTACATGGCGATTTTTCCGCCTGGCGGGATATCCTGCGTTCCGCAAGCGTGGTCGATAACAATGGCCACTGGACCGGCGGCGACGTGGTCCTAATCCAGACCGGCGACGCCGTCGATCGCGGCCCGAATTCGCTCGAGATCATCCAGGATCTCGTGCGGCTGCAGAAAGAAGCGGCCCGCGCCCACGGTCACGTCATCGCCATGGTCGGCAATCACGAAGCCATGAACCTGACCGGTGACCTGCGCTATGTCTCCGCCGCCGACTATGCCGGCTATGCCGACCGCCGATCGGCCGTGCGGCGCGAGGATGTCTACAATTCCAATAAGACTGCTATCGAAATGGCCTATCGCCAAAAAGACCCGCAGATGAGCGGCGACGCGATCAAGAAGGTCTGGTTCGAAGCCTTCCCACTAGGGCGCATCGAGCACCAGATCGCCTGGAGCGATCACGGCACGATCGGTCGATGGGTCGTGAAAAATCCTGTTGTCGTCCTGCTGGACGGCACGCTGTTCGTGCATGGCGGTATCAGTCCGGCTTATGCCAATCTGACCGTGGCGGAGATCAATGTCCGCGCCGCAGCCGCGCTGACGGCGCGAAACACCGATCCTACAGCGATCATCAATGACGACCAGGGGCCGCTCTGGTACCGGGGGCTGGCGCAGCCGCTGGCGTCCAACAACGGCGAGACGCTCGCGGCGCCGACGCCAGCCCAGATTCAGCCGGCCGGCGAAGATCAGCTGGATGCCCTGCTATCTGCTTATGGCGCGAAGCGAATCGTGGTCGGTCACACGCCCATCCTGTCGGGAATCGCTCTCTTCCATGACGGAAAGCTGATCTGCATTGATACTGGAATATCGGCCGTGTACGGCGGTACGGTCTCCTATCTGGACATAGTCGATGGGACGCCCGTCCCGCATGCCGTCGCACGATCTCAGCAACCCTCAAAACAGGGAGCGCCGTGATGTGCTTGGTTCTGAAAATGGCCTTCGCTGCCGCGACGTTTTCCATCCTGTCCTGGGCAAATCCCGTCCGCGCTGCCGACGGCCCCAAACCGTTGTTTGCCAGCGACGATGTGCTGAGTCTGACCCTCACGGGACCCTTCGACACGATTTCGCGCGACAGCGCCGCCAAGCCGGTCCCCGGTGTACTGAAGGTTGGCGGCGCGGCGCCAGAAACCATGCCCGTGACCTTGTCGGTGCGCGGCATCACGCGGCGCAAGAAAGAGGTATGTGCCTTTCCGCCCCTGCGCGTGGAGTTCTCGCAAAAACCCGGACCGTCTTCCATCTTCAAGGGACAGAAGCGGCTCAAGCTGGTGACCCATTGCCAGCGCAGCGCGGATTACCAGCAATATCTGCTGCTGGAATATACTGCCTACCGGCTGTACCGCGCCCTGACCCCGGAAAGCTTCAACGTCCGACTTGCCAAGATTGACTATACCTACAAGGACGGCCAAGCCCTCATCACACGGCTCGGCTTTTTTATTGAGGATGTCAATGACGTGGTGAAGCGCAACGGGCAGGAACGGCTCAGGGGTGTCAGAAGAATATCCGCCTCGCAACTGGATGCGGCCGCCGCGGCGCGCTATGCGGTGTTTGAGTACATGATCAGCAACCTGGATTGGGCCATGACGGCCGGTCCGGCCGGCGTGGATTGCTGCCACAATGCCCGGCTGATGGGTGCCAAGGGCGTGACCGGCGCATCGACGGGCCTGATCCCCGTGCCTTATGACTTTGACTATGCCGGCCTGGTCAACGCGCCCTATGCCGTGCCGCCGGACGGGATCCATGTCGCCAATGTGAAAGTGCGGCGCTATCGCGGCTTCTGCGCGCATAACGAGGAGGCCAAGGGGTTCCTCACGCAGATTTCTACCCGCCGTGACTCGCTGATGGCCATTCTCAACGAGACGCCGCAGCTGGAAGACAGGACGCGCCGAAAGGCGGCCGGTTATCTCGGCGACTTTTTCGAGGAGGCCGGATCGCCGTCCAAGGTGGCCGATCTCATGAAAGTGTGCTTGCGTTAATCGCGTAGAGGGGCCGGGGCCATACGTCGTGACACAGCTAAGCGCTGACAAAGCTCAAGCCCTGTTTGACGGAACCCATGGTCCGGCTGCCGCGCTGGACTGGTCCGGCCTGACAGACGTGCGATTCATCGCGAACTCGGTCGGCATCCTGCTGCTGGCCACCCTGCTGGGCGCCGTGATTGGCTACCACCCAGCGACGCGGCGCACCATAGACGGGCTGCATGAAGCGGACATGCCGCATGTGTATGTGATGTATGCGTTGATCGGCGCGGTGATCGGCGTGGCCGTGCGCGAATTCGGCACCGTGGTCGGTTTGGTGGTGTTCGGCATCGGCGGTCTAACCCGTTTCCGCTCGGCGGCAGATTCGACGCGCGACACAGTGCGGCTGATCATCGTTACCCTGGTGGGACTGACCGCGGGCCTCGGCCTGTTGCATTTTGCGGTGATCATCACGCTGTTCACCTCCGCCCTGATCTATGTCTTCGACACCAGACCGCCCTACCGCATCCGGGTGGAAGGCATAGCGAAGGATCGCGCCGATAGGTGCACCGAGGTCTATCGCGGCATTCTGAAGGGGCATGGCTGCAGCATCATTGCTGAGCATCATTCGCTGGAAAAGGCGCGGATTGAATTTGTCTTCCGTTTGCCCCGCCGCAGCACCCGCGACCGGCTGGACGTGGAGTTGCGCAGTATTGCCGCCGATTTGCGCGGCGACGTGGATTGGGAAGTCACCTAGCCGGGCGTTCAACGGGGTAACTGTAGCGCCGATCAACCGAGGTACTGAAAACCTGATTTAGGCCACTTACCGGCCGGACTGAATCCCCAGATTCCATCATCTCAACAGCAGCGGCAGCTGAATTCCGTTCGGAGCACCCCCTCGGAAGCGCTATTGACAATACATGTAGATACATATAATGTACCCTCATGAACTTGCTATCTCTACCTTGTTACTGCGCAACCTTGCGGCAAGCCGCCCGGGCTGTAACGGTGCTGTACGAAGATATGCTCGCCGGTAGCGGCCTGCATGCCACGCAATTCACGGCGTTGCAGCTTCTCGACTCGGCCCCAAACCTGACCACAACGGAGCTGGCGGAGGCTCTCGGCGTTGATCAAACCACGGCCACGCGGATGTTGGCGCTCATCAAGAAGGCTGGCCTGGCGAGCGATACTGTCGGTGCTGACCGCCGGCAGCGCCGCTGGGCTCTCAGCGCCCAGGGGCAAGCGCTACAGAAGAAACTGAAACCCCGCTGGGAGGCCGCGCAGGAGGCCTTCGAGAAGCGCTTGGGGCGGGCGGAAGCGGCAGCTTTGAAAAAAGCATCGTACCGCGCCGCCAGCAGACTCTCCTCGACTCAAACCGTTCATCCCTGACAGCAGATAGGAGAATTCGGGCACACCATTTCGTCGAGCCGTTACATGTATATACATCTACTTTAACAATTCAGGAGACCACTCATGTCACTGCACATTGCCAAGCTCTTCAAAAACCCGCTGGCCCTCGCCGGAGCGGCGCTCGTCATTCATATCGGCGCCGCCACGGCAGCCGATTCCACGGGCGACGCTCAACAGCAGGCGAGGGAACTGCTCACAGGTACCACTACCGCTCATTCCGCCCCGCAATCCGCACCGCGCGATGGCAAGGTGACCAGGCCAACCGCCGATGCGCAGGAGTTAGCGAGACAGGTGTTACTGGGGACGACCGGCTCCCGTGTAGGAGGTGCTGAGGCGATCAAGCAATCTGAGGTTGCACGAGCTTCAGGGAAGACCGCGCGACAGGCACGCCCAGTAGCCCACGGCGACGCGCAGGCGGCAGCGCGGCAGCTTCTGCTGGGCCAACGTGTCGCGAGCGACGCCTCGGGACTCGCTGCACGTCGAACGCGTTGAGCACTGGATGCTCGGGGTCGATAGGGCGAGCCAGGGGCGCACATGAGGTTTGTCTCCAATAGAGCCATCGTTATGCGGGCGCTCCTGGCCGTTCTCGCCTCGCTCAGCCTGTTTTCGCAGCTCTGCATGTCGGGTTGCGCCGTCGGCCCCTCTTATCGAAGACCCGCGGCGACGCTCGAGAACTTCCACAGTGTCGGGGCTCACGCGGCTCACCCGACGCGCGACCCTGCGCCGGCCCGCGAAGCCTGGTGGGATGGCTTCAACGACCCGATGCTCTCGCGCATCGTGCAACGGGTGCGTGATCAGAACCTCGATCTTGCGGCGGCATTGGCGCGAGTCCAGCAGGCTCGGGCAGCGGCCCGTGAGGCCGGTGCGCAGCTCCTGCCAACTTTCGATGTCAACGGCCAGGCGACCCGAATCCACTATTCCCTGGAGAGCCCGGTAGGCCAGATCGCCGGCCCCCTGCCCGGTTTCAACCGTAACCAATCGATCTACGATGCAGGTCTGAGCGCGATGTGGGAGTTGGACTTGTTCGGCGGTCTGCGCCGCGGCAGAGAGGCCGCCTCGGCTGAGGCGGACGCCGCGATTGCCGAGCAGGTCGGCACACGGATTTCCGTGACAGCGGATGCCGCGGACGCCTACTTGCGCATCCGGGGAGATCAGGCGCGCATCGCAGTTGCCGAGCAGCAGGTCGCCACCGATGAGCGCCTGCTCGAGCTGGTGCGTCAGAGATTCGGCCGCGGGCTGGCGGCAGTGCGTGAGGTTGCACAAGTCGAAGCACTGGCGTCACACGCCCGCGCCTCACTACAGCCGCTGCGTATCGACCTGGAGGCGCAAATCAACCGCCTGGACGTACTGCTGGGAGTGCAGCCGGGGACTTCCGCCGGGGAGCTACAAATACCGAGCGACATCCCCTCTGTGCCGAGTGTGCCAGCCAACGATAGGCCGCTCGAGGTGCTACGCCGAGGGCCGGATGTCATCGCCGCTGAACGGCACCTGGCAGCGTCCAATGCCCGGATCGGCCAGGCTCTCGCGGACTATTATCCGAAGATCTCCCTGGCGGGATTGCTCGGCTACGAAAGCTCTCGCCCGAGCGACTTGTTCAAAGCCGCGACCTTGCAGCCGCAGGGCGTCGTCGGGCTGCGTTGGCGGGTGTTTGATTTCGGCAAGGTGAGCGCCCAAGTGACGCAGGCCAGAGGTGCCAACGCTGAAGCACTCGCCCGATACCAACAGGCGGTGCTGCGCGCAGCCGAAGACGTCGAGAACGCCTTCACATCACTGGTGCAACTCGAGGCTCATCAACAAGAGCTGCTCACCGAGGCCGCCGCACTGAAGCGGGCGCGAGACGCCTCGCAAGAAGCGTACCAGGGAGGCGTGATCGCCCTGACCGATGTTCTCGACGCCGATCGCCAACTGCTGACTGCCCAAGACGAGCTCGCGCAAACGCGTGCCGATTCGGCCAGAGCCGCCGTAGGTACGTTCCGAGCATTGGGTGGCGGATGGTGACCTCGGATTTCAAATCTTTTCCTGGGAGCACAACCATGTTTGGAGTTAGAACGCTTGTCCTCGCCGGTGCCGTCTACGCGGCGACAATGGACCTCGCGGCCTGCACATCCTCGCAAGCCTCGCAGGACCCCAGAACTGTCCCCCAGCTTGCGGAAGTCGCCGTGGTGCAGCCTGCCGAGGTTGGTGAGCGAGCGTTCACGGGCGTCGTGTCAGCTCGCGTCCAAAGTAATCTGGGGTTTCGCGTCTCGGGCAAAGTCATCGAGCGCGTGGTCGATAGTGGCGAGGCGGTGCATCAGGGCCAGCCGCTCATGCGCCTGGACCGGACGGATTACGTGCATGCCATTACGACTCAGGTCGGCAACGTGGATGCGGCGCGGGCCCGGCTGCAGCAGGCGGCCGCCGATGAAGCCCGCTACAGTGGCCTGGTCTCTTCGGGAGCCGTGTCCCAAGCGGCCTACGACCAGGTCAAGGCTGCCGCGGACAGCGCTCGAGCGTTGCTCTCAGCCGCCGAAGCGCAGCTCAAAGTCGCTCAGGATGAAGGCGCGTACGCAACGCTTGTGGCGGATGCCGACGGCACCGTAATGGAGACCCTGGCGGAACCGGGACAATTTGTCTCCGCCGGCCAGATCGTGGTCCGCCTGGCACGGTCCGGAGCTCGCGAGGCGGCGGTCAACCTGCCTGAGACCTTGCGTCCGGCACTTGGCGCAACAGCCTACGCAATCCTATATGGAGCGGATGCCGATTCGGCCACGCAATACCCGGCGCGTCTCCGGCAGTTGTCCGACGCTGCCGATCCGCTGACCCGGACGTTTGAGGCCCGCTATGTCTTGGAGGGAGCGGCCGCCAGAGCGCCGCTCGGTGCGACCGTAACGGTCTACCTGCAGGAGTCGGAGCGGTCCGGTGTGCTGTCAGTTCCACTCGGGGCGGTCGATGACGAGGGACGGGGCCCCGGTGTGTGGCTGCTCGACCGCCAGTCCTCATCCGTGTCCTACCGATCGGTCAGGTTCATCCGATTCGACGGTGAGCGCGCCCTCGTGAGCGGTGCAATTCACATCGGAGACCCGATCATCGCCGTCGGCGGGCACTTCCTGCACGAAGGACAGCGCGTCAAGGTCACAGAGGCGCGGGTCGCGCGAGAGTGACATGAGTCGGTTCAATCTCTCCGCGTTGGCCGTCCGCGAGCGCTCGATCACCCTGTTTCTGATCGTCGCCATCATCCTCTCGGGCACGTACGCGTTCCTGCGCCTCGGTCGCGCCGAGGATCCTTCTTTCGTGATCAAAACCCTGACGGTCACCGCCGTGTGGCCCGGAGCGACGGCCCAGGAGATGCAAGACCTCGTCGCCGAGCCGCTCGAGAAGCGAATGCAGGAGTTGCGTTGGTACGATCGGGTAGAGACCTTCACGCGCCCTGGCATCGCGGTGATGATGGTCACGCTGAGCGACAAGACTCCGGCGTCCGCGGTTGCCGAGGAGTTCTATCAGGCGCGCAAGAAGCTCGGTGATGAGGCGCCCAAACTGCCTGCCGGGGTGCAGGGTCCGTTCGTCAACGACGAGTACTCTGATGTCATCTTCGCCGTATACGCGCTCGAGGCTCATGGGATGCCACCGCGAGAGCTCACACGCGAAGCCGAGACACTACGGCAGCGCCTGCTTCACGTACCGGGCGTCAAGAAAGTCAACATCCAGGGCGAGCGCCCTGAGCGCATCTTCGTCGAATTCTCCTATGCCAGGCTGGCGAACCTCGGTGTCAGCCCAAAAGACATTTTTGATACGCTCCAGCATCAAAACGCCGTGACCCCCGCCGGCTCGATCGACACCAACGGGCCGCAGGTGTTCATGCGTCTCGATGGCGCCTACGATGATTTGCAGAAGATCCGCGATACGCCGATCGCCGCCGGCGGTCGTACATTCAGACTTGCGGACATTGCCGATGTCAAACGCGGTTACGAAGACCCGCCGACATTCCTGATGCGTCACGATGGCGAGGCCGCGCTGGTACTCGACGTCGTGATGCAGGACGGTTGGAACGGATTGGATCTTGGCCGAGCGCTGAATGCCGAAGAGAAGCAGATTGCGCGCGCGCTGCCTGCGGGCGTGCGGTTCACGAAGGTTGTCGACCAGGCAGTGAACATCGGGGAGGCAGTGGGCGAGTTCATGCTCAAGTTCTTTGTCGCCCTGGCCGTTATCATGATCGTGAGCCTCATCAGTCTCGGCTGGCGCGTTGGCATTGTAGTGGCTGCGGCCGTGCCGTTAACGCTCGCTGCGGTGTTTGTCGTCATGCTCCTCACCGGTCGCGTCTTCGACCGGATTACGCTGGGCGCGCTCGTGATCGCACTCGGACTCCTTGTTGATGATGCGATCATTGCAATCGAAATGATGGTGGTGAAGCTCGAAGAAGGCTTCGAACGGCTGGAAGCTGCCGCATATGCCTGGAGTCACACGGCAGCTCCGATGCTTTCGGGAACATTGGTCACGATCATTGGGTTTACCCCCGTGGGTTTCGCTCGATCGACGGCGGGGGAATACGCAGGCAATATTTTCTGGATCGTGGGCTATGCTCTGATCGTGTCCTGGCTGGTGGCGGTCGTCTTCACACCGTATCTCGGTGTCAAGTTGCTCCCGGACATCGCGCCCGCGCCCGGTGGCCACACCGGGATCTATTCAACACCGCGCTATCAGCGCCTGCGTCGGCTCATCTCCTGGGCCGTCGACCACAGGTTCAAGGTCGCTGGCATGGTCATTGCGGCGTTCCTGCTGGCGGGACTCGGAATGGGGCTCGTCAAGCGTCAGTTCTTCCCGAGCTCCGATCGGCCCGAAGTGCTGGTCGAAGTGCAGATGCCGGAGGGGACCAGCATCGAGGCGACCACGGCCGCCGCCATCAAAGTAGAGGGATGGGTGCGCCAACAGCACGAGGCCAAGATCGTCACCACCTACATTGGGCAGGGCGCGCCCCGCTTCTTCTTTTCCTACAACCCCGAGCTGCCGGATCCCGCCTTCGCGAAACTGGTCATCTTGACTCCTGACGCCCGCGCGCGCGATCGACTCAAGTTGCGCTTACGTAAGCGGATCGCACAGGGACTGGCGCCTGAAGCTCGCGTGCGGGTCTCCCAGCTCATCTTCGGCCCGTACCCTCGTTACCTGGTCCACTTCCGTGTCATGGGGCCCGACCCCGATGAGCTGCGTACCATTGCCAACCAAGTCCAGGCCGTCATGCGCGCCAATCCCCATACCCGCCAGGTGAACCAGGACTGGGGTGAGCGCACCCAAACGGTCAATTTCGTGCTCGACCAGGATCGGCTGCAGCTCATCGGGCTGAGCTCGAGTGAGGCGGCACAACAACTTCAGTTCCTGCTAACCGGAGTCCCTGTCACTCAGGTTCGGGAAGATATCCGTACGGTGGAAGTGGTGGCGCGCAGCGCAGGCCCCGAGCGCCTCGACCCCGCGCGACTCGGCGAGCTGACCCTGACGAGCCGCACGGGACGCGCGGTCCCGTTGAGTCAGATCGGTCACATCGAGATCCGTCCCGAGGATCCGATACTGAGAAGGCGCGACCGTACGCCGACCATCACCGTCCAATCGGACTTCGATGAGGCCATGCAGCCGCCCGAGGTCTCCATGGAAATTGAGAGAGCGCTCGCACCCATCATCGCACGTCTTCCGAACGGATATCGGATCGAGACGGGGGGCAATATCGAGGATTCGGTCAAGGCGAACTCCGCGTTGCTGCCCGTCTTTCCGATCATGGTGCTCTTGACCCTTCTGGTGTTGGTCCTGCAGACACGCTCGCTGTCAGCGATGACCATGGTGTTCCTGACCGCGCCACTGGGCCTGGTGGGCGCAGTCCCGATCCTGCTCGTTCTGCATCAGCCCTTCGGCTTCAATGCCATTCTCGGACTGATCGGCCTCTCCGGTATTCTGATGCGCAATACCTTGATCCTAGTTGGCCAGATCCACACGAATGAAACCGAGGGTTTGGATCCCTACCATGCGGTCGTCGAAGCCACGGTGCAGCGCGCGCGACCTGTCCTACTTACCGCCCTTGCGGCAGTGCTGGCATTCATTCCGCTGACGACTTCTGTGTTTTGGGGATCAATGGCCTGCACGCTGATCGGCGGCACAGCTGCTGGCACGGTGCTGACGCTGCTCTTCCTTCCGGCGCTCTATGCAATCTGGTTCCGCGTAAGGAATCCAGCAGCGCACTCCATTACGGTGGGGTTAATGGCTACGGCACGGTGATGGAGTCTGATCATTTGGATGAACGATAGATTGGGCAACACATCCGCGGCGTTCCGGGTCGAACGATAAGTTGTGGGAGATGAAAGGTGACTAAGCGTGATGACCGAGGGTGGCCCTTGTTACTGCGGAGTTCCGGACGATATCGGTGGAGTGATCGCTTTCTGCTCTCGGAGGAGAATCGATGGATCACCGGACAGTGCATCGAAGCCTCGGGCGGGATGTTCTTGTAACTCACCGCAGCGGTTGGAAGCACGCGGGGACGACTGTGCCTGTCTGCGCGTCAGGAGAAGAGCATGTCATTAGCCAGCAATTTCGAGTCCGGAATTACGATCCCGGGAACCAGCAGCCACTTCCTTGACCCAACGGAACCAGGCGGCCGAGGCCACGGCCGATTGCGATATATCACGGGCGGAACGGGCGCCCCACTGGTCTTGTTGCATACCGTACGTACCCAGGCCGAGCACTTCCGACATCTCATCCCCTTGGTCGAGGACCGGTACACCGTGTACGCTCTTGATCTGCCAGGAATGGGCTATTCGCAGATTGTGTCAGGCGCCTCCTATGGGGAGCCGGTCATGCGCGAAGCCGTCAAGAAATTTATTGCTCGACTAGATTTGCGCGACCTGACACTGCTTGGGGAGTCAATGGGTGCCGTGCTCGCCCTCACGACGGCGGCCGATCTGCCCGATCGCGTCCGAGGCGTCCTGGCGATCAATCCCTATGACTACGCTGGCGGAATCATGAGGTCCAGTCTCTTAGCTCGGTTTATCATTACCGGCGTCCTCGCGCCCAGTATCGGTCCGATCCTCGCTGGGCTGGAACCCAAACCAATAATGCGCGCCGTGCTTTGCGGTGGCCTCGTCGACAAGACTGCTCTGCGAGAGGACTATCTGGATGAATTGCTCAGGGTCGGTCGGCGACCTGGTTACCCAACCGTCGCCCGCTCCGTGTATGCGAGCCTCCCCACCTTCATCGCCGCGCGTTCCCGTTATCCCGAAGTCAAGGCATGGGTCCGCCTCATCTATGGAGAAAAGGACTGGTCGCGGACGCTAGACCGGCAAGCCAACAAGCAGCTGATTCCCACGGCCAAATTCACTCAGGTGCCAAGCGCCGGCCATTTTATCGTCCTGGAAAGACCTGACGTGCCAGCCAACTTGCTCCGTTGAATCCTCCGCTTTGATAGACCGGATCGCGGGGGCATCAAGAATCTGCGGCTCTCGTCATTACATTCCAAAGAGGCGCGCTGCACAGTCCATTGATGGTGTCAACAATCGCGCCTGGTCCAGCACGACGTGCGCTTATAAGCGCAATCGAAAACACCTGGATTTCTTGATCGAGAACGAAGAACGTCGCCTTTCTTGCGCTTATCCTGCGCTTACGGCGGTCAGGCAATCTCGGCGCCCATCGCTATCACTCTGATCTGATTGGTGGAAAGGGAGGGACTCGAACCCTCGACCCCGGCATTATGAGCTGATTGTAGGCACATCTTTTTACTACGGATCTGCTGGACGGGACGGCGTAGCAGCCATGTGGGCACCAAAGAGCACGGTTGGGCACAGGAGAATCACGCGAAATTCACGCGCGCTCGTGCAGCCCGAGAAGTCTTTCTTGGGCAGTTGTTCAAAGACCGCCCGAGTTCCGAGAGCCCAGGCCGCTTCACCGTCGGATTAAAGTCACGCATGGGGCTCTGACCCACACAGAGTCACACCGCGCCACTCCGCGAACATCTTGGCCCTTTAGCCGTCGCGCGAGGTCGTCGAGCTGCAGCGCCACGCGCTCGGCTACGCGATCGCTTCCTCCCCGCTGGCGTTGGTGAATAGCCGGTCCGACTCCGTTCAAAGAGCCGCGCGCCAAGCCGCTGTTCCAGTGCACCGAGACGCCGCCAAGCGCTGGCGTGGTTGACCGCGATCCGTCTGGCGGCGCCGGCCATTGAACCCGCGTGGCCCAAGGCGGCAACTAAGCAGAGAGCCTCGAGTGAGATCCTTCCCGCAAGCATATCCCGGACTACTTCACGGAGATTCGAATGTCAGCCCCACAACCCGCGCACAAGGCGCGAAAGGAAAATCGTATGAAGAACTGCAATGCATCCGAGATTCAGATCACGCGTCGCATCCTACCCATCGCGTGCGCCACTGCTCTCGCCGTGGCTTGCACGGCGTCGCTGGCGCAATCCGTCCAGGGCGGCGAAGTCACGATCACACCGCCACCGGTACCCGCCAACATTCAAGTGCCACTGGGGAACACGGCATTTCTTGTGGGTCACGCCGTCGGTACCCAGAACTACATCTGCCTGCCCTCAGGCACTGGCTTCAAATTCACCCTCTTCACGCCGCAGGCTACCCTGTTCAACAACGCCGATAAGGAAGTCATTACCCACTACTTCAGCCCCAACCCGGTTGAGGGTGGCACGATTCGCGCCACCTGGCAGCACT
>Ga0209472_1001748_pt1 | contig 12413 bp, 10 predicted proteins | sample GraSoiAngelo_130_FD_185887 | JGI IMG/M metagenome (GOLD analysis project Ga0209472, IMG submission 185887) | Grasslands soil microbial communities from the Angelo Coastal Reserve, California, USA - 14_0929_02_20cm (SPAdes) (version 2) | ecosystem: Environmental > Terrestrial > Soil > Grasslands ...
TGCGGCGCGCCGGCTCCCCCCTCCCCGCCGTCGCCGTCGCGACCAAGATGGGACATCTGTTCATTCTCGACCGCCGTACGGGAGCGCCGCTGTACCCGGTGGAGGAGCGCGCCGTCCCGGCGAGCGACGTGCCGGGGGAGGCGGCGTGGCCGACCCAGCCGTTTCCGGCGCCCGCGCTGCGGCTCGCGCCCGAAAGCCTGGCGGCCGCCGACGCCTTCGGCGCTACGCCCGAAGCCCGGCGACAGTGTCGCGACCGCATCGCGGCGCTACGATACGATGGGGTGTTCACCCCGCCGTCGCTGCGCGGCACCATCCTCTTCCCCGGCGACATCGGCGGCATGAACTGGTCCGGCGTCGCCGTGGATGAGCGGCGCGGCGTGCTGATCGCGCCGACCAACCGGCTCGCGATGGTCGTCACCCTCATCCCCCGCGACAGCGTCAGGGCGGCGCGCGACGCGCATCCCAACAGCGAGATCAGCGCCCAACGCGGCACGCCCTACGGAATGATGCGCGACCTGTTGGCCGACTCCGCCGGCGTGCCGTGCAATCCACCACCGTGGGGGACGCTCGCGGCGCTCGACCTCGCCGCCGCGCGCCTGAAGTGGGAAGTTCCCCTGGGCGCCATGCCAGGCGTGGGGGCGGGCTCCATCAATCTGGGCGGTGCGATGATCACCGCGGGTGGGCTCGTCTTCATCGCCGGAACATTCGATCAGCACCTCCGGGCGTTCGACGAAGCGTCCGGACGGGAGCTGTGGAGCGCGCCTCTCCCCGCCGGCGCGCAGGCATTGCCGGTCACCTACCTCTCAGGTGGCCGCCAGTACGTGGTCCAGAGCGCCGGGGGCCACGACCGCCTGCACACCACCATGGGCGATTACGTGGTCGCGTTCACCCTGCCGGGCGGGCCCGTCCCCGACACGGCCGCGGCTCCCGTCGAGGGGGCGTACGCGGGTGAGATCCGCGTCGGCGGCGCGGCGATCGGCCTGGAGCTGACGATCGCAGCGGCGGCCGACTCGCTCACGGGAGTCGTCGGCCGGATCGATTCGCTCCGGATCGCCGGGCCCGTCACGGTGCGACGCACGGGGCGGGGCGTGACGATCGGGGCGCTCTTCGACTACCCGGCAAAGCAGTGCGCCGGGACGATTACGGCGACCGGCGAACAATGGAACGGCGGCCGGCTGCTCGAGGGAGACGTGGTCGTGAGTGGCTCGTGCGGCGGCGGCCCGGCCGAGCACGGGACGCTCGCGCTGTGGCGGCGATAAACGAGATCCGGATTGCGCGCGTAGCCTACAAGAATCCCCACGGAGGTTTCTCGTTGACTGCGACTCCTCGTCTGCTCGCCGCCGCGCTCGCGTTGGTCGCGCCCGCCTCGCTTCCGTCCCAGGGCGTCCACCACGGCCTCGACCCCGCGAACCGCGACACGACCTGCGCGCCCTGCCAGGACTTCTACCGCTACGCGAACGGCGGCTGGCTGGCGCGCACTACGCTGCCGCCCGAGTACGCGAGCTACGGCAGCTTCACCGAGCTGGTGGAGCGCAACAACGAGACGCTACGCGGCATCGTCGAGCGACTCGCCGCCGCCGCACCCGCCGACCCCAAGACCGCCGACCAGAAGCTCGGCGCGTTCTACGCCGCGTGCATGGATTCGGCCGCGGTCGAACGAGCCGGCGCGGAGCCCCTCAAGAACTGGCTCGACCGCATCGCCGCGATCGCGTCCCCCGCCGACCTGGCCCGGAGGCTGGCCGAAGGACACCACCACAGCTGGGACCCGCTGTTCAACTTCGGCGCCGTGCCCGACTTCAAGAACAGCACCATGGTCATCGCGGCGGCGGCGCAGGGCGGCCTGGGCCTCCCGGATCGCGATTATTACGTGCGCGACGACTCCACGGCCCGCGCCCTGCGCGCCGCCTACCTGGAGTACGTGTCACGCACCCTCGGGCTGCTGGGCGACGCGCCCGCCGCAGCCGACGAGGCGGCGCAGCGTATCTTGACGCTCGAGACGGCTCTGGCGCGCGCCTCGCTCACGCGCGTCGAGCGGCGCGACCCGAACGCCAACTACCACAAGCTGACCCTCGCCGCCGCCGACTCGCTCACGCCGCACTTCGCGTGGGCCGCGTTCCTGAAGGACGCCGGCGCGCCGGCCACGCAGGCGCTCAACATCGGCCAGCCGCGGTTCTTCAGCGCCGTGGACAGTCTCCTCACCACGGTACCACTCGACGACTGGCGCGCCTACCTGCGCTGGCACGCCGCCCGCCACCTCTCGCCCTGGCTGTCCGCGCGGTTCGTGGACGCAAATTTCCAGTTCCAGCGCGCCCTCACCGGCGTCAAGCAGCAGCAGCCCCGCTGGAAGCGCTGCATTCAGGCCGCCAACACGATGATGGGCGACGCCCTCGGCGCGGCCTACGTGAAGCAGACGTTCACCCCGGCCGCCCGGCGCCGCGCCCTCGCCATGGTGGACAACTTGATCGCCGCCCTGGACGACCGGCTGCGCACGCTCGAGTGGATGAGCGACACGACCCGGGCGCGCGCGCTCGAAAAGCTGCGCGCGTTCGGCAGGAAGATCGGCTACCCCGACAAGTGGCGCGATTACTCGAAGCTGCTCATCGACCGCACCGATCTGGTCGGCAACGTGGTGCGCGCCGAGACGTTCAACACCGCGCGCACGCTGAGCCGCATCGACAAGCCGCTCGACCGCGCCGAGTGGCGCATGACGGCGCCGACGGTCAACGCCTCTTACAACCCATCGTTCAACGACATCACCTTCCCGGCGGGGATTCTCCAGGCGCCGTTCTTCGATCCGGCGGCGGACGACGCGGTGAACTACGGCGGCATGGGCGCGGTCATCGGCCACGAGATGACGCACGGGTTCGACGACCAGGGCCGTCAGTTCGACGCGGCGGGCAACCTGCGGGACTGGTGGACGGCCGGCGACGCGGAGCGCTTCAAGACCCGCGCCGGGCTCGTCGCGCAACAGTTCGATTCCTACACGGTGGTGGACAGCGCCACCCACGTGAACGGGCGACTCACGCTGGGCGAGGACATCGCGGACCTGGGCGGCCTCAAGATCGCGTACGCCGCGTTGCAGCGGGCGCTCGCGGGCCGGCCACGACCGCCCGACATCGATGGGCTAACGCCCGAGCAACGCTTCTTCCTCGCCTGGGCGCAGATCTGGCGGTCGCAAGCGACCGACCAGTACCTGCGCAACCAGGTGACCGTCGATCCCCACGCGCCCGCCCGGTGGCGGGTCATGGGACCCTTGTCGAACCTGCCCGAGTTCGCTCGGGCATTCCACTGCGGGAAGGGGGATCCGATGGTGCGCCCCGACAGCCTGCGGGCGCAGATCTGGTAGCCCGGTCAGGCCGCGGCGGGTGTCCCGGGATGGGGGGAGCCGCTCGTGGTCTCGATCCGGTTCGACCCGCGCCGCTTCGCTGCGTACAGCGCGCCGTCCGCCAGGGCGTACAGCTGCTCGTGGCTGGTGGCGTCGGCCGGCGCCGTGGCGATTCCGCCGCTCACGGTCACCTCGAGGAACTGCCCGCAGACCGGATGGGTCTCGAACCACGATTCGACGTCGGCGCGGAACCGCTCGGCCACGGTGCCCGCCTCGCGTTGTGCGGTGTCCGAGAGGATGATGGCGAACTCATCGCCGCCCAGCCGGCACGGCACGTCCGCACCGCGCAGGTGCTGGCGGATCAGCTCGCCGAACGCCAGCAGCACCTTGTCACCGACGCGGTGTCCGTACTCGTCGTTGATCTCCTTGAACTCGTCCAGATCGAGCAACAGCAACGACACCGGGTTGCCATTGCGCTGGCAGCGCTGCAATTCCCGTTTCAGCGCGTGCTCGAAATAGCCGCGATCGTACAGCCCGGTCAGGGCGTCGGAGATGGCACGGCGCTCGATCGCGTCGAGGGCCGTGGTCTCGATGATCGTCGCGTCGACGTGCTGCGGGTGAATGTTGAGGAGGTAGTCGAGCAAGGCGACGCGCTCGCCGGCGTCGCGACCGAGCCGGCGCAGCAGCTCGCGCCGGTGACGCGCCACTTCACGCCACAGCAGCTCGGCTTCGCCCTCGGACACCTGGAGGCGCGCGAGCTCCGCCAGCCGGGCGGCGTACGATGGTGTGGTGGCGAGTCGAGCCGGTGCAGCCATGCGGACCATTTCCCCCTGGGAGAGCCTGCGGCGCAAAGCCTCCGCCCGAGACCAGGGAATAGCACAGGGCGTACCTGCGATGAGCAGTGTTTCTATCCTATTCCGTGGGAAGCGGTTAGGCGATAGAATCGAGACGCCAGCTCGGCGTCTGCGGGCCCCATTCGGGTGCGGATCGGGGACCGTGCGCCCTGAAATGGGGCGTGTCTGACCCTAACACCGGAGGCCTGATGCATCGTCCCCTCACCCTGATCGTCTGCGCGCTCGCTGCCGCTCTGCCCCCGCCCGCCGTCGCCCAGCAGGCCGCCGACACGGCATACGTCAAGAGCGAGGCGATGATCCCGATGCGCGACGGCGTGAAGCTGCGCGTCGTGATCCTCGCGCCGCGCGCCGCCACGCCGCTCCCGATTCTCTTGCAACGCACGCCCTACAACGCCGACGGCGCGATCGGCTTCGCGCGCCGGGCCAAGACGCTCGGGCTGGACGGCTACATCATCGTCTTCGGCGACATCCGCGGTCGCTTCGGCTCCGAGGGCCGGTTCGACATGAATCGGCCGCCGCGCGCGGGATCTCAGGGGATCGACGAGAGCACCGACGCCTACGACACGATCGACTGGCTCGTGCAGCACGTGCCGAACAACAACGGCAAGGTCGGCACCTTCGGCGTCTCGTACCCGGGGTGGCTCACGGCGGTCACGGGGATGGGCCCACACCCCGCGCTCAAGGCGATCTCACCCCAGGCGCCGATGGGCGACACCTGGATGGGCGACGACTTCTTTCACCAGGGGGCGTTCCGGCTGAGCTACGGCACCGAGTACACCTGGAGCATGGAGTCCTCCTCCGACCAGAGCGAGGATCCGTCCCCGTCCCGCTACGACCTGTACGAGTGGTATCGCTCGTTCCCTACGCTGGGCGCACTCGCCCGCATCGTGCGCGCCGACCGGTGGCCAAGCTGGCACCGGTTCGCCGAGCATCCGGCGTACGACTCGGTGTGGCAGGCCCGCGCGCTGCCGCGCTACATGGGGCATGCGACAGTACCGACGCTCGTGGTGGGAGGATGGTGGGACCAGGAAGACGAGTACGGTCCGCTCGCCCATTACGCCGCGCTCGAGCGCACCGACACGGCGCGGCTCGTGCACCTGGTGATGGGTCCGTGGTACCACGGGCAGTGGTCCGGAGATTCCGGCGTGGCGCTGGGCAACGTGCGCTTCGGCCGGCCGACCGGCGTCGAGTACCGGGAGCTGCAGTCCCGCTGGTTCGCCTACTGGCTCAAGGGCGAGGGAGACGGGCGGTTCCCGGAAGCTTGGCTGTTCGACGCCGGCACCGACACTTGGCGCACGTTCGACCGGTGGCCCCCCGCGACTGCGGTGCGCCGGCGGCTGTACTGCCGCGCCGACGGCGCGCTGTCATTCGACCCGCCGCCGGACGCCGACGCGAGCGACCAGTTCACCTCCGACCCGGCGCATCCCGTGCCCTACCGCCCACGACCGGTCGAGCTCACGTATTCGCGGACCTCGCGCTGGCGGCGCTGGGAAACTGAAGATCAGCGCTTCGTGGACGGGCGGCCGGACGTGCTCACCTGGCAGACCCCGCCGCTCGCCGCCGACCTGACCGTCACGGGCGCCGTCGTCGCGCACCTCTACGCCGCGACGACGGGCAGCGATGCCGACTGGGTCGTCAAGCTCATCGACGTCTATCCCGATACCGTACCGGGCCGGCCGGAGATGCAGGGTTACGAGCTGATGGTGACGGGAGACATCATGCGCGGGCGGTACCGCAAGAGCTGGGAGCGTCCGGAGGCGATCCCGCCGAACACGATCCAACCGTTCACGGTGGACCTGCACCAGCAGGCGTACACGTTCCAAGAAGGCCACCGCGTCATGGTTCAGGTGCAGAGCAGCTGGTTCCCGCTGTACGACCGGAATCCGCAGACCTTCGTGCCCGACATTTTCCGGGCGCGCGCGGAGGACTACCAGGCCCGGGTGCACCGGATATACCGCACCGCGCGGTATCCCTCGAACGTGGAGTTCGACGCGCTTACGAGTCCCTGACAATCCCGCCGCAACCTTCCGCGGGATTGCAACGTCTTACTATCATAGGTCCGCTCTCGCACCATGCCGTCCGCCCACTCGAGCACCGGAGGACGGTCATGGGTCTCACACTCATCGAGTCTGCCCGCAAAACCGACAAGCAGCGCATCCTGGGCACCGCGGTGGTGTCGTTCACGATTCACGCCGGAGTAATCGCCGGCGCCGTGTTCGCCACGCTGCAGGTAAAGGGGATCGACCAGACGGTCAAGATGGACACCACGATGGTGCTGCTCACGTCGCAGCAACAGCCCAGGCCCGAGCCGCAACCCGCGCAGCTGGACGCGCCGGTCAAGGGGTTTCAAACCGTCGTGGTGCCGCCGGAGATTCCCACCGACATCCCCCCGGTGGACCTGCAGCAGCGATTCGACCCGAAGGACTATTCGGGCGCGGGAGTCGAGGGCGGCCGCGCCAACGGGGTCGCGCCCAACGACAACCCGGTCTACTTGGAGGCCGTCGTCGAGCAGCGGCCCGCGCTGCTCTCCGGTCCTCCGCCCTACCCCGAGCTGCTGCGCGGGGCGGGGATCCGCGGCCGGGTGGTCGTTCAGGCGATCGTCGATACCACCGGGCGACTCGAGCCCAACTCGATAAAGATCGTCCAGACCCCCCACCCCGGCTTCGGGCCCACGATCAGGCGCTGGGCCGCGACCGCCCTGTTCCGCCCGGCGCGGCTGCAGGGCCACGCGGTCCGTGTGTGGGTCCGGCTGCCGCTCGACTACGCTGTGTCTCAGAATTGAACGGCTCGTGGCGGCCGCGCTATGTCGCGGCGGTGACACACCAGAATCTTGACGGGCGAAACGCCAACCCGTAGCTTCGCCGCGACACGCACGTTCAACTGGCGCGGAGGTGCCCTGTGACGACCGACGTCAAGCAGTTCTTGGAGAGCTACGAGCTGTACGAGCGGTTCGATCCTCACACGCTGGCTTGGTGGAAGAGCGATTGGCCCGAAACGGTCAACGTGCCCTGCCGCAGGTGCGGAGACAAGCGGTCGCACAGACTCTGGCCGACCAAGGTGGCCGGGTTCTCCCTCGACTCCGGCGTGTACATGATCCACGGGACGTGTGAAGTTTGCGGGAACGACGGCGTGATGTTTTGGGTCGAGTACAACCAGCGGGAGGGTTGGATGCGGAAGGCCGGCCAGCTGCCCGCCGCCGGCCCGGCATCGCCGCGCGCACTCGAGCCGGCGGTCTCCGCCTAACTCCCGACGTCGCCTTCGCCAGGGCGCATGAAGCCCGGCAGCGCTGCAACGCTGCCGGGCTTCGCGTTTTGCGGGAGTCGCGCAGCCGTGTCGCTTTGCGGCCCCCACGCAACACCCACCGGCTCCCCCAACCGTTCCGGCACGGGGCATCATGTCGCCAGCGGGCAACGAGTTACCCCTGGGCGCCGTCCAGCTCGCCTACATTTTGCCCCGACAAACTGGGCGCTGGACCGTCAGCGAAGGGGGGAAGCATGATTGCCGATCTAGGTGAGTGGCTGGGCCTCGGGCCCTATTGTTGGGAAGCAACGCCGTTCTTTTTCGCCGGCGTCACCACGTGTCTCGGAGTCATCGGTGCGGCCTTCTCGGAGCGCGTGCTCACACAGCGGTGGATTCGCTACCGCATCGACCTGTCCGACGACCTGCCCGTTTCGCCCGGCGTCCACCTGACGCCGGTGACCGACGCCATCATCAGCGCGTTGCGCGACCACCCCGACCACAGCGAAAACCAGCTCAGGTCGGGGTTCAGGTTCTGGGATCGCGGGCTCAGACGGGCGTACGTCTGGATGGACCAGGAGCAACCGCTGTGCATTCAGTGGCTCCTCACCGACGCGGACCGGCCACGGCTTCGCACCCTGGACGAGTGGGCGGGGATGTATCCCCCGTTGGTCGCCAACGTCGGCCAGGTCGAGAACCTGTACGCGTTCTCGACGGCGCGCAGGAGAGGGGTCGCTACCCAATTCGAATACGCGCTGTACCACGAAGCGCGGCGCGTGGGACTGCGCGAGCTCGTCACCCATATTCACGAGGCCAACGCCGCGGCGCGGGGCTGGGCGGAACGGACCGGTTGGCGGCCGTACGGCACCATCACTCGCTACCAGCTGGACGTCCGGGCATTGGGGGCCTACGCCATTTTCCTGCACGCCAGCAACCAGCGCCGTGCGTTCAAGCTCCACAAGGCACACCAGGCGTTGACCAACCCAACCGAGGGTTCCGCGGCGTAACTGGGGCGGTATGTTCGAGATCTCCATGCCTCCCGGGAGCGCCCATGTCTACCTGGCACCGCCTCGGAACGCGCGACGAGCTGCTCGCGCGCGTCCCCTTCTCCCTCAAGCTCGAGCGGCATCAGATCGCCGTGTTTCTGCACGAAGGCCGTTTCACCGCTATCTCCAACATCTGTAATCACCGGGGGGGACCGCTGTGCGAGGGCCATGTGCGCGGAGAGTTCGTGATGTGCCCGTGGCACGGGTGGGAGTACAGCGTGGTGACCGGCAAAGGGCCCGCCGGCTACGACGAGGAGCAGGTCCCGTCGTTCGCGGTCGAGGAGCGCGTGGACGGGGTGTACGTCCAGACCCCGCCCGTGATGCCGCGCAAGCTCGTGAAGCACAAGCCGTCCCACCTGCTCGACGCGCACCCCAAACCCGCCGGGGCGCCGCCCCGGGTGCTCGGCATCTCCACCACCGCGATGGACGAGGGCAACCCCCGCTTCTCCACGTCGGATGCACTGCTCGATCACGCGATGGAGATGGCGCGCGAGCTCGCAGCCGATACCCAGCTGATCCGGCTGCGTGAGCTCAAGTTCCAGCACTGCGAGGGGAACTACTCCAAGGCCTCACACGCCTGCACCTGGCCCTGCGCCATCACCGAGCGCGATCCCGCAGACCAGCTGACGGCCGTATACGAGGGCCTGGTGCACTGGGCGGACGTCGTGATCATCTCCACACCGATCCGCTGGGGCAACGCCTCGTCGCTCTACTACAAGATGGCCGAGCGGCTGAACTGCGTGCAGAACCAGATCACCATCCACAACACCCTGCTCATCAAGAACAAGGTGGCCGCGCTCATCATCACCGGCGGGCAGGACAACATTCAGGCGGTGGCGGGCAACATGCTCACGTTCTGGTCCGAGCTCGGCTTCGTGTTTCCCCAGTTTCCGTTCATCGCGCACTCACGCGGCTGGGACGCCGAGGACATGCAGAACAACGTGCGCCAGGTGCGGGCGAGCGACGCGCTGCGCGAGGCGGCGCGCGAGCTGCTGAGCCGGGCCGTGGACTTCTGGAAGGTGCTGGATCAGAACCGCGCCGTGATGGACAAGCCGATGGAGCGCGCCGGGCGCAAAGCCAACCCGCTGGTGAATCCGGAGGAGGCAATCGTATGAGCCGCCGCCTGGAGATCGCGCGGGCGTACGAGAAGGCGCTGTTCGCCGGCGAGCGCGCCGCGGTGGGCAGGCTGTTTCACGACGACATCGTATACTGGGTGGCCGGCGCGGCGCCGCTGGGCGGCGAATGGCAGGGCCGGGAGCGGGTGCTCGACGCCCTGTGGAACCGCGAGCCGGGCCTGGGCGCCGCCGACTGGACCTCCGAGGACCTGTGGCGCGACTGGTACGACGCGGACGACCGGGTGATCGTGGAGATCCGCGAGCGATCCTGGCTCAAGAGCGCGCCGCACGACATCATGGACCAGCGCACCTGCTGCGTGATCCGGTTCCGCGGGGACCGGATCAGCGAGATCCGGGACTACACCGACAGTCACATCTACGAGGCGTTCCTGAAGCGGCACCGGGCGGAGCTGCCGAAGTTCGCAACCACCTGACGGGTGTCCCATTCGTTCTTCAGAAACAGATCCCTCGCTTCATCATTTCTTTTCGCGGAGCGAGTGAGCCTGTCATCCTGAGCGCCGCAGGCGCGAAGGATCTGCTTCGAAGTCCTTTTCGGCACTCTGCTAGAACGCGTCCAGCACCCGGTCCTTGCGTCGCGCCACCCAATACAGCGGCACCCCCAGGATGAGCGTCGCTCCCGCCGCGACCCACGCATCCGCGATGCCGCGCCCGCGCGCCAGCCAGCCCCAGCCCGTCTGCCCCGCCACACCACCCACATTGGCGAAACACGAATCGAGCGAGATGATGGTGGCCCGCTGAGCCGAGGGGATGTGGGCATTCAGGCAGCATGACGCCGAGCGCGATCCCGTACACCAGATACAGGGCCACCACGACGTAGAAATTGCGCAGTAGCCCGCACAGCACGATGGCCATCGCCTGCACTAGGACCGACACGATCAGCATCGCGGTGCGCGTGCGCAGCCAGCGGGCGAGGGGTGTCACGAGGGCATTGCCGGCGATCAACGTCAGCGAGGTGAGGGCGGCGATCACGCCCGCCACCCACACCGCCTCGTGGCCGAGCAGATCCAGGAAATACCGCTGCCAGCTGTAGAACCCGAAGATCATGAAGCTCACCGACACGAGCGAGCCCAGCATCACGGGCCGCACGACGGGATGGTGCAAGCCGTAGCGCATCCCTTCCACGAACACGCGGCGCATCTCGGCGGGCACGCGGTCCAGGGAAAGGGCGCGCCGGGTGAACCCGGGTTCCGGCATCGCGCGCCAGGCGAGCCCGAACAACGGTACGACGATGGCGGCGCGCACCAGGTACGGCAGGGCCAGATTCAGCTGTCCCAGTAGCCCTCCGCCGAGCGTACCGGCCAGCATCGCCGCCCCGAAAGCCATCTGACCGCGCGCGAAGACCGGCTCGAGCGGCTGGGTGTAGCCCGTCGCCTTGAGCGCGTCCACCAGCCAGGCGTCGACCGCCCCCGTGTAGAACGTGTAGCCGAGCCCCAGGAGCACCGACACCCACGCGAACGGCCAGAACCCCCAGCCCAATCGCGCGATCGCCACGTACAGGAGCGTCGTGCCGAACAGGGTGGCGAGACACAAGAGCAGCGACACGCGCCGGCCGACCGTGTCTGCCACCACGCCCGTGGGGATCTCGAACAGGACATTCCCGAGCGTGAACGCGGCGTTGGTCATCATCACCTGGAAGATGTCGAGGCCGGCATGCAGCTTGAACAACGTGTCGATGCCCCAGATGAGGGACATCGCGAGGTTGAACAGACCGGTGATCAGGAGATAGGTGCGAATGATGCGCGCGCTCACGGCACATGCGCCTCGAGCCACTCGTGCGCGATCGTTCGGATGTCGCGGTGCTCCACGTCCGCGGCGGCGTTGAGCCGGCGCATCTCGGCGTCCGCGATCTTGCCGCCCAGCTCCCCCAGCGCGGCGCCGAGCGACCCGTACCGCTCGAGCGTCCGCGCCCGCACCACCGGCGCCGCCTCGTAGGGCGGGAAGTAGTTCCGGTCGTCCTCCAGCGCCACCAGGTGCAGCGCCGCGATCTGCCCATCGGTGGAATTGCCGGCGATCACATCCACCTTGCCCTGCGCCAGGGCGCGATAGGTAAGGCCCAAGTCCATCGCCGTCGGCGGCGCGGCGAAGCGCAGGCCGTAGACCCGGGACAGCCCCGCAAAGCCGTCGGCGCGCTCGAGAAACTCGTAGCCGAAACCGGCATGCCAGCGCGGCGCCACCCGGCTCAGGTCCGAGATGGCCTTCAGGCCGTAGCGCCCGGCGTCGGCGGCGCGCACCAGGATCGCGAACGTGTTGTCGAATCCGAACGGCGCGAGCCAGCGCAGGTCGAACTTCCGGCTGTACTCGCTCGCGACCTGGTGATACACGCTGTCGCGGTCGCCGACCGGCGCGTGCTTGAGCACCGCGGTGAACGCCGTACCCGAGTACTCGACGTACAGGTCGATCTGCCCCGCCAGGATCGCCTGATGGCACACGAACGTCCCGCCCAGGTGGAGCCGCCGCTCCACCGGGACGTGCACCCGGCGCTCGATCTGCTGCGCCACGATCTCGGCCAGGAGATCGGATTCCGTGAAGTTTTTCGCGCCGACGACGATGCGGTCGTGCCGGGCACAGGCGCCGAGCAGCGACGCCAGCGCGAGGAGCACCCGGCCGGCTATCGCTGCCACGCGAGCCTCCGCTCCGCGATTCCCAGCACCGCGTCCGCCGTCAGGGCGAGCAGCGCGGCGGGCAACGCGCCGGCCATGATCAGCGTGTCGTCCACCGTCGCCACCCCGCGGAAGATGTAGACGCCGAGCCCGCCCGCGCCGATCGCCGCTCCGATGGTCGCCACGCCCACGCTCACCACCGTCGCGACCCGGAT
>Ga0209472_1001749_pt1 | contig 12411 bp, 17 predicted proteins | sample GraSoiAngelo_130_FD_185887 | JGI IMG/M metagenome (GOLD analysis project Ga0209472, IMG submission 185887) | Grasslands soil microbial communities from the Angelo Coastal Reserve, California, USA - 14_0929_02_20cm (SPAdes) (version 2) | ecosystem: Environmental > Terrestrial > Soil > Grasslands ...
GAGGGCGACCAGAAAGATGCCAGCTTTGTATTTCAGACCGCACATCCCGAATGGCGCCGCACCGACGTGATCGCCGATTTCCTGAAGCACGCCTATGCCGAGCTACACCCGGCAGGTGTCCTGTTGTCCCTGGACGTATTCGGAGTGATGGCCTGGCAGCGCCAGGTTGATCTCGCGCACACTGGGCAAGACATCGTGAGCATGGCGAAATATTGTGATGTGATCTCGCCGATGATCTATCCTTCGCACTTCTTCGGCATGGACGGCTACGCCCGACCCGGCGATGCGCCCGAACACTTCATCTCCGAATCTATGGACCGTTTTGAACTCATCACCAAGGGAAGCGGAGTTGTGATCCGCCCGTGGCTGCAAGCCTTCCGTTGGCGAACGAAAACCTATTCGCCCAAATACATTGAAGTCCAAGTATTAACCGCGAAGAAAAAGGGCGGGATTGGATTCTTGTTTTGGAATGCTGGGAACGACTACAGCAAACCGTTCGTAGCTATGCCGGAGATGAGCGCTGCCAGAGGCGAATACTTCCGCGGCGATGAACTGCCGAATCCCATCCATGCCGACCTCAGGCCAGCGGCACCAGCGGCAACAACGCCGTCCCGATAGCGCAAGCTCAGGCCTTGCAGTATTGCCCCCGCCATTCAACGATTGGCTAAAGTGGAAATCTCTCCCAACCCGAGCAATTTTGCGTCGGCGGTTACGAGCGTCAGTCTCAGCAGCTTTGCCGTGGCGGCAATAAATCGATCTGCCGGGTCGGGATTGGGCAAAGTAAGCTGCTGCGCAGCCAAGGCGATTTCATGCGTGAGAGGAGCTTCCCGAAGGGGAGCAGTCGCTTCGGCAACCCACTCGCTGAGATCACCCTGCAAGCGGATTTTGCCCTTGGCATAGAGCGTCAATGCCTCCCACGTGCTGATCGGAGACAGCCATATCTCGTTGGCCGGACTTCTTAACTCCTGCTGCACTCGTCGCCCCAGCTTATTCGGGTCCTGCAAGCTCCACAGCCAGATGTGGGTATCGAGCAAGAGTCTCAATCGCGCAACGCCTCCCAGTCATCTGGCTCGGTTGCCGGAGAAACGATGTCTCCCAGGATTTCCATTTTGTCGCGCATCGAGCCGATCCAATCGCCGGACGCCGCCTCGGGAGAAGGTGGCACAACTTCAGCCACTGGCCTGCCGAATCGCGTCACTCTAATCGGCAGCTTGGTCTTGTGCACCTGTTCGATCATCGCCAGACACTTGGCCTTGAACTCAGAAATGGCAACTTCTTTCATGGTCCATTGATTAGATCATAGTCATTAAAAATGGTCAATACTTCGTTTCGACTCTTAATGGATTCCGAGCCTCCGTTTAATCCCCTAGGGTGGCCCGCCCCTAAGTTCCAGAAGCACCAGATTCAGCGCATTCCTAGTCCTTGCTCCAGGAATACGGCGCCAGCAGATTTTTCTGCTTGCGAGATTCACGCATTTGCTTTTGCTGGTGAGTGCGGATTCTCAGAGCCGAGCGCGGCTTCCCGGTGCATAGCAACACGAAACCAGCTTCGCGATCTTCCGGGAAGTAGACCAGCGAATCGGACTGATCCACTTCCGCTCCGTTCTCGAGCCTGCCGGCACAGGTTAGGCAATATCCCTGGTGGCACATCGCAGGCAGAACAATGCCAGCGGCGAATGCTGCGTCCCAAATGTGCTCGTCCCTGCCGACTTCAATCGAGCGCTCTTCATTGGGCAGCAACAACGCGACTTGGAATTTTTCTGGCTCTGGCGTCATAAGCCCACGGTAGTCCTGCCTGGCGGGAAAGCCAAGCAGGGCCATGGAGCGTCAGTTTTACGGATTGTAGAATTTTGCATTCTTGCTGTATGGGGCGTGTCCCGGCTCGCCGCGACGGAAGTGTCCGGAGGGGACAGTCTTGCCATCGCGTTCCTTCGCCAGCAATTCAATGAACCAGGCCTCGTGCTCAATCTCTTCGTTCAGGATGCGCGACGCCATGTCATACGTGCGCGGATCCTTCCCGAAGGTCATATCGCAAATCTCAATCCAGCTGCGAATAGCGCAGCGTTCCGACTCCATTAACAGAGTCAGAATATTCACCACCGTAGGCGGATCCGGCAACTTGGCAGCGCGGCAACCCGCCTGATCATGGAATGCTGGCAGATCGTTGGGCAATTCACCGCCTAGTTCGTAAATACGAGGGACGATTAGCTCCCAATGGGCGCGATCCTCCAAGCGCGCATCCTCACAGATTTCTTTGTAATCTTCGTGGCCGGCCAGGTGCATGCGAAGGATGGTGTAGTAATAATAGGTGCTGGCAAACTCTGCGGCTGCGTTGGCAATTAGTTTCTTAATTAACAGGTCAACATCGACGCCTCGCGCCTTGATTACTTCCACTCCCACTCGCTGCGAGACATCGCCATGTTTGACGACCTGAACGTCTTTCTTCTCAGGCATGGAGCCTCCTTTTTTAAGTCTCCACTCTAGCGCCCCGCCGCAGCATAGGTCTAAGATATAGTTTCTATTCGAAGCATAGTATTTTCCTTTGGGAGGCTGCGCGCAGAATTTGCCGCCGGGAGGAGATTCGGAACTGACATGGCTTCGCTTCGAAATAATTTTGAGTGCCAGAATCCCGGAATGATCTCGCGATGAGTGCTTGCGGGCAAATGTGCCCGGAAAGAATTTTCCAGCAGCGGTCGCTAACAACGTTCGCGATCCTTGAGAAACCTAGATCCAAATGCAAATTCATCAGCTCCGTTATTTTTGTGCCGTAGCCAGGACCGGCAGCTTTACGCGCGCCGCCCAACATGAACACCTCGCCCAGCCTTCGCTCTCGCAGCAGGTCCGTAAGCTCGAGGATGAACTCGGAACCAGACTATTTGATCGCTTAGGACGCACCGTGCGCCTCACTCAAATGGGCGAGGCCTTCCTGCCCCGCGCCGAGGCCATCCTGCGCCAAGTCGGCGCCGCCAAGCTGGAAATCCAGGAAATGGCCGGAACGGAGCAGGGCAAGCTTGTGATCGGCGCCATCCCGACTATCGCGCCATACTTCCTGCCCTCATGCCTGGCCAGCTTCGCTCGAAAGTTTCCGCGCGTTCAGGTCAGCGTAGTGGAAGAAATAACGAACGAACTCCTCAATCGAATGCAAGCGGGCGCAATCGATCTCGCACTGCTCGCCCTACCGATCCCAGCCACGCATTGTCTGTCTCATGAACTCTTTCGCGAACGACTCTACGTTGTCCTTCCAGTGAATCACCGTCTCGCGTCGTTGCCCAGAGTTCACCTGAAACAGATCGAGAACGATCCGTTTCTCTTGCTCAAAGAAGGCCACTGCTTCCGCGAAAACACCCTCTCCGCCTGCGGACGCGCCCGTTTGCAGCCCAACGTTGTTTTTGAAAGCGGACAGTTCACCACGATTCTGGCCATGGTGGCCGCTGGCACAGGCGTCTCCGTGGTCCCCGAAATGGCAGTCGAAGAACGCGAAGGCTGCCGCTTCGTCCCGCTCGCAGATGACAGCGCCTACCGCCGCGTCGGAATCGTGCAACTCAAGCAACACTTCCGCAGCCGCGTCCACCGCGCCTTTCTGGAGCATTTACGGCAGGGTCAGGAGCAGCGCGATGTGCCGCTACGGTTCAAGCGCGTGGCGGTTTGAGACGTGGCGGACATGTACAAATCAAAAGCCTGCACCCAGCGAGGGGGCATGCACCGTCGAATTCATTCAGAGCCTAGTCTTACGCCCGCTTGGACTCATCCAACATGCGTTCTCGCAAAATGCGGTTCGCCCGAGTCTGATATCCCTTGCCTCGCTTCTTCAGCCACGCGATTACATCTGCGTCGAGGCGCATGGAGACAGCCTGCTTGACTGGGCGATAGAATCTGCCCCGGACAGCATTTTTCCAGGCGGCGGGAGGAAGTTCCGGAATCTCTGAAGTATCGATCTGATCATCACGAACCGAGGTCAGATGCGCGAGCTCTCGCTTCTGCTTCGCGGTAAGAGCCCGCGTTGATGGTTGATTACTTCTTGCTTTCTTAGTTTCCTTCCGCATAGATACCCCGCTCGCGCCGCGTCGCCCTTCGCGCTGAGATGACTTCGAAGTGGCCGGAGGCAGGTCCTGTAATCCCCAAACAGCCCCCTATCTGTACTCTTTTGCCCTTTTTACCCTCAGCTATAATTGATTGTAATTCGCAGCTTTCGTCCTTCCCCGTTTTCGCCGATAAAACTGGGGAGGAAGAAGGTGCATCTCTGATTCGCGCCACTGAATCTGCCCTTTTAAGGAGCGCCGATGGCCATCCAACAGACCGAGAAAATCTGGCACAACGGAAAATTGATCCCGTGGGACGACGCCCACATCCACGTCATGTCGCACGTGGTGAACTATGGCTCCTCTGTTTTTGAGGGAATCCGTTGCTACGCGCTCCCCAGCGGCCCGGCAATTTTCCGCGCCAATGAGCACATGCAGCGCCTGGTGGATTCCGCCAAGATTTACCGGATTGACTTGGATTACACGCGGGATGAATTGGTTTCCGGTATGGTCGAAGTGGTCAAGAACAACGGCGTGTGGCCGTGCTATATCCGCCCGATCGTATTGCGCGGATATGGCGAAGCGGGCGTGAATCCTTTCAATTCACCGACTGAGGTTTACATCTGTAATTATCCCTGGGGAAAATATCTGGGCACGGACGCCGAGCAGGGCGTGGATGTCTGCGTTTCTTCGTGGACCCGCATCGCTCCCAACACGCTTCCCGCAATGGCCAAGTCCGGCGCCAATTATATGAACTCGCAACTCATCAAGATGGAAGCCATCGTGAATGGGTACGCCGAAGGAATCGCGCTCGACGCCGAAGGTTATATCAGCGAGGGATCGGGTGAGAATGTATTCATTGTCCGCAATGGGACGCTGCAGACGGCGCCTCTCGGCAACTCCGTGCTTCCAGGCATCACGCGTGACTCAGCGTTGCAAATTGCCCGCGATCTCGGCATCCAAATTGTCGAACAGGGAATCCCGCGTGAAATGCTGTATATCGCTGACGAGGCTTTTTTCACCGGCACCGCCGCCGAGATTACTCCCATCCGCTCCGTTGACAAGATCAACATCGGCAAAGGCATGACCGGGCCGATCACCAGGGCCATTCAGAAGGAGTTCTACGCCATTATTGGTGGCGAGAAGCCTGACCGTCATCACTGGCTGACTCCTGTCCCGGTACCCAGCAAGCAGCCAGTCGGTGTTTGATCTTTCCTGTGCCGCTCTGTGGTTTAAAAGACCAAACATGAAAACTATTTCTTTGCCCAACGGTGCCCGTTGCCGCTGGATTCCCGTCTGAGTGCCCGCGGGATCGCGTTTCGCTCCTGTACAATCACCGCAAATGAAGCCTGCCGGGCGCACAATCCTGCTCGGGATTCTGATGCTTTGGATCTCGGTACTGGTGTGTGCCGAGCCGGTGTCGCAACTACACCCGACTGATTATGTCAACGACTTCGCCCATGTTCTTGACCAAACTACCATCGCGCAGCTCGACAATATTTGTCAGCAGATAGACCAGAAAGCCCATGCCCAGATTGCTGTAGTCACGATTAACTCACTTGATGGCTCGGATATCGAGAGCTACGCCGTGGACTTGTTTCACAAGTGGGGGGTTGGAAGCAAAGCGACCAATCGCGGGGTATTGATTTTGCTGGCGGTGAAAGATCACCGCTACCGGATTGAAGTAGGCTACGGGCTCGAACCGATTTTGCCGGACGGTAAAGTCGGCGGCTTCGGCCGCGAGGCGGTCTCATTGCTGCGCCAGAATGATTACAACGGCGCAGTATTATTGCTGACTTCGCGAGTAGCGAATGTGATTGCGCAGGATGCCGGCGTGCAACTCACCGGCGCGCAGGCGCGAGCGCCGACGCCGCCGATGGGAATTTCCGTAGGAGGGATTCTCCTACTTGTAATAGTTATTTTGGTTGTATTGTTTACTCCGCTCAGGCGGTTGATATTCTGGTGGCTTTTGTTTGGCGGCCGCGGATACGGTGGGCACAGCGGCGGAGGATGGGGCGGAGGCGGATTTGGCGGCGGCGGTGGATTTGGCGGATTTGGCGGCGGCAGTTCCGGCGGCGGCGGAGCGAGTGGAAGCTGGTAGGGAGAAGTGATGCTGTCTTGTGAAGAAGGAGTTTTCGGTAATCGCCTCGCACAATCTGCGGCGATGTGGTTGACTGGCTCGCGCCACCGAACCTCAATATTGCAGGATCTTCAGAATTCGCACCAGCCCCCAATATGGTTACTCATTGTGGCCGGCATGGCCCTGGGCGTTATTGTGATCGTCCTCGTCCTGGCTATTCCGGTCAGCGGAGAGGATTTCAGATACTACACCGGCTATGGCTTTAACGGCCCTTTTGGCGGCGGCGGAGGTTTTGGAGGCCTGGGATGCTGGTAAGGAGGAGTAATGGCGCACGAGAAGCTGCTCAGCGAATTTGTTGAGAAGATGCGGACGGCAGCGGGCGAGAACCTCATAAGTGTGATTCTGTACGGCTCCGCGGCTGAAGGGGAATTTCATCCTGAATATTCGGATTTGAATTTGCTCTGCGTTCTGCGGGATACGTCGTTTGCTTCCCTGAGCAAGATTGCAAGCGCTGTGGAGTGGTGGCGCAAGAAGAAGTACCATCCGCCGCTGGTTCTGACTCCGCAGGAGCTGAAAGATACCGCCGACGTTTTCTCGATCGAATTTGTGGATATGAAGCAGCGGCACCGGGTGCTTTATGGAGAAGATGTGCTCCGCAATTTGGATGTCCCCGTGCATTTACATCGTTCTCAGCTTGAGTACGAGCTGCGCGAAAAGTTATTTCTGTTGCGGCAGCATATATTGGTGGCGGGAGCCCGGGAAAAAGACTTATGGGAAGTCATGCTCAATTCCTTGTCGTCATTCACAACTCTGTTTCGGCATGTGTTGATCGAATTGGGCGAGCAGGGCAGGAAGCATTCGCGGGATGCGGTCCAGGAGCTGGCATCGCGGCTGAACTTCGATTCGTCCGCCTTTGTACAATTAATGGACGTTCGGGCAAAGAAGTCTGACCGCAAGCAGTTCCGCGCTATGGATGTCGCTGGCCGATATTTAAGTGCAATCGGGACCGTGACCACAGCGGTGGATAAAATGCCGGGTTCGCCAGCACCGGGCCGGCAGTGACAATTTTGTTTCCAGGAGAGATTGCATGAGCAAGAGCTTGATTGTGATTATTACGTTGCTGCTGATCGCTCTGCTGTCGTTTGGCAAGTACGTGAGCGTCCGCAATACGCTGGTTAGCAAGAACGAGGCGGTGAAATCGGCATGGTCGCAGGTGGATGTCGTGCTGCAGCGCCGGGCTGATCTGATCCCGAATCTGGTCGAGACCGTCAAAGGAATTACTAAGCAGGAGCAGACTGTGTTCGGCGAAATCGCGCAGGCGCGGTCGCAGTTGCTTTCAGCAAGCACGCCCGCAGACAAGATTGCCGCCAACCAGCATCTCGATGGCGCCTTGGGACGTTTGTTGGCAATTGCCGAGAATTATCCGCAATTAAAATCGAACGAGAATTTCCTGCGCTTGCAGGATGAGTTGGCCGGCACGGAAAACCGCATCGCCGTGGAACGCAAGCGCTATAACGACACTTTGCAGGATTACAACACTTACGTTCAGCAGTTTCCGAATAACATCTTTGCCCGGTGGGCTGGATTCAAGCCGAACAGCGCGTACTTCGCTGCGGCGGAGGGCTCTCGCGAAGTGCCGAAGGTGAACTTCTCTGCACCGAATACGGCGCCGCAGCCAGCTCCGGCCAAATAATGTGGAAGCTGATTTTGCGGTGGAGCTTGGGGCTGACAGTGAAACGCTGGAATTTCCCTGGGCGGCCGCCGCGGATGGTCCCCGCTATTACGATCTGAAGCGTCACCCGGAGCTTCTGGCGCAGGTGGAAGAAGCACAGCGCGTGCCGGAGTTGGGCGAGTTTCTGAGGGCAATGAATGCGGCCTCCAGCATGCTTGAAACCGCCAAATGCGATGCATGGACAAGCTCGGAAATCAGCGCGGAAGAAGAAATCTTTGGAGCGGCTTGCAAATTTGGCTCGTATATTGATCTGCTCTTCTGCGCGGAAGAGCTGCGCTTCTCGTTCGCAGCGCATGAACAACTGGTGCAGCGGCTGACGCAGTTGTTGAAGCGAGCTCCTGAAATTCCGGCAGCCGCGGAATTCTTGATTCGACGTTGCTACTTCCATCAAGATACTGAGACTCGCGAAGGCTTCTACATTACTTTTTATTTATTCGGATATGCCGACGACCAGGAACACGCCCAGGATCAATGGACGATTGGATTGAAGCTGGTGGAAAACGTCATCCGCCAGATTTCGGCATCGTGGAAATTTACGCGCTGACTGGTTTGCGAAACCATCCCAGCACATCCGCACCTCGTCCTTTCAGCTTAGTGCGCATTACTGACAGCAGGAGCATGGAGAGAAATATCGTCAACAGGCCCAATGACGCCGTGCGAATATCCTGCGCGCGTTTGGGTAGGATGGAAAACCGTCCGTAGACGAATTCAATGTGCACCCAGTAGACCAGCAGTGAGGTCTGCCCTAATTGAACGAGCGGGCTGAAACCCCACTGCCCGGCGCCCCAGCGGCACCAGGCGTAGACAGCCGAAAGAATCACCAGCAGCAAGCCGACGCGGATCAGAAAAAAATTGGGACTGGTGTGCCAAAAATCATACACAGGATAGAGTTGCCATTGGCGAACATCAAACCACCATGCCAGATAGATGAGCGCGATTCCGCCCCCCGCGACCAACGCGAATGTCTGGGTGCTGTGCTTGCGTCCCCAGGAGCTTGACAGGAATAGGCCTACAGCCAGGCCAGCAAAAGCAAAACCGGTCCAAGGAAAAATCGGGAAGAGCCACGGCTGGGGCTCGCCCAGATTGTGCACGCCGTTGATGTACGATTCGAGCGGCCACGGAAGCCAGTGCGGACGCCACGTTGTCCAAAGCAGCGGCGTGAGCAGGGCGATCGTCAAAGCCGTTGCCGCTGCTGCTCCGGCCAACATGAGCCGAGGTCGCCGAGCCTTTCCAGCAGCCCACAACACCGCGCCGCAGCTCACCCCCATGAGCATCATGGAAACGCCGATGGTGTTGAGAATATCCACGCGGAACAGATCGCTCCACGGCGCCCAGCCCCAGGCGATCAGATATTCCTGTAGGCGAAACAGCAGTCCCAAGCCGAAAATCTCCGCACCGCGCCGGATGGTGGTTCGAGCGATTTGAGAAGCTGCAAGATCTTTTTGCCGGAGCTTGTCGACGACCAGCGCGAATGAAATGCCCGCAAGAAACAAAAACAACGGGGCAGGCAGCGTGCCTCCCAATTGCGACCACATGAAAAAGGTGCTCTTGCGCGCCCCGCCGCCCAGCCAGGAATCGTAACAGTGTGTCTGAAACATCAGGACGCAGGCCAGTCCGCGCATCCAATCGATGTAAGCCAAGCGTGATGAAGAGGAAGACACGGAGACTGCCTCGCGGCCAGGTGGGTAGTATAAGCGGCGAGGTAATCGGGTTTGACGGGGGGTAGGCGCAAAGTACAATCAAATTGAGTGCGGGCCCGTAGCTCAAGCGGATAGAGCATCGGATTTCTAATCCGAGGGTTGCAGGTTCAAGTCCTGCCGGGCCTACCAGAATCTTCGAGAGGTCTCTCCCCTTCGACTTCGCTCAGGGTCGGGATTTCGGCTGCGGCCTCCCGCTTCGCTCACGCCCGCAAAACGCCTCAAGTTCAAGTCCTGCCGGGCCTACCAGAATCCTTTCGATTCATCGTGACGATGGCTCGCATTGGCACTGGAACTCGCCTTGGCGGCCGACATCCTTCGAACGGTCATGATGCCTTCCTGGGATGAGATCGGGAAGTTGGGGGCAATCGTTGTGCTACGAACCGTTTTGAACTATTTCCTCGAGCGCGAGATTGAACAAGAGCAGAAGAAGGCGAAGTATGTGCTCGAATCCGCTGCTTGAATTCTCTTGGTGGGGACTGACGCTTCAATTAGCGGGTGCTTTCGTCATTACCGGTTTCGTCGCGGCGGCCCTGGTCACTTTAAGCCTCGGCCGCGGCGTTTTGCAAGCGAGATTGCGGGTGGCAGAAGGCGTGATCGGCGGACTCGGCGTGATGACAGCAGCAACACTGTTGCGTACAATCGGGCTTCGCACTTGGCACCAGATCCTGATATTCACGCTAATCCTCTCCCTGCGCATCCTGCTGAAGAAGGTGTTCGTGTGGGAGAAGCACCGGCCTTTTGAAAATCCAGTTTAAGGCCGACAATTCCGTTTCTTGTCAGCAGGCAGTCGTAACCTTTCAGAGGTGTCAGAATCTGATGGCAGTGAGATCGGAGCATTCGATGCAAGGCAAAGTTGTACTCGTAACCGGGGCTAATGGCGGCCTTGGATCCTATGTGACACAGGCGTTTCTCGACGCCGGTGCCATCGTCATTGGAACGTCACGAAAGATACAACCATCGGATTTCAACAACCCCAGCTTCACTGCGATTCCAGCAGACATTTCGACTCGCCAAGGCGCCAAGGTCCTGGTGGATCAGGTTGTCGCGCGTTTCGGAAGGCTCGATGTTCTGGCGCATACGGTCGGCGGGTTCGCCGGAGGCCAGCCGATCGCTGATACCGACGATGCAACTTTTCAGAAAATGTTTGATCTCAATCTGAATTCTGTATTTCACATTCTGCGGGTCACGATCCCCGCGCTGCGGCAAGCGGGCACTGGTCGCATTATTGCGATTGGAAGCCGCGCCGCGCTGGAGCCCGGAGCCGGCGTTGGCGCGTATAGCGCTTCCAAGGCCGCCATGGTTTCTCTGATCAGAACCGTCGCTCTGGAAAACAAAGACGCGGGACTTACCGCCAACGTGATCTTGCCGGGCACGATGGACACACCGACGAACCGGAAGGCTATGCCAAACGCAGACTTCTCCAAGTGGGTTCGGCCAGCGACGGTCGCGAGCTTAATCACCTGGCTGGCCGGCGATGCTGGCAAAGACATCAACGGGGCAGTGATCCCCGTTTACGGCAGCGATGTTTGAGATTCTGACAAAAGCGTTTGTCTACGCTCTGGAGGCGTACGCAGGTCTCGGATTCGTCGTCGCAGTGCCATTCGTGTGGTTTGGAGTCCAACGGTTGGACTCTGAAGCTCAGGGATCAGGCGTTGGCTTTCGGTTGCAAATCCGTCGCGGCTACGGAAATGGCCTAAAGAGCTATCGCCGTTTGGTCTATGCCCATATCCCGCCCAGCAAGCTGCAGACAAAGCTGCACAACTATTTTTCTCCGGAGGAGATCGCGGCAATCAGATGAAGGTGCAGGAGCACCCTGACCTGCTTGCATACTGGCGCGAGCACGTGCTTGCGAATCTTCAGGAGATACGGAGCGGCCGGAGGCAACGTACATGCGCCGTTTATGGACTGGCCCCGGTCCGCATACCGGTCTGCCTCGATACCGCGGTCCGCACGGCGGTGGCCCCTCTGGCCTGCGCCGCTGGAACCTGCGGCTGTGGCATCGGCCGCAGTCCGTAAACATCCTCCACCAACGCCCGCAGTATTTCTGCCACGCTCCACGCCTGCGCGATACAGCCGCAAGGCCGCTGGGGCGCGTCGCCGTCGAGAATTTCAGAGATGTGGCCCAAGCCGCCATCCGCAAGATGGTCCTTTAGTGGCGCGAGCCATTCGGCCGCTTGGCGGCGCGCGACATCACTGTCTCGGTTGACCTTTACGTAGGCGCTAATGAACGGTCCCATCAACCACGGCCAGACGGTCCCCTGGTGATAGGCTCCGTCGCGCTCGGCGGGACCGCCCCTGTATCGGCCACGGTACTGCGGATCGCTTGGCGCAAGGCTGCGCAGACCATAAGGGGTGAGCAGATGCTCTTGAACTTTCTCGACCACGCTCTTCGCGCGCTCCGGAGACAACAAGCTGTGGGGCAGACTCACGGCAAAGATCTGGTTCGGGCGGATAGAAGCATCCGGCGGCCCGCCGTCTACCACGTCGTATAAGCAGCCGGCATTCTCGTTCCAGAACAGATGATTGAAACTCCAACTCGCCACGGCCGCCATATTTCGATAACGCTTCCGCCCGGCTTCGTCGGCGAACTTGTGGGCCAGGTCTTCCATGATGCAAAGAGCGTTGTACCAGAGCGCCTGGATTTCGACCGGCTTGCCGCGGCGCGGCGTGACGACCCAGTCGCCGACCTTGGCGTCCATCCAAGTGAGCTGGACTCCGGGTTCACCAGAGTTCAGCAAGCCGCTTGGGTCCACTTTGATTCCGTAACGTGTGCCCCGGGTGTGCCAGGCAATAATGTCCGCGAACACGGGATAGAGTTCGTTGCGCACAAATTCCAGATCCCCTGTGTATGCCAAATAGGCTCGAGCAGCTTCGAGAAACC
>Ga0209472_1001751_pt1 | contig 12404 bp, 6 predicted proteins | sample GraSoiAngelo_130_FD_185887 | JGI IMG/M metagenome (GOLD analysis project Ga0209472, IMG submission 185887) | Grasslands soil microbial communities from the Angelo Coastal Reserve, California, USA - 14_0929_02_20cm (SPAdes) (version 2) | ecosystem: Environmental > Terrestrial > Soil > Grasslands ...
AGATGAGAGAGCTACCTAGGCGGCCCTAACGAGCTCCCGAATGGCGCCTCACAGGCTGCGATTGCACATTCGATTCCCTCCGTGGCAGGCAAGAAGCCATCCTGGTGGTGCTGTGGCTGATAATCAAGGGCGCCGCTCCCTCCACACCGCGCCGAGGCGCGCCATGACGCCCGCGTAGAGCTCGATCCCATCCCACAGGTTTCGCAGCCGGAGATTCTCGTTCTCCGCGTGCTGGTTGTCGTCATGGTTGGCGATTGGTGTCCCCACGACGGGCACGCCGAGCACTTCGCTGAAGACGTACTGCCCGAAGCTCCCTCCGATTGCGGGCACGGCGAGGACCGGCTCGCCCAGCGCCTCGCGCGCCGCCTGCAGCATCGCCCGCGAGGCCGGCAGCTCGAGCGAGGTCCGGGAGGCAGGATACCCCTCGCCCCAGATCACCTTGATCAAACGGGGGTGCGCCCTCCGGGCGGCCGAGTCCGGATCGGCGTGCACGATGACGTATCCCTGGCGCTTGATGTGCGCTTCGACCAGCTCGCGCACCCGCTCGGGTCGCTGGTCCGCCACCAGCCGTAGATCGAGGTATGCCGACGCCTCCGTGACGATCACGTTCGCTGCGGCCGAGCCGGTGCGTCCGCCGGACAGGCCGCTCAGATTGAGCGCGGGCCGGAGCAGGAGCTCGGCCAGCGGCGCGGGGGCGCCCTCGCTCCGGCCGAGGCGGAGCTCGCCCAGCAGCTGATCGTCGACCGGTGGCAGGGCCGCGATCGCCCCGCGGTCGGCCGCGCTCAACGGGCGCACGTCGTCGTAGTAGTGGTCGATGAGGATTTTTCCCTCCTCGTCGCGCATGCTCGCGAGCAGCCGGACCATCATGACGTTCGGGTTGGGCGCCCAGTTGCCGTAGTGTCCGCTGTGGAGCGGCCGGATCGGGCCGTACACCGTGAGCTGCACTCCGACCACCCCGCGCACGCCGAACGTGAGCTGCGGGCGCCGGGTCTGGTGCACCGGGCCGTCGCCCACCAGCAGGAGATCCGCCTTGAGCAGGTTGGCGTGGCGCGTGAGCATGTCGCGCAGGTGGTCCGATCCCGCTTCCTCTTCTCCTTCGAAGAAGAATTTGAGGTTGACCGACGGCCGCACGCCGAGCGCCTGCAACGCATCGAGCGCCCAAACTATCGCCAGGATCGACGCCTTGTCGTCGCCGGCGGAGCGCGCATAGATGCGCGATTCCGGGTCGAGCCGCGCGCCGTCGGCCGGGAAGGGAATCGCCGTGCCGCCCTCCGCGAGCGGCTTGTCGCGGAGCATCGGTCGCCACGGCGGCGTCGTCCACCGCGCCGGGTCCACCGGCTGTCCGTCATAGTGGGCGTAGAGCAAGACCGTGCGTGTGGCGCCTGGCGACGCGCGTTCGCCGAACACCGCGGGCGGCGCGCCCGGCGCCTCGAGGAGCCGGGCGGTGACCCCGCGCCGCTCGAGCATTCGCACGATCGCGGCCGCGTTGCGCCGGATGGGTCCCGAGTCCGACGCGACGTTCGGAATGGCGAGCAGCTCCACGAATTCCCGGATGATCGCGGCCTCCCGCTCGGCGCGCCACGCCGCGACCCGGGCGCGGAGCGTGGTGTCGTGCGGAAGCAGGAGGGCATCGTTTCCAGGTGTGGCGGCAGTGAGCAACGCCGTGAACAGCATGGCGAGCATGAGGTCGTGCTCCAGAGAAGGTTCCTTCGTTCAACCGCCTTGGTCCAAACCGTCCGGCTGTGGGACTCGGCCGTCCCACGATCGATCACCTCTTATCAGGTGCGCCGCTGCAACCACGGGTAAGGGGCGGCGCGTTAAAGAGATCCGCAGAGCAATGAGCGCTGGAACAGAAAATGCCGTTGGCGGCACCCTACAATCCTATCACAGGACGATTCATGGACGTACTGTCGCAGGATCTTCGCGTCGCGCTGCGTCGCATCCAGCGCGCGCCCGCCCTCGCGACGGCAATCGTCTTGACGATCGGCCTCGGCCTGGGGGCGGCTGGCGCAATCTTCACGGCGTCCGATGCCGCCCTGGTTGAGCCGCTGCCATACGCCAGGCCGGAACGCCTGGTACATGTGTGGGAGCTGCGCTCGGGCACCGACGAGCGGGGCCCAACCTCGTATCCCACGCTCCTCGACTGGCGAGCGCGTGCCCAAAGCTTCAGCGCCCTCGAGGCCTACGATCCGTCCAACCTCACCGCCGGCGTGGGCGACGAGGCGCGCATGCTGCGCGGCGCGCAAGTAACCGCCGGCTTCTTCCGCCTCCTGGGAGTCCGGATATCGGCCGGTCGCGATTTCCTGCAAGGCGAGGATGCGACCACCGGCGCCGGCGTGGCCATTGTAAGCGACCGCTTTGCCCGCTCGGTCGCCCGGGGAATCGCGCTCGACCAAACCATCGTCATCAACGGCACACCCTATCACATCATGGGAGTGCTGCCACGTGCCTTTCACTTCGCGCTGCTTCAGGATGCGGACATCTTTGTGCCACTCATTGCCGGGGAGCGGGCGCGCGCCGACCGGTCGCAGCGCTCGATCTACGTCATCGGGCGACTTCGGGACCAAGTGCCGCTGACCGCCGCCCGGGCTGAGCTCTCCGCCGCCATGTCCGCGCTCGCGAGCGAACACCCCGATGCCCTTGCCGGCCGTACGGTCGTCGCCGTGCCGCTGCGCGACGCACTGCTCGGCAACATGCAGCCGATTCTGGCCGGCCTGCTCGTGGCCGTGGCCATCCTGCTCGTGATCATGGGGGCGAATCTCGCTCTCCTCATGCTGACGCGATACATCGAGCGCGCGCCCGAGCTGGCGATGCGATCCGCGTTGGGCGCCACGCGGGCGCGCGTCCTGCGTCAACTCCTCGTGGAAAGCCTCGTGCCCAGCGTCTTCGGTGCCGCCGTCGCTATGGTCGCCGGTCAGATGGCGACGCGCGGTTTGCTGGCGGCGATTCCGGACGGCGTGAGAATCAACATGCCGTATCTGACGAACGCCGGGCTCGACGGCCGAGTGATCGGAGTGATGGTGGGCGTTACGATCGTGCTGGCGGTGGGATTCGGCCTGGGTCCAGCGCTGCTCATAACGCAAGGCCGGCGGCGCGCGGGCGATGTACGGACGACCCTGGCGCGCAGCGATCGCCGTCTCCGGCGCGGCCTGGTCGCCGCGCAGCTGGCGCTCACGGTCGTGCTGCTCGTCTCCTCCGGCCTGCTCGTCGTGAGCTTCAGCAACCTGGTGCACCGGGACGTGGGATTCAGGGACGCGGAGGGGCTCGTGACGGCCCGCGCTCCGCTCTCGGGACGCCGGTACGAAGACCCGGTTGCGCAGCGTCAGTTCTACGAGGCGCTGCTGGCGCGGAGCGCGGCGCTGCCCGGCGTTCGCGGCGCCGCCCTCATCAATGAGGCGCCAGGGGGCGGGGGAGGGATCACGACGTTCGAACCGGTGGATCGTCCGCTCCCGCGCTCGATGCAGCCGCGGGCGATACTGCGAATCGTGGGCGGCGAGTACTTCTCGACGCTGGGAATTCCCGTCGTCCGAGGGCGCCCATTCGAGTCGCACGATCGGACCGACACACCGCCTGTCGCTGTCGTGAGCGCAAGCTTTGCGCGACGGCTGGGGCAGGAGGGTGCGACGGTGGGCCGGAGGGTGCGGCTCGCCGCCACCGGCCAGGCTGAGTGGGAAGTCGTGGGCGTCGTGGGCGAAGTCCAGGTCGCCACGCTCGACGCAGACTCACCGCCCGTTGTCTACTTGTCTCATCTCCAGGCAGCAGACAATCGCATGACTCTAGTCCTGCGCACGGAGCTCGGCGTCGCGTCCATCGCGAATCAGGTGCGCGCGATTGTAAAGACGCTGGATGCCGGAGTCCCCGTGTACGCGGTCACCACTCTCGCGCAACAGATGAACGACTCGAAAGCGGTATTCAGTCGTCGCTTTCCGATGATGCTGTGCGGCATGTTCGGGGCAGCCGCGTTGGCGCTCACGCTCGTGGCGCTCTATGCGGTCTGCATGCACGATGTCCTCACGCGGCGCCGCGAATTCGGGGTCCGGCTTGCGGTGGGAGGATCTCCGGGCTCGATCCGGCGCCTGATACTCCGCGAGGTGCTGCTGCTGGGCGCGACCGGCATCGGCCTTGGAGCGATCGTCGCGGCCGTCGTCTCCCGCTCGATGCGTGCGGTCCTGTTCGGCGTCGCGGCGACCGATTGGCGCGTGTACGGCGCCGTAGCCGCGGGCGTTCTTGCGGCGGCGGTCTTGGCGACGCTTGGGCCGGCGCTCCGCGCCGGTGCGGTACACCCGAGCGTCGTAATGCGCGTTGAATGACAGGGAGTGCTCAGCCGGGACTTCGCTCGCCTCCCCCGCTCTCGGGCGCTAAGTTGCGCGGATGCTCGACGCCCTCGAGGCGCTGCGCGACAGCCTCGCCCCGCACTACGACATCGAGCGCCAGATCGGCGCCGGCGGCATGGCGCGCGTCTTTCTGGCCGTGGAGCAGCACCCGCACCGCCGGGTCGCGATCAAGGTCATCGCCCCCGAGCTGAGCAACCGGCTGCTGCGCGAGCGGTTCATCCGTGAGGTGGACCTCTCCTCCAAGCTCAGCCACCCCCACATCGTGCCGATCTTCTCCGCCGGGGAGGCCGCGGGGCTGTTCTACTACGTCATGCCGTACGTCGAGGGGGAATCGCTGCGCCAGCGGCTGCTGCGCGAGCGGCGGCTCCCGCTCGAGGCGGCGCTCCACATCACGCGCGACGTCGCCGACGCGCTCGCGTTCGCGCACGCCCAGGGGATCATCCACCGCGACATCAAGCCCGAGAACATCCTGCTGTCCGGGGACCACGCGATCGTGGCCGATTTCGGCATTGCGCGCGCCATCAGCGCGGCGGGCGCGCTGAGCTTGACGCAGACGGGGCAAGCAATCGGGTCGCCCGGCTACATGAGCCCTGAGCAGGCGCTCGGCACCGGCGATCTGGACGCGCGCACCGATATCTACAGCCTGGGATGCGTGCTGTTCGAGATGCTGGCCGGGGAGCCGCCGGTGCCGAGTTTCGGCGAGCGGCTGATTCGCAACTGGGGCGCCCTGGAGGCGTCCGAGGGGCTGCGGCGCGTGGCAGGGCGCGAGGCGCGCGGGGTCAAGCATGCGATCTCCACGGCGCTGGCGCCGCTCCCCGACGAGCGGTTCCCGACGGCGGGGGAGTTCGCCGCGGCGCTCGGGGGCCCGGCCCATCGCACCAGCGTGCCGACGCGGGGGGTGCTGGCGGGCCGGCGGGGGCGCCGCCTGACGTTGGCGGCGGGGACGCTCGCAGCGGCGGCGGCCGCGGTGGTGCTGGCCGTGCGCCGCCCGGCGGCCGGGCTCAACGACCGGCGCGTGGTGGTCGCCGTGATCGAAAACCACACCGGCGACCCGTCGCTCGACAACCTCGGCCACATGGCCGCGGATTGGGTGACGCAAGGGCTGGCCCAGACGGGGCTCGTGGAGGTCGTTCCGTCGATGTCTGTGATGACCGCGTCGCGGGCGTCGGAAGGGCATGGTTCGGCCCACCTCGACGCCGCGGGGCTGCGGGCGCTGGGCCGGGAGACTGGCGCCGGCACGGTCGTGTGGGGCGCCTACTACCGGCAAGGGGACAGCGTCCGGTTTCAGGTCCAGATCTCTGCCGCAAAGGACGGCACGGTGCTGCGGGCGCTCGATCCTGTCGCCGGGCCGCTAGCTCAGCCGCTCGACGCGGTTGAAGCGCTGCGCCAGCGGGTGATGGCCGCGCTCGCGACGCTGTTCGACTCCCGGCTGAGTCGCTGGGCCACGACCGCGAGCCAGCCGCCCAACTTCCAAGCCTACCAGGAGTTCATCGGGGGTCTGGACCGGTTCGTTCAGTTCGACATGCGCGGCGCGATTGCGCACTTCGAGCGAGCGGTGGCCGTGGATACGACGTTCCGGCTGCCCCTCATCTTCGCCGCGAACGCGCACATGAATGTGGGGGAGTTTGCGGTGGCTGATTCCCTCGGTCACGCGTTGGAGCGGCACGCCGGCCGGTTCGCCCCGCTCGACCGGGCCTATCTGGCGTGGGTGCTGGCGACCTGCCGGGGCGATGGGCCCGAGGCGCTTCGGGCCGCGCGCGCGATGGCGAATCTCGCGCCCGGGTCCGAGGCTCTCTATCTGGTCGCCGAGGATGCGATGGCGCTCAACCGGCCGCGTGAGGCGGTGGACGCCCTGGTGGGGCTCGGCCCCGACCGTGGATTCACGCGCGGGTGGTGGGTGTATTGGTCCGACCTGACCTCCGCGTGGCACCTGGTGGGCGACCATCGCCGCGAGCTGCAGGCGGCGCTCGAAGGCCTGCGCCGGTTTCCCGACAATCCGCAGATCCTCGCCACCCAAGTCCGGGCCCTCGCGGCGCTGGGTCGAGTGGAGGAGATGCGGCGCGGGGTCGCCGCGAGTATGAACCTTCCGCCCATGGAGGGCTGGGCGGCGGCGGACGTGCTGCTGCTGGCCGCCGTGGAGCTGCGGGCGCACGGCCACGCGGCGGCGGCCGACACGATGCTGGCGCAGGCGCGCGACTGGCTGGCCGCCCGTCCGCCCGCGGAGGCGGCATCCGAGGCGCACCAGGTTCGCGTGGCGCTCGTCGCTTACACGGCGGGCCGGCTCGTCGACGCGCAGCGCGAATTCGAGCGCCTGGCGGCGCGCGGCGGTCCAGGGCGCAGCGGCTCGGTTGGGGGCGCCGCCGTCATGGGCGACGCGTGGGACCAGATGGACTACCTCGGGTACGTCGGCGCCGTCGCGGCGCGCCAGGGAAACCGCGACCAGGCGCTCCGCGTCGCCCAGACGCTCGAGCGGGTGACGCGGCCGTATCTGTTCGGCCGGCCCACCGTGTGGCGGGCGCGTATCGCCGCGCTGCTTGGCGAGCGGGACGGCGCCGTGGCTCTGCTCCGGGAGGCGTTCGCTAAGGGGTACCCGCACGCTCACGCGCTGCACACCGACCTCGCGTTCGAGGCGCTGCGGGACTATCCGCCGTTCCAGGAGCTGCTGCGGCCGAAGGAGTAGGTCGCCGCCGCAGTCGCAGCATTGGCACGTCGCGCCTCCGCTCCGCTCGCCCGGCGGTAACGCCTTCTTCGATCGCAGAGTCAGCCGCCGTCGGCGGCCCATTTGCGCGCACAATCAGGGCAGATGCCGTGACTGAACTCCACGTCGCTGTGCCCGCGCACGTACGACTCGAACTGTTCCCAGCCACCCTGGTCGGTGAGCACGCGGTTGCAGGTGGCGCAGATCTTGATCAAACCCTGGAGCGTCTTGACCTCGGCCAGTGCGGTCTGGAGCTCGCGTAGCAAGGTCTGCTGATTCTCCTCGGCGATCTTGCGCTCGGTGATGTCCACCGACGTTCCCGCCATACGGACCGCCTTCCCCACTGCGTCGGTCACCACGACGCTCACCGTGTGCATGTGCCGGATTTCGCCGTCCGACCGCACGAGCCGCCACTCGTACTCCTCTGTCCGACGCTCGGCGAGACCCTGGGCGACGATCCGCTCGACGCGGTCACGATCGTCGGGGTGCACCCGCGCCACAAACCCCTCGTAGCTGGCGGCGGACCCGATTGGGATGCCGAAGAGGCGGCACTGCTCATCCGACCAGGTGACGGCACCAGTCGCGATGTCCCACTCCCAGCTGCCGACGTGTGCGATCGCCTGGGCCTCGGCGAGCTGCCGCTCGCGGTTGCGCAGCCGTCGTTCGGTGCGGAACCCTTGCACCAGCGTTCCGTAGGCGCGCTCGTGCTCGCGCCACATGAACCCGGCGAACGCGAGAATCAAGACGAGGGTGGCATTTTCCAGCCGCCGATGTTCCAACAGCAGGATCCCGGCCAGCGCGGGACCGAGCATCGCACCCAGGAACAGCTTGAACGCCCACCGATCTGCCACCAGCGTTGCGACCGCGCCGGCCAACAAGCCGGCGAGTCCCATCAAGGTGAGAACAACCGTGAGTAGCGGCACATACTGGGCGGCCACGGCTGTCCCCAGGCCCCAGGCAAGCCCCAGAGCCGTCATCGTCGTCCGGGCGGTAGCCACCGCGGTTGCGGGCAGAGGTGGCAGGGTCCGCGCCCGGCTCCACAGTACGAGGCGCGCGAGAGTGGCGCTCAGGACGGCCGCTGCCCACACGGCAGCCACCTCGGTGGGGAGCGCGCCCCACGCGAGCGCCATGACGATCACGAGCAGGAGGAGATGAGCTAGCGCCACCGTGTGCCTCTCCCCGATGAGTCGGTCGGCGAGCGTTCGCCCGAGTTCCCCGTGAAGGTCGTGTTCGTCCATCATGTCGCGTCGAGCACCTCCCGCACCTTGCGCGCGAGGGCGGCGGGCGTGAACGGCTTTTGGAGGAATTTGAGGCCTGGCTCGAGCATCCCGTGGTGGACAATCGCGTCGTCCGTGTAGCCGGACACGTAGAGGACACGCGTCTCGGGGCGCGATTGGGCCAGTCGGCGCGCCAACTCGCGACCACTCGCCCCGGGCATCACAACGTCCGCCACCAACAGGTGAATCGGGCCCTGACGGGCCCCCGCCACCGCGAGCGCCTGCTCTGCACTCTTAGCGTCGAGCACCGTGTAGCCGAGCTTTGTGAGCAACCCCTTGGTGAGCGGACGCAGGATTTCGTCGTCCTCAGCGAGAAGGATGGTCTCCGTGCCGGTGAGCGTCGCTGTCTCGCGGGGCGGCGCTTGCGGCTCCGCCGGGGCATCCACGCGCGGCAGGTACAACTTGAACGTCGTGCCGTGACCAGGCTCGCTGTACACCCAGACATAGCCACCCGATTGCTTCACGATTCCGTAGACCGTCGAGAGGCCGAGCCCGGTGCCTTTGCCCTTCTCCTTGGTTGTGAAGAACGGCTCGAAAATGCGTGCTTTGGTCTGGGCATCCATCCCCACGCCCGTATCGCTCACGGCGAGCATTACGTAACGCCCCGGGATGACCGCCTGATGCAGCTCGGCGTACTGCTCAGTCAATTCCGCGTCCGCCGTCTCGATCACGAGCTTCCCACCGGTCGGCATGGCGTCCCGCGCGTTTACTACGAGGTTCATGATCACCTGCTGGAGCTGCCCTGAATCGGCCCGCACGTTCCCCGCATCGCGCGCCAGAATGAGGCGGAGCTCGACGTCCTCGCCGACCAGGCGCCGCAGCATCTTGCCCACGTCATCGACCAGATCGTTGACGCTTAGTACCACTGGCGCGAGCACCTGCTGACGGCTGAACGCCAACAGCTGACGGGTGAGCGCCGAGGCGCGTGTGGCAGCCTTGCGGATCTCCTCGAGGTCCTGGCGGGCGGGACTCCCCGCAGGGAACTCTTCGGTAAGCAGGTCGGCGTAGCCGAAGATCGCCGTGAGAACGTTGTTGAAATCGTGCGCGATGCCCCCCGCGAGCCGCCCCACCGCTTCCATCTTCTGCGCCTGCAGGAGTTGGCGCTCGAGCGACCGGCGTTCCGTCACGTCCCGGGCGTTGATCACCACCCCTCGCACGACGGGATCGTCCAGCAGGTAGCGCCCGATAGCTTCGAGCGAGCGGTACGAGCCGTCCCGGTGGCGGACTTGCAGCCCGAGCAGGCGGCCGCCCTGTCCCGTCGCGACTCCCTCGGCGAACACCCGCAGCGCGGGTCCGACGTCGTCGGGGTGCACCAGGTCGAGGATGTGTTGCCCGACGAGCTCCTCCGCGCCATAGCCCAGCAGCGGAAGCACCGAGGGGCTCGCGTAGCGCACGGCGCCGTCGGCGTCGAGCACGGCGATGATGTCCATCGCCTGCTCGATCAGCGACCTGAAGTACTCCTCGCGCTCGCGCAGCTGTCGCTTCATGCGCTCGCGCTCGAGCGCTCCGCGGACCGCGGGCCCGAGACGGGTCAGCCGGCCCTTCAGGATGTAGTCCGCGGCACCCGCCTTCATGTACTCGACCGCGGTTTCCTCGTCCAGCGAGCCGGTGAGAAGAATGAAGGGCGCGTGGGGCGCGCGCGCGCGCGCGAGCTCGAGCGCGGCCACGCCGCTGAACTGCGGGAGCTGGTGATCGGAGACGATGATGTCGGGATGGAACTCGCGCAGCGCGCGCTCGAAGTCGGGCCGCGTCACCACGCGTCGCGCTGTGAAATCGAGCTCCGCTCTGCGAAGCTCCACCTCGACCAGCTCGGCGTCGGCGTCGTTGTCTTCGAGCAGGAGAATGCGCACCGTCATGCCGCAAGGGTAGCGGCGCGCAACGGGCGGCGAAGTTGGGAAAAGCCCCGAGTTGGGCGGGGGCGACTACCTAGAATTCAGGCCGCACGAGCCCGACCTGGATGGCGTAGCGGACCAGACTGGCCACGCCACGGATGCCGAGGCGGTCCATGAGCTCGGTGCGGTGAGTCTCCACGGTCTTGAGGGCGACGTTGAGGCGGCTCGCGATTTCCTTGTTCGAATGACCTTCGGCGACGAGCTGAAGCACCTCTCGCTGCCGGGGTGTGAGCACCGCGTCCGGGCTCGCGCCCTGCATGTACGTCGCGACGACACGCTTGGTCAGTGAGGGGCTCAGCCAGGTGTCGCCGCGGGCGACGGCGCGCAGCGCCAGCTCCAGCTCGCGCCGGTCGGAGTTCTTCAGCAGATAGCCCGCCGCGCCGGCGACGAGCGCGCGACGGACCGACTCGTCGTCCCCGTGCATCGAGAGGATGATGGCGCGCGTGTTCGGGTGGTCGTGCGCGATCCGTCCGACCACCTCCAGCCCGTTGAGCTCTGGCATGGAGATATCGAGCAGCGCGATGTCGGGCTTGCGCTCGCGGACGAGCCGCAACGCCTCGCGGCCGTCGCCGGTTTCCGCCACGACCTCGATGCCCGGCAGCTCGCCGAGGAGCGCGCGCATCCCCGCGCGCACGAGGGCGTGGTCGTCGGCGAGCAGGACGCGCAGCGAGCTCATGCGTCGCCTCGGGCCGGAAGCGGCAGGCGTGCGCGGATAGCCGTGCCCCGGCTGGGCGTCGAGTCGATGTCCAGGTCGCCGTCGGCCAGGGTGACGCGCTCCTGCATGCTGAGCAGGCCCTGGCTCCCTCCCCGCGCGGCGCGCCGGCGCGCGGCGGCGACGTCGAAGCCCTGGCCGTCGTCGCGCACCGTCAGCAGCAACGTGCCGTTCGCCTCGCTGAGCTCGACCTCGACGAGCCGAGCCTGCGCGTGACGGACGACGTTCGTGAGTGCCTCCTGCGCGATGCGGAAGCACGTCGTTTCCACCGCGATCGGTGGCCGGCGCGCGAGCGGGGCGAGCGCGAGGCGGAAGTCGAGCCCGGCGCGCTTGGCTTCGCGCTCCACGTACCAACCCAGCGATGCATCCAGGCCGAACTCGTCGAGCAGCGGGGGGCGCAGGTCCTGGGCGAGCTCGCGCATCCGCGCGATCGCGCCGTCGACGAGCGCGATGGTCTCGGCGTCGTCGCGATCACGCCGCTGGAGGTTCAGCTTCAGCGCGGTGAGCACCGGTCCAAAGTCATCGTGCAGCTCGCGGGCGACGGCGCGGCGCTCCGCTTCTTGCGCCTCGATCAGCTTGCGCGACAATGCCTCCTGCTGCCGCGCGCGGCGCGCGAGCGCGTTGTCGAGCACCGATTGGAGGAGGCTCTGCGTTGCCCGCAACGATTCCTCCGCGCCCCGGCGCTCGATCGCCACCGCCACCTCGGCGGACACGAATCGAAGAATGCGCTGTTCCCGCTCGCCGAAGCGGATGCGTTCGGTATGGCTCTGGATGACGAGTACGCCGATCGTATTGGCCCCGCTCTTGAGCGGAATGCCCAGCCAGTCGAGCGAAGCGGCGCCAAGGAGATCAACCTCGCCGCGTTGCGCGAGCTCCCGCTGCCGCTCCGGGCCGACCAGCTCCGGCTGACCGGTGCGCAGGACATACTCCGTGAGGCCGTGACTCAATCGGCGTGGTGGTGGGGCGGACTCGCGCTCATCGACGAAATACGGGAAGGTCAGCGTGTCGCCAGCAGCGTCGTACAAGGCGATATAGAGGTTCGGCACCGGCATCAGATCGCGGAGGATCCGGTGAATGGACGAAAAGAGCGCGTCCAGCGAGTCAGTGCTCAACACCGCCTCCGCGATCCGATACGCCGCGCGCTGCGCGTCCTCCGCCTGGCGGCGGTCGGTGACGTCGCGGCAGGTGACGACAATCGCTTCGACCGCCGGCTCGTCGAGCCGATTGATGCCGGTGGCTTCGAGATAGCGCCACGAGCCCTCTTTGTGGCGCACCCGGAATTCCGCGCGCGTCGGCCCTGTCGATCGCGTGAGAAGATCCCGAAACAGGGCGTGCACCTGCGCGAGGTCGTCCGGATGAACCGACTCGAATGTCGCTCGCCCCAGGTTCTCGCCCGGAGCGTATCCCAGCACCGAGCTGGCCGCCAGGCTCGCGTACAGCAGCTCCCCCGTCGGACCGACCAGCATGATGACGTCCACGCTCTGTTCGACG
>Ga0209472_1001755_pt1 | contig 12391 bp, 11 predicted proteins | sample GraSoiAngelo_130_FD_185887 | JGI IMG/M metagenome (GOLD analysis project Ga0209472, IMG submission 185887) | Grasslands soil microbial communities from the Angelo Coastal Reserve, California, USA - 14_0929_02_20cm (SPAdes) (version 2) | ecosystem: Environmental > Terrestrial > Soil > Grasslands ...
TTTTCTTCCCGCCGTGAAACGCGTATGCCGTATCACACCAGGTGCAGCGCAAATTGCAGCCCGTCACCCGGACGAATATGCACGGCAGGCCCGCCCGTGTGCCTTCACCCTGGATCGATTTGAAGATTTCCGTAATAACCATGACTTTGGAGTGCGGCGCATCTGTTCGTGTTACTTCGCGGTTCCCGTCCCCGCGCTCTCCGCCCGCCTGGAATTCGCCTTACTTCGGCTCCGCAGCGACAACCAGTAAATCATGCCGAAAAAAAGAATCGACGCGACAATCAGCCGCGCATACCCTGGCGTTACACCAATGTACCGCAACACAATAATATAGCCTGCGGCCACCAGAAGCGCCGGAGTCAGGATAATGAAGAACGCTCGATTCACCAGCTCACCGGCCTCTCAATTCATTAGGCTCCCGGCCGGTATTGGGCCCGGCTGGTATCCGTTTCCCACAAAATTACGTCCGTAACGCGTGCTCCCGGCGGCAGATCTTTCAATTGCCTGGTGACCTCATCGTAGAAATATTTCGCCACGTTCTCCGCCGAAGGATTCACCACCTTGAAGGGTTCCAGATCGTTCATGAACTGGTGGTCCAGCCTGCCCATGACCTCGCGGATCACCTGTTTGAGCTGCGTGAAGTCCACCAAGAGCCCGATCGAATCGAGCTTTGGCCCTTCCAGCGTCACCCGCACGCGATAATTGTGACCATGGACATTCTCACACTTGCCCCGGTAACCTCGCAGGGCATGCCCTGCCGAAAAAGTCTCTTCAACGCTGACTTGAAACATGACCCTCCAGAACTGCGCTACATGCCTGCTGCGGATCTCCCTGGATCGTGGCCCTTCAGGAAGGACTTGCCGATTTCGCCTCTGGCCGCCCAGAGGCCCCGTTCACGCCGAGAAAGCGCGCGACATCTGCCAGTTCGTGGGTCACCCCGTATCGCGGCAGCGACTCCAGAAAAATTTTACCATAGGGCATGCGCTGGAGACGCGTGTCCAGCAGCGCCAGCACGCCGCGGTCTGTTTTCGCCCGGATCAAGCGGCCAAATCCCTGCTTCAACGACAGCACCGCCTGAGGCACCTGAAGTTCCGCAAACGGGTTGCGCCCATCTTCCTGCAGAGCGCGCACTCGCGCCGCTACGATGGGGTCGCTCGGCACGGCAAACGGCAGCCGGTCGACGATGACGCAGGATAGCTGTTCGCCGGGCACATCGACACCCTGCCAAAAGCTTGCGGTCGCGAAGAGCACGGCCGCTTCCGTGTTCTTAAAGCGTTCCAGAAGCGCGGAGCGCGGCGCCGTGCCCTGCAACAGCACAGGAAAGGACACGCGCGAACGCACCCGTTCGAACAAATCATTCATCTGCGAATAGCTGGTGAACAAGCAAAACGCCCGCCCGTGGGTCAGTTCCAGCAACTGCACGATTTCGTCCGCGGCCTTCGCGGGGAACCCCGCGTCGCGGACGTCGGGCATCTTGCGCGGCAGGTAGAGCAACGCTTGCTTGGGATAATCAAACTCCGCCGGCAGCGCGCGGTCTTTGGCGTGATCAATTCCGAGGCGGTGGCGGATGTAATCGAAGCGTCCTCCAACCGTGAGCGTTGCGGAAGTCAGGATAACCGTATCAAATTGCTCGAAGAGGCGCTCGCGCAGAATCTGGCTGACGTCAATCGGCGTGGCTGTCAAGAAGACGCCTTTGTTCCTCCGCTCGTACCAATACACGAAATTCCGCTCGTTCGATTCGAACAGGAAGGAGAGTTCCTGGCGCAGCTCGAAGCTACGCCGCGCGATGCGCGTCAGCTCCTCCGGTTTTGCCGTGAGTGCCGCAAATTCCGTCTCCGTGCTTTTGAGCGATGTCGCCAGCGCATCATAGGCCTCGCGATTCTGCTCGAGAAACGCTTCGCGCTCGTTCCGCAAGAACGAGAATCGCCCATCGCGCGGCGGAAACAATTCGAAAAAGCCGCGGCTGCGTTCCCGGATTCGCTGCGTCTTTCGCAATAGGGATGGCGTGCCAAGATGCAGCAGACGAAGCGTTTGATCGGCATCGCGCGCCAGCTCTTCGAACCGGAAATTCGAAATCTGCCGCCCGAAATAGTCGCTGGCCACATCTTCCATCTCGTGCGCTTCATCGAAGACTACGGCCGAGTATTCCGGCAGGATGCTGCCAAAATCATCCTGTTTCAGCGCCAGGTCCGCAAAGAACAAATGGTGATTCACAATAATCAGGTCGGCTTCCTGCGCGCGCTGGTGCATCCCCGTTACAAAACATGGATTGAACGACGGGCAGTTCTTGCCCGTACAGGTGTCCCGTCTCGCGTCCAGCTTCCCCCAAAGCTCCGAGTCGTCGGGCAGGAAGGTGAGCTCCGCGCGGTCGCCGGTCTCCGTCAATTTCGCCCAATCCTTGATCTGGCGGAAGGCGTCCAGTTCCTCCATGCCCTTCAGCAATCCCTGGTCGGCCATCTGATTCAGCTTCGAAATACAAAGGAAATTCGCGCGCCCCTTCATCACCGCAACTTTGAGGTTCGGCGCGAAATGCTTTTGCAAAAAAGGAATATCCTTCTGATAGAGCTGTTCCTGCAGCGATTTCGTGGCCGTGGAAATCACCACGCGCCGTCCGCTGCAAATCGCCGGCAATAAATACGCCAGCGTCTTGCCCGTGCCCGTACCGGCTTCCACGATGGCATGATGATGCGATTCAAACGCATCATGCACTAACTCTGCCATCTCCAGTTGCGCCGGCCGGTATTCGTAGTCGGAGCTGACCGTCGAGCGGTCAAACCCGGCCACTATGCACTTTTCGAGGAACCCTCCCGGGCCAAACACTTCGTGCATCGAAGGTTTCGCTGGTCCGTTAACAGGCGCCTCGGCAGCGCCTTCCGGGGCGCTTCCGGCTACCGTTGGATCGTCCTCGATGGGCACGTACCTGCGCTGGGCAGTCTTTACCGTACGGTTGACCTTCGCTTCTGGGACCATCTCACCCGAATTGGATACCCGCTTGGCCAGAAATCCGCCTTCGCTCCCACACGCCGAAATGGAGAGAGTCCAATTACGATAGCATACCCTCCCCCTGTGCTCGCTTCGTCCTCGCGCCGCTAGGAAACATCGTGGCGCATCTCTCTTCTTTCAGGATATTTAGCACTCGAATACTCCGCCCATTTTTGGAGTGCCTTCCTTTTCCCTCCGCGTTAAGATTCAACCTGGAATTTTTACGCCTTCTCGTTGGTAGAAGGTAGAGAAGGGAATCGCAAACCGGCCTATCGTGGGGTGTTGGATGGTTCGCAACAAACCTTTGCTTTTCGTAGTCTTGCTCTCTTGTTTCGCCCTTTCGTCCTGCAACCTTCATCGAAAGACCGGAGGCGGTGGTGGTGGGGGGGGCGGCAACGCCACGGTCAGCTTTACTCTGGTAGCCGACACACTTCCAGCAAATCCCTCGATCCTTTCGTTCAATGTTTCCATTTCCGGCGTCACCCTGACTCCAGCCAGCGGAACAGCACAAACTTTGCAGCCCTCGCCGTCCGTCATTGACCTGATGCGTCTGCAATCCGATACCGCCTTCCTCGGCACCCTCACCAATGTGCCCGCGGGAGACTACACCGTGCAGGTCGCGCTCTCTAATCCCGAAATCACGTTCCTCAACGACACCGGTTCCGCGATCACGGTTGGCACGGCGAGTTGTCCGAACAGCTCCATTTGCGCGGCGACTTTTACGGCGTCCGGCACTCCGACCATCAGCTCCTTTACATTCACTGTAAATTCCATGGGCCAACAGGGTATCGGCATTGACTTCGACTTGAAAAACGCCATCTCTCTTTCGGGGGGAACGTTGTCCGTAAACTTCAACCCTTCGTCGCCCAACCCCGCGGTCTTGAGTGCCGTCGCCCTGCCACGAATGAATGCCAATCTCGGCACCAATCAACTCGCGCTGATCGAGGATTTCTCCGGCGTCGTTGCACTTAACGGTAGCTCTGTCACCATTACTTCCCCAACTCGGGGAACTCTGACCGCCACATCAACGTCCAGTACCAACCTTGACCATGATCCTTCTGGGACTCTTTGTTCCAGCGGAACTACGACGCTATCCGTGTGTGTCAAAGCTGGACTCCAACGGCACTTTCTCGATCCAGGAAATTGAGCCATTGCTGTCGGCGCAACAGGATTTTGTCGAAGGTACCGTCCTTTCAATCAATCCGAGCAGCCAGACACAGTTCGGTATCGTCGTTACGGACAAACCTTCTGTCGCCGCAACCAATTCACTTATTAGCGCCCTCCATGTCGGCGATCTCCTGACCGTCAATCTCTCTTCTTCCGTGAACCCGTTTCTGGTGGATACCAAGGGGCTCGCGGTGGACACCTCATTCAACACCACTTTCAACTTCTTTAACGGGCAGACCACCACTTCCGCGATGCATCTGGGGCAAACCGTTGGTGTCCACGTCATCGCCCCATTCGCAGCGGCAAACGGCAGCACACCTGCCTCGGCTACAGCAGACACCGTCATCCTGCGTTGGTCGCGTTTCCGAGCCACGGTCGTATCGGCTCCCACGTCGGCGACGATCAACATCAACGCGCTCCCTTCTTACTTCAACATCACACCCTCTTCCATCTTGACCGTCCAGGGATTTTTCAACGGCTCACTCGGTAGCGATGGAGTAACCAATCTCGAGGGTATGACCAACAACGCGGGAAATGCGACAATCAATCAGCCCGTGGGGCTCCGGGCGCTCTACCTGCAAAACACGGGCAACACCGCAACGACGCCTTTCTTTGCCGCCAAGATTCGCCAGCCGTAATCCGTTACTTTCTCCGCCTCCGCAAAAGGCAACGGGCCGGTCTGAATTTCTCAGACCGGCCCGTAATCTTTCTACCTCACGAGACTTTTACTTCGCGATGAATCGCTAAAAAAACATGAGCCTGCCATTATGCCTCTTACGCCGGCAGCGGCCCGCCCACTGTCGTGTTCGGCGGAATCGGCGGCGTGTACGGCGCGCTCGGCATATTCGGCGCAATCACCGGCTGGAAACGCCGGTACACCGCCAATGAAATCGCTCCGATGCCCCAGAGAATGGCCGCGAATTTCACCCATCCGCCAACATGTGGAATCGTCGTGCACAGCCGCACAATCACCACTCCCACGGTCATTCGCCCGATCAGCGGCCAAAGCTCGCTCGTCCGCCCCATCAGCCACTGTCCGATCAATGCGCCCACAATGATCTGCGCGAAATACAGCGATGCATACCACAGGAATAGCGTTGAGATTCCAATGAACAGGCCCACTACGGTGATGCACGCGATGCACGCCGCGATCGGCACACCAAACAGCACCAGCACGCCCAAGCCCGCCGCCGCGCCGTAGTGCTCCGCCGATTTCACCGCGTCCTGCGAAAAATTCGGCATCGCCGCGAACAGCACCAGCCCAAACAAAATAAACGCCGCTGCCCAAATCACCTGCCAGACGTAGTAGTGCACCGTGCGGTAGTCGTCGCCGTGCTTCAGTTTTTCAAAATGAACGGGTGAAGCGAGCTTCGCTTGCGCGGAAACTTGCGGCGGTTTGTCTCCCGTGAAATCAATCGGGCCCCCGACTTCGGCGGATGAATCGATAATCAACTCGCCGCTTTTTATCTTCGCTGAACCGCCAATCGTGCCAGTGATAGTGATCTGCCCCCCCATGGCCAGGACATCCCGCTTCACGTGACCATCGATGGATTCATGCCCGGTAAATGAGGTGATGCTGCCGCCGATTTTGGCGTCCCGGTCTATGTTGACGTCGCCGCCAAATATCATGACGTTGCGGCCGACCGTTCCTTTCAACGTCAGGTTTCCCGCGTAGCTTCGAATATTTCCGTCCACGTGTCCCGGTACCCGCAACGTTCCCGACGAGGAAAGCACGTCGCCCAGAACATGACCGGATATCTCGATGTCCCCGCCCGCCATAACCAAATCGCCTTCGATCGTGCCTTCCACTCGGATTCGCCCTCCAGCAGCGAACAGGTCACCATGGATGACCTCGTCTTTTGTGATCGTTAGCCGCTCCTCATGGCGAAACTCCGTCGCCGAGGCTGCGGTGGGCATCGCCAGCACCGTGCACAATCCTGCGAAGACCAGCGCCAGCGCCGAACCGCGCCGGATCCGCCGGCGAAAGAACATCGCTCCCAGCCCCGCCAGCGTCACCATCGCCAGCACCTCGAGGAGTGTGATCATGGATTGCCATCCTTTCCACATTGCGCCCTGAAAGATCAGCAGGCTCAGCAGGTTCGACCCCCCGAATCCCGCTTGCTCCAGTTGCTGCTCCCAGGGCAGGACATATCCCGTATAAAGCGCGTAGGCTCCCGTTGCTGCCAGCCCGAAAACCAGTCCCCAAATCCATTGCATCGACTTACGCGCCCGTTCCTGGAATTGCGCCAGCCGCGATGGCAGAGGTTCGTTTTCTTCCAGCATCGCGCGAGTCAGCAGCCGCGATTCGCGTTCCAGTGCCCGCAGCAGCGTGCGGCAGGTGTCGCATTCCTGCGTGTGCGCGGAAACTTCCAGCCCGCGCGCGCGGTCCAGTTGCCGCTCGATGTACAGCAGGAGCGTCATTTCGTCCAGATGCTTCATTTTTTCTCCCGGCGTTTCGCTCATGAAGCCCCTCCCACCGCCAGCACCGTGTTGCCTTCCAGCGCTTGTCGCAGTTCGTGCCGGGCACGCAGCAGCACTACGCCCACAAAGGCGCGCCGCACTCCCAGCGCATCGGCAATCTCGTCGTAGCTCATGTCCGAGTAATAGCGCATCACCAGCGCCATGCGCGCTCGTCCGCCCAGTTTTTCCAGCGCCTTGCGAACCTCTTCGCTGGTGCGCTGCTCGATCAGTTGATCCAGTTGGCTGGGGTCCGGATGCTCCAGCGGCACATTTTCCAAGTCATCTGTTTCCTTGTCCTGGCGAATCTTCCGCCGCCGCAGGATATCCCAGCAGTGATTCGCCGCCACCTTGTAGAGCCAGGCCGAGAACGACCGCGTCGTGTCGTACTGCACCAGCTTGCCTTTCAATTTCATGAAAACTTCCATGGTGGCGTCTTCGGCGTCTTCCCGCGTCGGCAAGGCACGCCGGCAGAACCGGAATATCGCTGGCGCGTAATCCCGGTAAAGCTCGCCCCAAGCCTCGGCGTCACCCGCCCTGGCACGGGCAATCGCCTCCGTCGGCTCCTTAATTCCCGGCGCGCTCATCCGGCCTGGTCTCAGCGTTCCCATAGACTAGTACGCACAGGGACTTGCAAATATTACACATTGCAAATCCCGCCCCGCTAATACTTGTACCCCTAAACCCTCTGTATTCTTGCCTTTACACCCCAGCTCGATGTCCTGAAGCCCCGATCTTTGCTCTTTCGGCCCCCTTCCAGCAATATTGCTGGAAGGTTTTCCGCGTTGGGCTCGCCTTCCCATGCGGGCCACTCTTCTTCCTATTCCTAAAGTTCGTCAAAGTACAGTCAGACGCCAGCGACAAATCGAGCCTAAGTGCCAGCACTCTATCAGACTAGCCACCCAAGCTAAAGTCGAGCCTGCCATCTCAACGGAGTCACAGGAAAATCTGTCGTTGCGTGCGTGGTGAAGGGCGAGTGATTTGGCTTACTGATTGCCGATCCGGCTGATTTCTTTTTGGATCGCCAGTTTGTCGAGACTCGAAAGAGGCAGGCTCAGGAACAAACTAATGCGTCGTTCAAGAATCATGTAGGCATCCCGAAACGCGCGTTCGATTTGCTCAAGTGTGCCCTTAGCGACCGCAGGGTCGGGAACACCCCAATGTGCCGTCATCGGCTGGCCCGGCCACACCGGACATACTTCCGCGGCCGCGTTGTCACAAACTGTGAAAACGAAATCCATCTTTGGCGCTCCAGCTTTTGCAAACTCTTCCCAGCTCTTGCTATGCAAGCCATCTGTGGGCAGTCGCGCCATCTCAACCTGCTTGAGCGCCTCCAGGCGCACAACTCCGGAAGGGTGGCTTCCCGCGCTGTAAGCCGTGAAAAACGGCTTCCCCTTGCCGTTGAGAATCGCCTCGGCCATGATCGAACGCGTCGAATTCCCCGTGCACAGGAACAGAATGTTGTATCGACCTTGCATTGCCGTCATTTGTTAGCTGAAAAGGCCGCGGGCTGCCTTTAGTTGCAACACGTCGGCGCGCAACAGGCTTCCGTCGTCTTCGCGGACTTTGCCTTCGTCGCCCGCACGAACGCGCTCATAAACTTGCCATCGACTTGTGGCGCAAGCACGTCCACATCGAGCCCTTTTTCAGTGAGGAACTCGCGCGCATCTTCCACACAGTAAATACGGGTCGGTTCGATTTCCACCTGTTCGAATCCCGCGGACGTAAGCTTGTCGCGATATTCATTTTCTTCGAGCGCTCCCGCCACGCACCCTACCCACAGCAACACGTTTTGCCGAATTTGTGCATCGACTTCCCCGCGCGTCACCACGTCGGAAACGGCCAGCCGTCCGCCCGGTTTGAGTACCCGAAAAGCCTCTCGCAACACGGCGTCTTTATCCGCTGAAAGATTGACCACGCAGTTCGAGATGATCACGTCCACCGAATTGTCCGGCAGCGGAATATGCTCGATCTCTCCCCGCAAGAACTCGACGTTCTCGGCTCCGGCCTTGCGTTTGTTCTCGTTCGCCAGCGCCAGCATCTCATCCGTCATGTCCAGGCCGTACGCCTTGCCTGTCGGCCCAACACGCTTCGCGGAAAGCAGCACGTCGATCCCGCCGCCGGATCCCAGATCGAGTACGACTTCTCCTGGGTTTAATTTGGCAAGCGCAGTCGGATTCCCGCAGCCGAGCGAAGCCTGCAGCGCCTCTCCCGGAACTTGCTCCATCTGCGCGGCGTCATACAAATTGGAAGTAATGGGATCGCAGCTCGTCCCGCTTGCATCCGCCGTACCGCAACAGCTCCCGCTCTTCCCTCTCAGCGCCGCCTGCCCGTACTTTTCCTTAACAATTTCCTTGATGTTTGCGCTGTCCATCTCGTCCTCCTAGTCTTTAATCCGGCCATTACTTCAAAAAATGCTCTTTACAGCTTCTCTCGCCTCGGCGTCCAGCGTCTGCTCCGATCCTTCTTTCCTTCAACTTACAACTCTAAACTGTCGATCGAAGAATCCCGACTCGATCAGGCTGTCAACTTCTTCGATTCCCGCAACACTCGCAACACTATGCCTTCGTTCCTCTCTGACCTCGGTGTGCTCCGATCCTTTTTCTTCGCTCAACCTTCAACTGTCGATTGTCGACCTCTTTTCATTTCCGTGATCGAGGTCTCCGCACTACCGCAAGCTTGCGCAATATCTTCCGGCTTCAGCGCCTTGTTCCGCGTGCAGCACTCCGAATAGAGGAACTGCAGCAATTCCTGCAGCGCTTCCGTGTTCGCCGTGTAACGCAAAAACGTGCTCTCCCGTTGCACAAGCACGAGCCCTTCATTCTTCAGCTTGTCCAGATGGTGCGATAGCGTCGAATTCGGAATCTCCAGCTCTCCCTGGATGTCCCCAACCACCAGCCCCTCGGGATGCGCCGACAAAAGCAGCTGCATGATCCGCAGCCGCGGCTCCGTCCCCATCGCCGAGAACATATCTGCATACTTCGCCACTCGCTCCGCCCGCTTTTTGTTTGATCCAGTTTCCATATTTCGATATTTGCAGAACTATGGTTGGCTGTCAACGTTTCTTTCTTTGGCCCCCTAGCCGGACAAGGTTTGGTTTCGGTTGAAGGAGATTTCCAAAGCTCGCTCCCATCTTTCCCTTGGCAGATTGCTGTTTCTCAGGCACACTAAGCCTTAGATATAGTTTTAGTTAATCCATTACGTCTGTTCAACATCCGCCGCCCAACTTCAAATGACCAGCCAGTTGCACAATTTTGGTGCAACGTAAGTCTCTTTAGAATGAACGCTTGTGAAAAAAGGCCGGGTGGGGGGAGGGGGTGCTCGTCGGTACGGACCCGGCGCATCCCAGGCAGATCGGCTCCTCTATCTGCACGACTGGGAATGCGCTACATTGGAAGATTGCTCTGCGCGCCGCAGCGTCGGTTGTGCGCCCAGCCCGTGAACTTATGCCCGATCTTCTCCCATCGCTCGTCATTGTCGGACGTCCCAACGTAGGCAAGTCCACGCTCTTCAACCGTTTGACCGGCACGCGCCGCGCCATCGTCACCAACGAGCCGGGAATCACTCGCGACCGCATTTACGGCAAGGCGGAGTGGCGAGGCCGCGCGCTCGAAGTCGTCGACACGGGCGGCCTCGTGCCGGACGATAAGGCGCTGATTCCGCAGGAAATCCTGCGCCAGGCGCACGTAGCCATCAAGAAAGCCGCGCTGCTCGTTCTGGTTGTGGACAGCCAAGCCGGTCTGACCCCTCTTGACGAAGAGCTGGCGCGGCTCCTGCGCACCACCGGGAAGCCGTTTTTCATCGCCGTAAATAAAGTGGACTCCGTATCGCAGGAATCGAACGCCGGCGTTTTTCATCGCATCGGCGCGCCGGTATTTCCTATCGCCGCCGAGCACGGCACGGGCGTGGACGATTTGCTGGACGCCGCGCTAGCGGAGGTCAGCGTCATCGCATCCGGCGAGGAAGAAAAACAACCGGACATCATCGAGGTCGCCATCATCGGCCGGCCCAACGTCGGCAAATCCACTCTGTTGAACCGTATCGTTGGCGAGGAACGCTCCATCGTTTCGCCCATCCCCGGCACAACCATGGACAATGTGGATACGGAAATCACGCGTGATGGCCGTGAGTATCGTTTTGTGGATACTGCCGGAATTCGCCGCAAGGGCAAAACCACGCTGGTCGCGGAAAAGCTCAGCGTGGTGATGGCCCGCCGCGGGCTGGAGCGCTGTGACGTGGCGCTACTCGTCGTCGACGGCGAGCAGGGCGTCACACAAGGCGATGCGCAAATCGCCAGCTATGCGGAGGAGTCCAGCCGCTCTGTCGTCATTGTCATCAACAAATGGGATCTCGCCGTCGTTGCCGCGCGCGACGCCGCATCACGCGATGCGGCTACCGCGAAAGGCAAATCCCGGCGCGCTCCCGGCGAACACCACAAACCGGAAAACTTCGATGTCGGCCGGCTGATGTTCGACTACGAAAAAATGATTCGCGCCAAATTGAAATTCCTGAGTTACGCCCCCATTGTTTTTCTTTCCGCGAAAACCGGCGAGCGCGCCGCAAGACTTTTTCCTCTGATCAATCAGTGCTGGGAAGCGCGCCGCCGCCGCATCGCCACGCCGGTCTTGAATAACTGGCTCAAGGAAGAAGTCGACTTGCAGCGCGGCACTACGCCGAAAGCCCGCCCCGTGCGCATTTACTACATCACGCAGGCGAAAATCGCGCCGCCGACGTTCCTTCTTTTCACAAATCAAAAAGCGCCGCTGCATTTCAGCTACCAGCGCTTCCTGGAAAACCAGCTTCGCGCCAAATTCGATTTCGTCGGCACGCCGGTCCGTTTCATCCAGCGCCTCCGCAAACGCGACCGCGACTCCTCTGGAGGTGACGAATGAACGCCACCCTCTACATCAATCCATCGCAAACTGCTACGATAGCGGCGTCCCCCGGTAGGGCTTTGACATGCCAAACAACGGCACAGCAACGCAAGTCGCCACGGAGAAAAAACTCTACCGCATTGGCGAAGTCAGCCGCCTTGCGGACCTCAAGCCTTTCGTTCTGCGTTACTGGGAAACCGAGTTTCCCATGCTGGAGCCGGTCAAGAGTTCCAGCGGCCATCGCCTCTACCGCCAGGATGACGTGGACATGGTCTTCCGCATCAAGCGGCTGCTCTACGACGAAGGATTCACCATCGCGGGCGCGCGCCGCTTTCTCCGAGAGCATGAAGGAAATTTCGAGTCAGAGAACGTCGCCGCGAGCCATGGTGGAGACGGATCGGCGCAGCTTCTGAGCCGCAAAATGCTGCTCGATCTGCGCGATACGCTGCGCACTTTCTTGACGCTGCTCGAACGGCGGTGATACCTTGGAGGTGCTGATTGCCTCCCCGATTCGGCCTTCTGATTTTCGTTGGCCTGTCGCGGTCAGCTTACCGGTCGGGACGTAGCGCAGCCTGGTAGCGCGCACGCTTGGGGTGCGTGAGGTCGCTGGTTCAAATCCAGTCGTCCCGACCATTTCTTCTTCGGACAACGAACTGCTTCCCCTCGCTTCCGCAGGCGGTGACCGCGTAGTCCGGTTGTCTTGAAAGAACAAAACACGAATACGGTTGCCAATGACGCACATTCTTCTAACAAACGACGATGGATACCAAGCCGAAGGGTTGCGGGCGCTGGCGGCGGCGCTGGAGGGATTTGCCACGGTGAGCATTGTGGCGCCGAGCCGGGAGCAGAGCGGGACGGCGCAGTCGCTGACGCTGCGTCAGCCGATCGTCTGCAACAAGATTGCGGAGCAT
>Ga0209472_1001762_pt1 | contig 12366 bp, 7 predicted proteins | sample GraSoiAngelo_130_FD_185887 | JGI IMG/M metagenome (GOLD analysis project Ga0209472, IMG submission 185887) | Grasslands soil microbial communities from the Angelo Coastal Reserve, California, USA - 14_0929_02_20cm (SPAdes) (version 2) | ecosystem: Environmental > Terrestrial > Soil > Grasslands ...
CAGCGTCGTACCGTTGGCGAATCCCTGACCCCCACCGTAGTCCGACGCGAACAGCAGCAGGCTGCCGCCATCGGCCACCGCCTGGTTCACGGCCATCGTCGTCGGGTTGTTCAGCAGCGCCCCGTCCAGCGAGAGCGCCACGCCGAGGAGCCAGGCGGCATTCGGCGCGGTGGTGTCCCACGTGCCGCCGATCCCGTTCGAAAGCTGCAGCGCCGTTACCGTGCGCCCCCCGACCGCACTCAGCGTCAGGGTCAGCGTCGCGTCGGCCGCGCCATCGGCTGCCCGGGCCGTGTCACCGCCTCCCACCCTGTCCCGTAGCTTGCCGTTGTAGACGAGGGACAGCCTGGCGGTCTGCGGCGTCGTCACCGTGAACGCGTTGGCGAGCGTCCCGCCGGTGCCACCGGGATTTGTCACCGTCACGTCGCGCGCGCCGCCCCCCGCGTCGCTGGCGATCGTGAACGTCGCCGTCAACCGCGTCGACGACACGAAGACGACGCCATTCACCGTGATCCCGACGCCCGCGCTGACAGCGGCGCCGTTGACGAACCCGCTGCCGTCGATCGTCACCGACACCGCGGAGCCCGACGTCCCCTGATTCGGCGTGACCGCGGTCACGGTCGGCGTCGTGCTGCTCACCGTCGTCGTCGCCTGCACCGACGTGCCGTCCGACAACGTCGCGGTCACCGTCAGCTGCTGCCCGACTGCGAAGCCGAGCCCGTTGCCATAATCCGAGGCGAACAGGCGCAGGGTTCCGCCGTCGGTCAACGTCGTGTTCACGCCCATGGTCGTGGCGTCGTTGAGCAGTGGGCTATCCAGCGCGGCGGCCACGCCCAGCAGCCACGCGGCGTTCGGCGCCGTCGTGTCCCACACGCCGCCGCTCGCATTCTGCAGGCGCAGCGCGGTGATCGTGCGGCCGTCGGTCGCGTTCAGCGTCAGCGTCAACGTCCCGTCGAGGGCGCCGTCCGGCGTTCGGGCGGTATCGCCCCCACCGACGCGGTCACGCAGCTTGCCGTTGTAGGCCAGGTTGAGCGTCACCGCCGGCACCACGGTGAAGGCGTTGTTCAGCGTCGCCATCTCGCTCGGGATCGTGACCTTCACGTTGCGCCCGCCGAGCGTCGCGCCGGCGGCGATCGCGAAGCGCGCCGTCAGCCGCGTCGCGGACAGGACGGCGACGTTGCTCACCGTGATCCCCGCGCCCGCGTTCACACCGGCGCCCGTCACGAAGCCGGTACCGTCGATCGTCACCGAAACCGTCGTCCCGGTCTTCCCCTGGCCGGGTGTCACCGCCGCCACCGTCAGCGTCGGCGGGTCCAGCTGGTTCAGCGCCAGGTCGACGCGGATGCGCGGTCGGGTGACCGGCGTCCCGCTCCGCGTGTCGGTGATGGGCACGCCCGTCGACTGCAGCGCGGCGAGCGTCTGATCCACCGTGGCCGCCGGCGCCGCCTGCTTCAAGATCGCCCAGGAGCCGGCCACGTGCGGCGTCGCCATGGACGTTCCGCTCAGCATGGCGAAGCCTCCGCCGGTGACCGACGAGAGGATGTCCTCGCCCGGGGCGAACAGCGACATGAACGGCGCGACGTTCGAGAAGGACGACACGGCGTCCGACTTCGTGGTGGATCCGACGCTGACGGCGGACGAGATACAGGCCGGCGACGACAGCGCGGTCGGCGAGCCGTCGTTGCCTGACGCAACCACCGTGGCGATCCCGGCCGAGCGCAGCGTGTCGATGATCGCCTTCTCCGGCTCGGCGTCGCAGTACGCACTGAACGAGCCGCCGCCGAGGCTCATGTTGACGGACGCGATGTTACGGGTGCCATGCACGGCGTACACGCGCTCGAGGCCCGCGATGAGGTCCGAGGTGTACGCGCCGACGCACGGCGTGTTGAACGGCCCGCAGTCGGATACGGAGATGAACTTGGAAAACACCTGCACGGCCATGAGCTGGGCGCCCGGAGCCACGCCCGAGAACGTCACGCCGGCGGTGGCGCCGTCGCCGGCCGCGATACCCGCGACATGCGTGCCGTGGAAGCAACCCTGCGCGTCGAGCGGACAGGGCACCGCCGCTCCAGGCCCGACCTGCTCCTCGGCGCCGTTGGGGCAGAACGTCGTGCTGTGCTTGGCCAGCATGCTCGAGTAGCAGGCTTCCTCGACCACCTTGCCGAGGAGGAACGGGTGCGTGGAATCCACGCCCGTGTCCAGCACCGCGACGACCGTACCGCTGCCGTCGAACCCGCGACCCCACGCGCGATCGGCGCCGATGAGCGGCACGCTCTCGGCGAGGATGGGCCGCTTGATCGCGTCATCGAAGACGCGGTCCACCCACAGCGACGAGCCTTCGAGGCCGGCGAGCGCGTCGGCGTCGACCTCGAGCGCGATGAGCGGCACGTAGTCGTATCGGTGCACGATGCGATAGTTGGCCTTGCGCAGCCGCGACATCAGCTGGCCGCCGACCTGCTTGATGTCGGAGCGCTGCAGGGCCGCGGCCGCGTGGGTCAGGCGGCCTTCGGGAACGTGACCGCGGCCCGGCAGCCGCAGCGAAACGAGGACACGCGCGCGGTCGCCGCCGGCGACGCGCTTGCGAACTTTCGGTGACACGCCGTTGACCCACGGGCCCTTGTCGTCGTCGTCCGAGTCCTCTGATTTCGCCTGCCGCCAGGCCTCTGATTTTTCCTCGAGCTTGGCGGCGGCGCCTCGGCGATCGTCGTCACGACGCCCGGCCAGCGATGTCCCCCCCGGGATCAGCGCGAGAGCGATCAGGATGATCAGGACGGCTACGAGTCGGGTGTGGCGCCCCATTGCGGCCTCCGCAACACGAATGACGGCTGTACCGAGCCGTTCGAGTGCGCGGAGGCGCGTCCGCGGCAGTAGGGACCCGTTGAAGACACAGGCAGACGACACATGACGACGCTCGGAGATGCAGAGCGGATGCCACAGCCGCTACGCTCTGCCGGATCATTGGGTTACGGTGCGAACCCCCTCTTCCGCAATGCCAGATTCGTCGGTCCAATCTGTCCACGCCTGACGGGAATCGTCAGTCGCCGAGGCCCGGAATCGGCCTGAGGAGCCTGGAGCAGGCGCCGCGCAGAGGAGCGAACGGCGAAACGAAGCTAAATTCGAGACTCAGCTATCACGCCGCAACTCATCGAGAAGAGTGGGGTCGACCTTCTCGCGTACCGTCCGGCGATCGAGGCCCAATCTGCGGCCGGTCTCCTGGTAGCTGCCGGTGTCCGCGTAGACCAGCGTGCAGTAGCGCCGTAGGACCTCCTCGGCGCTGAGCGTGCCGACCATCACCTCGTCGGCGATGCGCCGGCGCGCCGACGGGTTGCCCGCGCGCGGCGGCCGATACTCGCCGCGGATCATCACGTTGCGCACGCACTGCTCCAGCTCACGAACGTTGCCCGGCCAGCGGTATCCGGCGCCCAGGTGCGCGTCGATCCAGCCTTCGGTTTCCTGCGCGAGGCTCTCCGCCTCGGCGTCGCCCGCAACCCGCCGGGCGATGAAGCGCACCAGGGCGCCCCGCTCGGCGGGCGCGTCGCGCAATTGCTCGGCGAGCGGGGGCGTGACGATGAGGTCCGAGCAGAGCCGGTAGTAGAAGTCCTCGCGGAAGCGGCCGGCCTCCATCTCTCGCGGCAGGTCGCGGTTGGTGGCGGCGATGATCTTGCCCGAAAAGCGCCGGTCACGCGTGTCGCCGAGTCGCTGGAAGCTCCGCGTCTGGAGCACGCGCAGCAGCTTCACCTGGACGGCCGCGTCGAGCTCGCCGATCTCGTCGAGGAACACCGCGCCCAGCGGCGGGCAGACCTCCAGCCAGCCGGTGCGGTCCTGCACGGCGCCCGTGAACGCGCCGCGGCGGTGGCCGAACAGCTCCGACTCGATCAGCGTCGGCGAGAGCGCCGAGGGGTTCAGGGTGTAGAACGCGCCGGCGGCGTCCTCGGCGAACGCCTGGCGCTCGGGATCGAACGGGATGTAGCGCGCCAGGCCGATCGCGTGCGCCACCAGTTCCTTGCCCGTGCCCGACGGCCCGCAGATGAGCGTGGCGATGTCGCCCAGCCGCTGATAGAGCGAGCGCCGATAGCGCCGCATGTCGCGCGTGAAGATGGACTGCCAGACGGCGGCGCGCAGTCGGACGATCGACGCCGAGTTACCAATGATGTTGCGGAAGATGTGGTGGAACGCCCGGCGGATCTGGAAGTAGCTGGCCAGCAGGTGGGGCACGTCGCGATCGGCCAGCAGCGTGGCCCGCGGAATCTGCAGGAAGCGCTCGACGTCCTGGCGGAATTTCCGGTAGAAGCCCACGGGGGCGGTCGCCACGCGGCGGTCGTCGAGCAGCCGATAGAGCTCTTCCTCGTAGCGGCTGAACAGCAGGTAGACGACCACGTCCTCGTAGAGCTGAAGGTCCTCGGCGCTCGGCCTCACGCCCTCGGTGAGCCGCGCGGCCAGACGCCCGGCCAGCGCCTCCGAGAGCTTGCCGAGCGCGGCCACGTTCGGCATCGGATCGGGCTCGCCGGTGGCGTGCCAGAGGGTGCCGCCGGCCACGAAGGCGGGGCCCAGCGCCGCGCGCTCGCACTCGATCCGCTCCGGCAGGAACGGGTTGCAGTAGGCCAGGCGCGAGATCGCCTCGGCGAGGGCGCGATCGCCGCCGGCTAGGAAGGTCACCCCGGACATCTGATGTACACCCGACAGTGAATGTACAGAGGATGGGCCTCGAATGTCCAGCTTCCCGACTGCATTCTCGGAAAAGCCTTGATTTTACGGCCTCCAACCTCTGGCACGTCACGTGGACTATGCCCGCACAGCCTTGGATCGACAGGAGGACGACATGGAGACGAAGACGGTCCGCGCGCTGTTCGAACGGCAGGTCGAGGCCTTCACCGGATCGCCGGAGTTCGCGGCGCTGGAAGCGGGCTGCGGGGACTACGACGCCTTCATCGAGAACGTGGCGCGCGCCCATCTGAAGTCGCCGCAGCTCGTGGCCTTCCTGTACGCGCTCGCGCCTCCCGCGGCGGCCCGCGACCTCCTCGGAAATCTCCTCGAGGAGCTCGGCCTCGAAGCGGAGTCGGAGCGCCCGCACCCCGCGCTGCTGGAGGATCTGCTCCGGGCCGCCGGGCTCGGACACCGGCTGGTGGAGGTCGAGGCCCGGGCGGCGGACGACGTTCGACGGATAGTCACCGAGCCCCTGCTCTACAGCGCGTTGCGCGAGGTCGGGCTGGCCGCGCTCACCGAGATCGTCGCCTTCGAGTTCATGCTCTCGCGGGTCTCCGGCCGCATGGCCCGGGCGCTGGCGACCCACCGCGGGCTGGCGGCCCCGGCGCTCGAGTGGTTCACCCACCACTCGGAGGTGGACGTGCGCCACGCCGAGCAGGGGCTGGCCGATCTCGGAGCGTACGCCGCCTACTACGAGTTCACCGACGACGAGGCGCTGACGATCGTCGAGATGACGCTGCGCGAGAACGTGTTCACGCGGCGCTACTTCCGCGACGCGACCGCGGCGGGGACGCCGCGATGAGGCTCGTCGGTGCGACGCTCTACGCGCTCCGCATCCCGTTCGTCGAGGCCTTCAGCCACAGCGCCACCGAGCGGCGCTGGTCCGACTCCGTCGTCGTGCGCGTCCGCGACGACGCGGGGACCGAGGGCTTCGGCGAGGGAGCGCCGCGCCCCTACGTCACCGGCGAGACGGTCGAGACGATGCTCGAGCATCTCGGCCGTGACCTCTGGCCGCGCGTGGCCGGTCGCGACCTGCCGCCCGCCGGTCACCTCCCGGGTCTCGCCACCTTCCTACCGGAGACGTACCTGGCCGGGGCACTCGCCCCGAACGCCGCTCGCGCCGCGCTGGAGCTGGCCATGCTCGACTGTGCGCTTCGCCGCGTCGGCCGCCCGATGGCGAGCGTGTTGCCGCCGAGGCGGACGCGGGTGACGTACAGCGGCGTCGTCACCGCTGGATCGGTCGAGCGCGCCGTCCAGCACGCGCGCCGGATGCGGGCCATTGGCATGCGCCACGTGAAGGTCAAGGTCGGCTTCGACGACGATGTCGCCCGCGTGACGGCGGTGCGCGAGGCGCTCGGCCCGGGCGTCACCCTGCGGCTGGACGCCAATGGCGCCTGGACGTTCGAGCGCGCCGTCGCCGTCCTCGACGCCGTGGCGCCACTGGGGATCGCGGCGGTCGAGCAGCCGTTACCACGCGGGCCCGTCGACGACCTCGCCCGGCTGCGACAGGCCACCCCGGTTCCCGTGATGGTGGACGAGTCGCTGGTGACGGAGGCCGACGCCGACGCTCTGATCGAGGCCAAGGCGGCGGACTTCTTCAACGTGCGCATCTCCAAGTGCGGCGGCCTGGCCCGCTCGCTCGCCATCGCCGCGCGCGGGAGCGCGGTAGGTGTCGGCGTCCAGGTGGGAAGTCAGGTGGGCGAGACGGCCATCCTCTCCGCCGCCGGCCGCCACCTCGCCGCCGCGCTGCCGGAGGTCACCTTCGTCGAGGGGTCGTTCGGCACGCTGCTGCTCGCAGAGGACGTCAGCGTCGAGAGCGTGCGCTTCGGCCACCGGGGCGAGGCCCCGCTGCTGACGGGCCCCGGCCTCGGCATCCGCGTCGTGGAGGAGCGCCTGCGCCGGCGCGCGATCACGGTCAGAGAGCTGTCGACGGAGGGATGACATGGGACGCCTGCTCCGTTACGCCATCGCCGCCCACGAGTGGCGCCACCGGCGCGCCTTCGAAGCCGCCGCCGATCACCCGGTCAGCGCCCAGATGCGCGTCCTGCGCCGGCTCCTCGGCGACAACGCCGACACGGCCTTCGGGCGCGAGCACGCCTTCGCGGCCGGCGCGACGCCCGCCGAGTTCGCCCGGCGAGTGCCGATCGGCGACTACGAGGCGTTCCGCCCGTGGGTCGCGCGCATCGTGGCCGGCGAGCGGCGCGTGCTGACCGCGGAGACGCCGTTCATGTTCACCGCCACCAGCGGCACCACCGGCGAGCCGAAGCTCGTGCCGGTGACCGCGTCGTGGGCAGGCGTGATGGCCGCGCTCATGCGGCTGTGGACCGTGCACGCGCTCCGCGACCATCCCGCGATGCTGGATGGCCACGTGCTCGCGATGGTGAGTCCGGCCGTCGAGGGGGTGACGCCGGGCGGCCTGCCGTACGGAGCGATGACGGGGCTGACGTTCCAGCGCCTGCCCTGGCCGATCCGCCGGCGGCACGCGGTCCCGTACGCCGCCGCGCTGATCCGCGACCACGAGACGCGCTACTTCGTCGCCGCGCGCCTGGCGCTCGCGCGCTCGATCTCGTCGATCGGCATGCCGAACCCGAGCACGCTGCTCCGCCTCGCGGACACGGCGGCGCGCCGCGCCACCGCCCTCGTGCGCGCGGTGCACGACGGCACCCTCGGCGTCGATCACGTCGAGCCGACGACTCACGCGGGCGTGAGCGCCGGCGAGCTCCGCGCGGCCCTCGCGGCCGGGCTCGCGCCGGATCCACGGCGCGCCGCCGCGCTGGCGCGCGTCGTCGAGGGGCACGGCCGGCTCGTCCTCGGTGAGTGCTGGCCGGACCTCTCGCTCGTCGCGTGCTGGCTCGGCGGCAGCGCCGGCATCCAGGCGCGCCACCTCGACGCCCACTTCGGCCCGCGCGTCGCGCGCCGCGACCTGGGGCTCGTGGCCAGCGAGGGTCGCCTGACGATTCCCGTGGACGACCACTCGGCGGCCGGCGTGCTGGCCGTGCACGCCAACTTCTTCGAGTTCGTCCCCGAGGAGGCGATCGAGGAGGCGACGCCACGCACCCTGCTCGCTCACGAGCTCGAGGTCGGGCGGCGCTACTACGTGATCGTCACGGGCGGCAACGGACTCTATCGCTACGACCTCAACGACATCGTCGAGGTCCAGGGATTCCACCGGCGCACGCCGAAAGTCGCGTTCGTGCGCAAGGGCCGCGACATGGTGAACATCACGGGCGAGAAGCTGCACCTCAATCACGTGCTCCACGCCGTGCGTGCGGCCGAGCGCGCGACCGGGCTGGGCGTCTGGCAGTTCCGTCTCGTCCCCGACGTGGAGACCTCGCGCTACGACCTGCTCGTCGAGCTGCCGCGGCCCGCCGCCGATGGGCGCGCCCTCGCCGACTTCGTGGCCGCCTTCGACCACGGCCTCGGCGACGTCAACATGGAGTACGCGTGCAAGCGCGGCTCGGCCCGTCTGCAGCGGCCGCGGCTCTTCGTGATGCGCGCCGGCTGGTCCGAGCGCCTCTGCCGCGCGGATTTCGCGCGCGGGCGCCGCGAGGCGCAGCACAAGTGGAGTCCGATCGCGCCGGCATGGGACGACGCGAGCCGCGCCGAGGTCGTGCGGTGCGTCGACGAGCCCGCCGAGGTCCCGTCGTGAGACGCGACGCCTCCGGCACCGCGCTCGTGCTCACCCTCCTCACCGCGCTGTTCTTCGCGCGGGTCGCCGGGCAGGCGCTCGCCGCGTTCGCGGGAGTCTCGTGGCTCCCGCCCATGGGCGCGTGGTACTCGGGGCTCCTGCCTTATCCGGTCTTGTTGCCGGTGCAGATCCTGATCCTGGCCGTGCAGCTGACGATCGACTGGCAGGTGTGGCGTGGCGCCGGGCTCTTGGCGCGGCCGCGGCGGCGGGTCGGCCGCGCGCTCCGCGGCTTCAGCTACGTCTACGCCCTCGCAATGCTGGTCCGCTGGCTCATCTCGCGCACGCACGGGATCCCGATCGCATTCCACTGGGTGGCGTACCTCTTCACCCTCGGCGGCTACTACGCGGGCGCCGGCGCCGCGGGATCTCGCCTCTCGCTGAGGCGACGCGGTGTCAGCGGTGGCCGAACACCTCACGCAGCAGGTCGGTGACCCGCGCCGAGGGGTTGGCGCGGATCTTCTTTTCCTCGTCACCGACCATGTGGAAGAGGCCGTCGAGGGCTCGGCCGACGACGTAGCGATCGAGGTCGAAGGCCTCCAGGCTCAGGAAGGGAATGCTCTGGGCGCGGCCGAAGAGGTCCTGGTACTGCCTGGTGACGCCGACCTCCCCCATCGTGCGGTGCACGATGGGCGAGAACGCGGCGGTCAGCTCGCTCGTCGTCTTGTCCTTGAAGTAGTCGGTGGCCGCCGTCTCGGAGCCGTTCAGGATCCGGCGGCCGTCGTCGATGGTCATCTCGCCGATCGCGTCCCAGAAGATCTTCTTGGCCGCCGGCGCCGCGCGCTCGGCGGCGCGGTTCATCTTCAAGATCAAGTCGTCCACCTGGCGGTCGTAGCCGACGGCGCGCAGCCCGCGCTCGAACGTCTTGAGCTTCTCCGGCATGAGGATCTTGATCGTCTGGTTCTTGAAGTAGCCGTCGGTGCGTCCCGTCAGCTTGACCGCGTTCTCGATGCCGATCTGGAGCGCCTGCTTGAGCGCCTGGCCGATCTTCACGTCGCCGAGCGCGCCGCCTTGGGGGAACGGCAGCTGGGTGCCGCCGGGCAGCGGGGGCAGCTGCTTGAGCAGCTCGTCGAGCTGGGGGGAGGCGCGCACCGGGACGAGCGCAACGGCGAGCACGGCCAGGAGCGCTCGGCGCGTCGGGCTCATCGATCGTCGTGGGGGGCCCCGATATGGCCCCCCACACCCCCCATCGCTCGGACGCGCCCCGGCACAGCCGTGGCGCGCCTCGGCTTTGACACAGGATGTCTCATCGATCGTCGTGGGGGGCCCCGATATGGCCCCCCAGCCTCTTCAAGCGAAGGGGGCTATGCCCCCCTCGGACTCCCCCGGCTATCGCTCGGACGCGCCCCGGCACAGCCGTGGCGCGCCTCGGGCTTGACACAGGATGTCTCATCGCGCTCAGCGGTTGGGCAGCGCGTCGAGCTGCCCGGCGAGCGCCGCGCGCTCGGTGACCGGCAGCTCGCACGCGTAATTCCGGCAGACGTAGGCCGTCGCCTTGCCGTCGACGGCCGCACGGCCCTCGAGCAGCGGCACGCCGGCCGAAGCCTCGCGACGGCCGCTCACCATGCCCGCCGCGACGAGGTTCGGCATGAAGCGTCCGAACACCTCCTCCGCGAGCGGTGCGGTCTCCTCGAGCTTCGTCGGCGCCACCAGCGCGACCTCGACGCGCGGGCCGAGGTGGAAATCGAGCGCGCAGAGGAAGCGGCCGAAGGCCGTCGGGTGACGTCCCATCAGATCAGCCATCGGGCGCAGCGCGGAGAGCGCGTGACGCTCGTAGCGCTCGTCGCCGGTGAGCGCGGCGAGACGCAACAGCACCTCGACGGCGACCGACGAGCCGCAGGGCACCGCATTGTCGTAGAGGTTGCGCGGCCGGACGATCAGGCGCTCGTGGTCGGAGCCCGTGTCGAAGAACCCGCCGACGCTCTCATCCCAGAAGAGCCGCAGGATTTCGTCCGCGAGGCCGCGCGCCTCGTCGAGCCAGAGCCGGTCGAAGGTCGCGGCGTACAGCTCGAGGAGCGCGGCGGCCACCATCGCGTGGTCCTCGAGGTAGCCCTTGAGCTTGGCCTGGCCCGCCTTCCACGTCCGGAGCAGGCGGCCGTTTGCCCGCACGGAGCCGAGCACGAACTCGGCGTTGCGCCGCGCGGCCGTGAGGTAGTCGCCGCGGCCGAGCGCGCGCCCCGCCTCGGCGAATGCGCGCGCCATGAGGCCGTTCCATGCCGCCAGCACCTTGTCGTCGCGTCCGGGCTTCACGCGGCGCTCGCGCGCGTCGAAGAGCCGGCGACGCCACTCGGCCGCGCGCGCCGGATCCGGCTCGCCCGGCAGCCAGAGGATGCTCTTGCCCTCGAAGTTCGGACCGCGATCCATGCCCCAGTACGCCATGGCCGCGTCGGCGTCGGCGCCGAGCACGGCGCGGATCTCGTCCGGCGTCCACACGAAGAACTTGCCCTCGTGGCCCTCGGAGTCGGCGTCCTGCGCGGAGTAGAAGCCGCCGGCGGGATCGGTCATCTCGCGCAGCACGTAGTCGAGCGTCTCCTCGCACACGCGCCGGCACTCGGGATCGCCGAACGCCTGCCAGGCGTGCAGGTAGAGCGACGCGAGCTGGGCGTTGTCGTAGAGCATCTTTTCGAAGTGCGGCACCAGCCACAGGGGATCGACCGAGTAGCGCGCGAAGCCGCCGCCGAGCTGGTCGTACATGCCGCCGCGCGCCATCTTCACGAGCGTCGTGCGCACCATGCGGCGCGCGTAGGGGTTGTCGCTGCGGCGCGCGAAGCGCAGCACGAACTCCCAGATCATCGGCTGCGGGAACTTCGGCGCGCCGCCGAGGCCGCCGTGCTCCTCGTCGAACTGCGCCGACACGCCCTGGAAGGCCGCGAAGAGGATCTCGTCCGTGAGCAGCGTCCCGGCCGCGCGCAGCCGTGACTCCTGGCCGAGGGCGCCGGCGAGCTGGCGGCCGTTGTCGAGAACGTCGGCGCGGCGGGTGACCCATGCCTCGGCGAGCGCCTGGAGCAGGCGCGGAAAGCCGGGCAGGCCGTGGCGATCCGACGGCGGGAAATACGTCCCGCCGTAGAACGGCGTGCCGTCGGGCGCGAGGAAGACGGTCATCGGCCAGCCGCCCTGCCCCGTCATCGACTGCACGGCCTGCATGTAGATGTGGTCGACGTCCGGCCGCTCCTCGCGGTCAACCTTGACGTTGACGAAGTGGCGATTCATCACGGCGGCGGTGTCGGGGTTCTCGAACGACTCGCGCTCCATGACGTGACACCAGTGACACGCGGAGTAGCCGACCGAGAGCAAGATCGGCTTGTCCTCGGCGCGCGCGCGGGCGAACGCCTCCTCGCCCCACGGATACCAGTCCACCGGATTGTGCGCGTGCTGCAGCAGGTACGGGCTCGTCTCACGGGACAGGCGGTTCTCGCTCACGGTCGGCTTCTCGCTCACGGCGGGCTCAGCGCGCGAACGGCAGGTCGCTGACCGTTGCCGGCAGCGTGGCGGCCCCCACGCTCACGCGCACGCGCGCGCCGGGCTCCTGTTGACGCTTGATGAACGCCAGCGCAATCGCGCGCCGCAGTCCGAGCGACAGCGTCGCGCTCGTCACCTGGCCGACGACGGCGCCGTCGGCGACGACCTCGGCGCCGCGCGGCGGCACCAACTCGCCCTCGAGCAGCAGGCCACGGAGATGGCGGTTGACGTGGCCGCGGTCGCGGATGCGGACGACGACCTCCTGGCCGGGATAGCAGCCCTTGGTGTGCGAGATCAGGTGCGCCGACGGGATCTCGGGCAGCAGCACGGTGGCATCGACATCCACGCCGAAGCGCGGCGTGCCGGCCTCGATGCGCAGCGACTCGAGCGCCGCGACGCCGAGCGGGCGCGCGCCCGCCGCCAGCGCGGCCTTCCACGCGCGCTCGCGCGCCGTCGCCGGCACGACGAGCCAGACTTCGCGCTGGCCGGTCTCGCCGCCGCCGCGGACGACGCGCGCGTCG
>Ga0209472_1001765_pt1 | contig 12357 bp, 10 predicted proteins | sample GraSoiAngelo_130_FD_185887 | JGI IMG/M metagenome (GOLD analysis project Ga0209472, IMG submission 185887) | Grasslands soil microbial communities from the Angelo Coastal Reserve, California, USA - 14_0929_02_20cm (SPAdes) (version 2) | ecosystem: Environmental > Terrestrial > Soil > Grasslands ...
CGACGGCGAGCTCGTCCTCACGAACCTCGGGCGCGTCGGCTCGCCCGTCATCCGGTACCGCACCGGCGACCGCGTGCGCCTCGCCGCTCCATCGTGCGCATGCGGACGGACGTTCGTCCGCCTGGAGGGGGGCATTCTCGGCCGGTTCGACGACATGCTCATCGTCCGCGGCGTCAACGTCTTCCCCGCGGCGATCGAGGGCGTCGTGCGCCGCTTCCCGACGGTCGACGAGTTTCAGATCGAGGTGTTCCGCCACGGCGAGCTCGACGAGGTTCGCCTGCTGATCGAGCTCGAAGACGCCGCCGGCGCGCGCCCGGTCCAGGAGGCGCTCCGCGAAGCACTCGGCATCCGCCTCGAGGTCGCCGCCGTGCCGCCGAAGAGCCTCCCGCGCCACGAGCTCAAGGCGCGCCGCGTCGTGCGGCGAACGCCGGGCGCGTGAGCATCGAGGCGGGCTTCGTTCGGGCGCCCCCAACGGCCGAATCCGGAATTTCCGGCCGGCCGCAGGAAGACGACTCGATCTCTCGCTCGATCGGCTATCATTTCAAGTGACGGGCAGGGGTCGGCCCGGCTGGTTGCCGTCGCCGGGGGCGTCCCTTGTAGGGTCACGCGAGATGGAACCAGATCGCAAGGAAGCCAAGAAGACGCACGCTCCCGAGACTGCCTCAGGGGTGTCGTTCGGCTCGACCGTCACCCTCCTCTTCAGCGACATTCGCGGCTTCACGGACTACACCGACCAATACGGTGACGCGGCCGCGTACCAGGTCCTCCAGGAGCACAACGCCATCGTCCGCAAGCAGATCGAGGCGTTCGGCGGCCAGGTCGTCAAGACCCAGGGCGACAGCTTCATGGTCGCCTTCACGACCGCGCGCGGCGCGATCCTGTGCGCGGTCGCGATCCAGCACGCCCTGGGCGCGGCGAACCGGAACCAGTCGGGGACCCGCATCGCCATCGGCATTGGCATCAACACCGGCGAGCCGATCCAGGAAGGCGGCGACTTCTTCGGCGGCATGGTGAACCTGGCCGCCCGGATCTGCGCGGCGGCGGGCCCGGGCGAGATCTTCATCGCGGAGACCACGCGGTACGTCGCGGGCCGGATCGAGTCGGTCGAATTCGTCGATCGGGGGCTCCACGAGCTCAAGGGCTTCCAGGAGCCTCAGCGGGTGATCGAGGTGCGATGGCAGTCGTCCGGGGCCGAGCCCTCCGGCGCGAAGGAGGCCGAGAGCGCGGCCGTGATGCAGAATGCGATCGACGTGCTGAACCGCGTGCTCGGTGTCGCGCACGCGGACGATCCGGTGTTCCGGCCGCTCGTCGAGTGCCAGGCCAAGGCCAGCGACCTGCGGCTGACCCTCTCCCGCTCCGCGTCCGATCGCCAGAGCCAGAGCGTGCAGCGGATCCAGGAGGCGATCCGCCCGTTCGAGGACTTCGTCACGCTCCTCGTCGAGCGGGACACCCTCGAGGAGCAGCGCTCGGCGCAGATCGAGACCCGCGTCGCCCGCTCGTTCGGCTGGCCGCTGGTGACCGCCGCGGCGCGTGGGCGGCTGTCCTTCGCCGGCGCGCCAGCGCCCACACCAGCGCCCGCGCCTGCGGCCCCACCGCCGCCAGCGCCGAGGCCAGCGCCCAGGTCGGCGCCGGCGCCCGCGGCCACACCGACGTCAGCACCCGCGCCGCCGCCAGTGCCCGCGGCGCCGCCAGCGCCGACGAGGGCGCCCGCGCCGAAGGCGGCGGAGGTTCCCACCGGGTTTGCCGCTCCCCGCACGTCGGCGGTCGAGGCGCCCGCGGTGAGAATCGACCCGCGCGGCGCGGGCGTGCGCTGGTGGGCCCCCGCGTGCGAAGCCTGGAGCGAGTGGAAGTCGTCGGGCATCGCGTGGGCCTACGCCCTGCGCCTCGTCGTCGCCGAGTACCCGCACCTGCTCGCCGTGCCCATCCGAGAGAGTGCCGCGCACGCAGAGCGGCTGGCCGCCGGCTACTTTCTCCTCCTCGAGCACGTCGAGAACCGGTCGCCGGGGTTCGTGCAGGCCGCTGTCGCGCGCGCGCTCGGCCAGGGCCGGGGCGCCGGCGAACCGGAGGTGCTCGGGCGAGAGCTCTACGAGCTGCTCGTCACCGATGGCCGGCTGCGCGAGACCTATGCGGCGTTCGTGAGCGACGTCATGGGCACCGCCATCCCCAACCCGGGTCTCTGGGCCGACGTTGGTATCGTCGAGCAGGAGAACGCGACCGAGGTCATCACACACCGAGGCCGCGTCGTCGGTGAGACCCAGGAGCAGACCGAGCGCGTGACCGCGCAGACAGAGCGCACGACCGATCACCGATTCGCGGTGGCATTGGCGCCGCTCACCGCGCGGTTTTTCTACATCAAGCCGGGTGATCTGAAGACACCGCGTGACGTCGACATCAAGGTGACGAAGGACGGCCAGCCGTCGGACCACGCCTGGCACGTGACGCTGAAGACGAGCCTCGTCGTCCGCTCGGAGCCGAAGCGCCTCGGACCCAAGGGCGTTGTCGTCAAGGGGCTGGGCCGAGAGTTCGCCGGCGTCTGGATCGGGGTCTTCAACGCCGATCCGGCGAACCCGGCGACCTACGAGGTCGTGATGGCCGTGCGGCCGCCGGGACCGACAGGACCGACAGGGCCGACGGGACCGATAGGACCGACGCCGCGCAAAGCGTCGCCGTTCGCGCCGCCCGGGCGCCGGCACTAGCGGGTCCGCGCACGACGGGGATTTGGCGGAGCGTCGCGACGTGATTTCTCGGCCGTAGGACGTTCCGCTCCGACGACCGCCGCACGCCGTGAGATCGTCGAGCTCCCCACCATGACCCACGAACCGACCCGCGAACCCTTCGACACGCTCGCGTCGGCCGCCCCCCCGGACCGGCCGCGCCGTCAGCGGGGACGCGGTTCCATCCCATGGATCCTCGGCGCGGCTGCGGTGGCCGGCGTCGCCGCCGCGTTCTCGGGCGCCTTCGTCGCCGGACACTACGAGGCGCGGCTCGGGCAGATGGCCCGCGAGCTCGTGGCGACGCGCCAGCGCCTGCAGCGCGAGGTCGCCGCGTTGAACGACCAGCTCGCCCTCTACCGGAGCGCTGCGGACCTGCTGCGTGACCCGGCGACCCGGGTCGTGACCCTCCGGGGTCTGGGCCCGAGCCCCGGAGCGTTGGGGCGGGTGATCTGGCACCGGTCTGCGGGCGGCCAGCTGTTCGTCGCGAACCTGCCGCCGCCGCCGCCGGGCAAGGCGTATGAGTTGTGGACGATCGGCCAGGGTCCGCCGCGGCCCGCGGGCGTCTTCCGGGTGGACGCCGAAGGGCGGGCGACTCAGCGCGTGGAGCCGGTGGCGGGCGGCGAGCGCGTGAAGGGCTTCACCGTCACGCTCGAGCCGGAGCGTGGCGTGCCGGCGCCGACCGGGCCGATGGTCCTCGCGTCGTCCGGGTAGCCGCGGTGCCTTGGAGTATACTGCGAGCGAAGTCGATCACTCACGCCGAAGGAGTCCCTCGATGAGTCTTCCGAAGCCCGTGGAGACGTTGTGGAATGAGCTCCAGGCCGTGCGCGTCGACGTCCTCAGAGAAGCGGAGGGGCTCACGCAGCGCCAGGCGGACTGGAAGCCGAGCGCGACGGACTGGTCGGTCGGCGAGATCGTCGACCACTTGACGATCGCCGAGATCGCGACGGGCAAGCTCACCACCAAGCTCACGAAAGAGGCCGCGGCGGCGGGGACGCTCGCGCAGTGGCCGGCCGACCTCACGGCGTTCGCCACGCTTCCGCCCGATCCGCCGGGGCCGGCGGAGGCGCCGGAGGTGGTGCGGCCGTCGCACGGCAAGACGATCGGCGAGCTGATCGCGACCATGCGGGCCACCCGCGAGCGGAGCCGGCAGTCCATCGAGAAGCTCGCGACGCTCGATCCGCGCAAGCTCCGCTTCAAGCACTTCCGGCTCGGCGATCTCGACCTCGCCCAGTGGTGGCAGCTCCAGATCCGGCACGACCGGATCCATCTCGCCCAGGTTCGCGACGTCCGGCGCGCGCCGGGGTTCCCCAAGGCCTGAGGGGAGGGCGCGGCTCGGCGCGTGACGAGTCCCATGAAGGTCATCTTGCGGAACCCCCGGCGCGAGATCGAGGTGGCGGGCGGGCGCCGCGTGAAGGACGTGCTGCGCGAGCTTCATATCCTGCCCGAGACCGTCCTCGTGATCCGTGGTGACGAGCTGATCACGGCCGACCAGGTGGTGCGCGACGGCGACACGATCGAGCTGCGACCGGTCATGTCGGGAGGGGCGCGATGAAGTGCCGGAAGTGCGGTGGGACGGCGGTGCTCGAGCTGCGCCGCCACAATGCCGCGTTCTGCGCCCCGGACTTCCTCGACTTCTTCCGGAACCAGGTCCGTGAGGCGGTCCGGAAGTACCGCATGCTCGACAAGGATGAGCACGTGCTCGTGGCCGTGTCCGGCGGCAAGGACTCGCTCGCGCTCTGGGACGTCCTGCTCGACGAGGGCTACCGGACGACGGGACTCTACCTCGACCTCGGCATCTTCGACTACTCGGTGGAGTCCAGGCGGAAGTGCGAGGAGTTCGCCGCGGGCCGCGGCGTTCCGCTGATCGTGGCCTCCGTGGCCGAGGAGGTCGGGGGGCCCGTCCCCGTCATCAAGGAGGTCACGCGACGGCCCCCGTGCTCGGGCTGCGGCCTCTCCAAGCGGTATCTCATGAATCGCGTCGCGCTCGACCGCGGCATCGGCGTCGTCGCGACCGGCCACAACCTCGACGACGAGGCGGCGACGCTGTTCGGCTCGATCGCCCACTGGCAGACCGACGCGCTCGCGCGCCAGTCGCCCGCGCTGCCGTCCACGCACGCCAAGCTGGTTCGGCGCGTAAAGCCGCTCTACCGCCTCTCCGAGCTCGAGACGTCCGCGTACGCCTTCTTGAGAAGGATCGACTACATCGTGGAGGAGTGCCCGTTCGCCAAGGGCGCCACCTCGATCGCGCACAAGGAGATCCTGAACCGGATGGAGGACGCCTCGCCGGGCGCGAAGCACAATTTCTTGTTCGGCTTCCTGGAAAAAGGCCGCGCGGCGTTCGAGCGCGCCGAGGCGGTCGAGCTCCGCGAGTGCGCACGCTGCGGTCAGGTCACCACCGGGACGATCTGCGCCTTCTGCAAGCTCGCGGACCAGGTCAAGCGGACGCTGTAGCGGGCGGAGCCAGGCCGGCTCATTCCGAGGGTGGCCGGAGCGAGGGACCCGCCGGCTCCGGACGCCCGCTCGGAGCGTATCTCGAGCTCGCGGCCGCGATGGCGATCGTCGGCAGCTCGGTCGTTGTTGGCAAGCTGGTCGTCGCTAGGCGGGGCGTGCGTGATCGGCGGCATCGCTTTGCTCGCGTGGGAGCGGGCTTGAGCGGCCGCGGGGGTCCTCATGTAGAATGAATCACGGTTCAGTCAACGTCACGACCCGGGGGGCCGCCATGCGAGACGCTGTCATTGTTGGAGCCGTGCGAACCGCCGTCGGAAGGAAGAACGGCAAGCTTTCACCCGTCCGCCCCGACGATCTCGCCGCGCACGTGCTCCGGGAGCTCGTCCGCCGCGTCGGCGTCGACGCCTCCGAGGTCGAGGACGTCATCCTCGGGTGCGTGGACCAGCTCGGCGAGCAGGGGTTCAACATCGCGCGCAACGCCGCGCTGATCGCGGGCTTCCCGGTGGACGTGTGCGGTACGACGCTCGACCGCATGTGCGGCTCGGGGCAGCAGGCGGCCAACTTCGCCGCGATGGGCGTGATGGCGGGCCAGTACGATGTGGTCATCGCGGGCGGCGTCGAGCACATGACCCGCGTTCCGATGGGCTCGAACGCCGTGGGCCCCGGCGAAGGGCCGCTCTCACCGCAGCTCCAGGAGCGCTACAACCTCGTGCCTCAGGGGATCTCCGCGGAGCTGATCGCCGAGACGTGGGGGCTCAAGCGTGAAGCGCTCGACGAGTTCGCGGCGCAGAGCCACGAGAAAGCCGGGCGCGCGATCGCCGAGGGGCGGTTCAAGCGGGAGATCGTGCCGGTAACGCTCCCCGACGGCTCCGTTTTCGACACCGACGAAGGCGTCCGCGTGCCCGTGAACCGCGAGAAGATGGCGACCCTGACGCCCTCCTTCAAGCCCGACGGCGTGGTGACGGCCGCCAACGCGTCGCAGATCTCCGACGGCGCCGCGGCGCTGATGCTCATGTCATCCGAGCGCGCGAACGCGCTCGGTATCCGGCCCCGCGCGCGCGTGGTCGCGACGGCCCTGGCAGGCGTGGACCCGACGATGATGCTGACGGGCCCGATCCCGGCGACCCAGCGCGTGCTGAAGAAGGCCGCGCTCGGGCTGGACGACGTCGACCTCTACGAGATCAACGAGGCGTTCGCCTCGGTCGTGCTCGCGTGGGAGCGGGAGCTCCACCCGGACATGAGCCGCGTGAACGTCAACGGCGGTGCGATCGCGCTCGGCCACCCGCTCGGCTGTTCGGGCGCCAAGCTCATGACGACGCTGCTCCACGAGCTCGAGCGCACGAGTACGCGCTATGGGCTCCAGACGATGTGCATCGGCTTCGGCCAGGGGATCGCCACCGTCATCGAGCGGCTCTAAGTACATTCGGAGGGGGCCTCGACGGCCCCCTCCGAGGCCTCCCCCCAGGACGGGATTGCGCGGGCGAAGCCCGCGCTCGAACTGTGGTCACTCCCCAGCGCGTCTAGGGACGGCATCGGCTCGGCGCACTTATCCACGTATCCACAACTGTCCACAATCTGAAAATCGCACGCTCTGATGCCAGCCCGCCTGCGTCGCCGCGGTCGCGCACGCTGAAGACGCGGCCACGTACCGCGGCCACTGCGTGCGAGACCGTGAAACGCCCTCGCTGGCGCTCCGAAACCACGCGGCGCCGCATTTCGTGCGGTGATCGGCGCTGTTGCTCTCGTGGAGAGCGAGCCTGTACCTTCTGGGACCTGAGAGGAGCCCCGATGACCGACACGCGAATGCCTCGCATCCTGGTGGTCGACGACGAAGAGCGCGTCCGCAGTCTCCTGTGCGATCTGCTGACGGTCTGGGGCTGTGAGCCCGTGGAGGCGTCGAGCAGCGACAAGGCCCTTGCGCTCTTCGAGCAGGGCGACTACGACCTCGTGCTCACGGACTTCCTGATGTCGGGCCGGAGCGGTCTCGAGCTCGTCCGAGACGTCCGGAGCCGGGACGCTGCGATCGGCGTGATCATGTTCACCGCGTCGAGCGTGGATCTCGACGCGGACAGCCAGCAGCTCGAGTTCACGCTGCTGCGGAAGCCTGTCCAGCTCGACGGGCTCAAGAGCGCCGTCGGTCACGCGCTCAAAGGTCGCCCGCGCGGCGCCTCCCTCGCGTTTCCTTGATCGCCTGAGGATCTGTCCTAGGCCAGCGCGTCCTGGATCGCGGCGTCGAGGTCGCCGGGACGGATCGGCTTGAAGAGACACCGGTGGACCTTGAGGCTGTCGAGACGGCCCTGGTCCTCCTCGCGCAGCCCCCAGCCGGTGATGAACAGGACCGCCACGTTCGGGTCCACCGCGCGGAGCCGCTCGGCAAACTCCCACCCGTTCATGCCGGCCATGCCGAGGTTCGTCAGTACCGTGTCGAAGCGGCCGGGCGCATAGGCGGCGAGGGCGGCGGCGCCGCTCGGCGCCGTGGTCACGGTGTGGCCTGTGCTCCGGAGCAACTCGGCAAGCGTCGTGAGGACTTTCGGCTCGTCGTCGACGACCAGCACGCGCGCCTGCCGCCGGACCGTGACAGCTGCCGGCGGCGGGGTCGGCTTCGCCTGCGCGCGCCCGGCGGGGAACGTGAGCGTGAAGATCGCACCGTGGCTGGGCTGGCTCTCGACGCGGATTTCGCCGCCGTGCCGCCGCACGATCGAGTACGCCATCGACAGCCCGAGCCCCGAGCCCGCCTCGCCCTTGGTCGAGAAGAACGGCTCGAAGACGCGCTGGCGCACGGCCTCGGACATCCCGACGCCGGTGTCGCCGACGGTGATCGTCACGGGGCCGCCGCGCTCCTGGCGCGTGGCGATCATGAGCGTGCCGCCGTCGGGCATCGCGTCGAGCGCGTTGAGGATCAGGTTCGTCATCGTCTCGGTGAGCGCGGCGGGCCGGCCGTGGATCGGCTCGACCGTCCCCAGCTCGAGCCGGAGGGCGAGCGGCCGGCTATCGTGAGCGATCTTCTCCTCCCACCGGGGCCGGGTGATCGCCACCGCGTCCTGGACGATCTGGTTGACGTCGACCGCGACGAACTGCTCCTCGGGCCGGAGGCGCGCGAACGTCTGGATGCGCCGAACCGTCTCGGAGCCGTCGAGCGCCGCCGACTCCACGACATTGAGCGAGCGGTTCATGAACTCGGCGTCCCTGGGGTTTTGCTTCATGAGCTGCGCGTAGCCGAGGATCGCCTGGAGTAGGTTGTTGAAGTCGTGCGCGATTCCGCCGGCGAGCTGTCCGAGGGCCGTCAGCTTCTCGGACTGGTGGAGCTGTTTCTCGACCTCGCGCTGCACGGTGATGTCCCGGACGATCGCGATGACGCCTTCGAGCTCGCCCAGCCGCCCGTGCAGTGCCGAAAGCGTGACGGCGAGCGCCGTGGGCCGCGCCCCCCCTTTGGGCGGAGACGTCTCGAACTGATGCATGGCCTGCCCCGTGGCGAGCCGCCGCTTGGCGTCGGCGTACTCGCTGGCGGGCAGGACGTCCGTGATGGACCGGCCGAGGGCCTCCATCGACGCGAGCCGGAAGATCCGCTCGGCCGCGGGGTTCCAGCCGTCGATGTGATCGTCGGCCCTGATCGAGATGATCGCGTCACCCGCCGAGGCGATGAGCTTCTCGAGCGACCGCTTGGTGTCGGCGATCTCACCGTACAGGCGGGAGTTGCGTAACGCGATCGCCAGGTATTCGGAGAGCATCTCGAGGAGCTCGCGCTCCAGCGGGTCGATCGGGCGCCCGGAGGCGCGGTTGTCCACGACGAGCGCCCCGAGCGGCCCCTGCGCGTCACGGATCGTGCACACGATCACCTGCGGGTCCTCGTCCGCCTCCCACGCCGACGTGTCCGCCGTGACCGTGACGCGGTCGTAGCCGAGCGCCGCCTGGAGCTGCGCCGAGACGCCCGCGGTCAGCTCGCCCGGATCGAGCTCGCCGACGATGGTCCGGGAGATCTCGCGCAGGATCGAGAGCTGGGTGACCCGGAGGGACTGCTCGGCGGCCTCGCGCCGGGCGGTCTCCTCGAGCTGGCGCGTCTTGGTCGCGAGCTGCCGCATTTCCTCCACGAGCCGTGTCACCTCGCTCCGGGCGCCGAGCTCCGTATGGCGCCGGAGCAGCGCGCGGCGGACGACGTCCTCCAGATCCTGGCGCGCGAAGGGCTTGATCAGGTACTCGAAGGCGCCGTGGGTGAGCGCGTGCTTGACGGTCTCGAGCGACGCGTAGGCGGTGATCATGATGACTTCGATGGTGGGATCGACGTTCTTGACGCGACGGAGGAGCTCGAGCCCGTCGATCTCCGGCATCTTGATGTCCATGATCACGACGTCGGGCCGGAACCACTCGACCGCCTCGAGCGCGGCACGGCCGTTTTCCGCCGTCTGGATGTGGTACGCGGGCTTGAGGAGCATCCGGAGCGACTCTCGCGGGCCGAGCTCGTCGTCGACGACCAGGACGCGCGGGAGCGTGGTGGGCGGGGCGGCGGTGCTCATCCGGCGGCCACCGGCAGCGACACCACGAATGCAAGCTCGTTGCGGGCCTGGCGGACGCGGAGGTCGCCCCCGAGGGCTTCGACGAGCCGCTGGCTCACGGCGGGCCCCACGTCGATCAGGCTCTCCTGGACCATCTGCACCGGGTCGAAGAGGCGGTGCAGCTTGTCGGGCGCCACGGTGGCCGTCCGGGAGCCGATGAAGATCTGGACGTTGTCGCTCACACCCTTCTCCGTGTGCCGGCCGACCGAGACAGACACGCGGGCGTGCTCGGCGGGCGAGTTGTGCGTGAGGTACCAGACGAGGTACGACAGCGCCTTCCGGAGCTGCGGCACGTCCACCTTGACGCTAAGCGGCGCCGGATCGCGCGTGACCTCCAGCTGGAGCGGCTTGCCCAGCCCGTCGTCGGCGCCTTCGATCGTCGAAACGACGTCGTCCACGATGGTGTGCACATCCACCGTGGTGAAGTTTAACTCACCCTCCGTCACAAGCGCCGCCAGTTTCTCGAAGACCTCCACCAGCCGCCGGACGTCCCGCCGGACCACCGAGGAGAAGTGCTTGCGGAAGTCGGGATCGTCATAGCGCTCGCCGATCAGCTCGATGAAGGTGTTGATCGATACGAGCGGGTTCTTGATCTCGTCGGCGATCCGGGCGACGACGCGTGTCAGGAGCTGCGTCTGCTCCGCCTGGCGCCGCTGCGTCGCGAGCTCCTTCTGCGCCGTCAGGTCCTCGAAGACGAGGACGGCACCGAGCGGGAGCGCGTCGGCGCCGCGGACGGGGTAGGTCGAGACCTCGAGCCATAGCCCGCGCAGGGCGAGCTGCAGGTCGGCCCGCATGACGGCGCGGCCCGAGCGGAGCGTGTCGTAGAGCATGTCGCCGAGCGGCGACGGCAGTACGCGCAGGTCCTCGCCCACGACGCCCTGCGCGCGAACGTCGAGGATCTCCGCGGCCCGCCGGTTCATGGTCCCGACCCGTTGGTCGCGCCCGATCGTGATGACGCCGCTCGACATGTGCTCGAGGATCCGCTCGCTGAACTCCTTCTCGCGCGTGAGCTGATTGTGCAGCGCGATGTCGCGGATGGCCGTGGCGAGGTGAGTGGCCAGATCGAAGAGGGTCTCGGTTTCGCGGCGGCCGTAGGTCGACCCGACCACCGGCTGGCCGACCACCAGGATCGCCACGAGCTCGCCGTGCGCCAGGAGGGGGACCGCGAGCACGCTCTGGAGCAACTTGAGTTCGCGCACGATCTCGGGATCGGTCAGCTCGTGCACCCGGGCGGGTCGCCCCTGCGCGGCCAGCCAGCGCGCGAGTCCGGCGGTGGCCGGCAGGCGCACCGACTCGACGATCTGAGGCGCGAGCCCCCGGTGGGCGGCGATCCGGTAGTCTCGTCCATCGGCTTCGGGCAGGAGGAGTGCCGTGCGCGTCGGGCGGACGAGCTCGCCGATGGCGTCGAGGAACATCTCGAGCACGCGTGGTAGGTGGAAGCCTGCGGCGAAGGCCCGGGTGAACTCCTTCAGCACACGGCCGAACGCGGCGCCGTCCCAGGGCTCGTCGGCGCGCGCGGCCGGCGCCTCCGTCGGCGTCGCGACGCTCGAGCGCAGCGCGGTGAGCTCGCGGACGAGCCGCAGCTTCTCCTCCGTGCGGTGGAGCACGTCCCGGAGGTCCGGCGCACCGAAGCCCGCGGGCAGTCGGAAGTCGACCGCCTCGCCCTCGTCGCCGGCCCCGCCGATGGCGACGGTGAGCGCCGAGGGCTGGATCTCCTTCACGCGGGCGGCGAACGCCTCGAGACCCCGCGGCAGGCCGACGCAGTCGCGCAGGATTACGTCGATGTCGATGAGCCGCAGGATCTTCACCGCCTCGGCGTCGCTCTGCGCGATGAAGGCAGAGTAGTCGTCGAGGGTGCCGAGCAGGCGTGTGCGGAGGGCCTCGTCGTGTGTGAGGACCAGGACGGTGTTCACGCGGACACTGGCGCGGACGCCCCGACGGCGAGGGGAAACTCGATGGTGAAGACGGCGCCGCCCGCCGGCGCGTTCGCGACCTTGAGCTTGGCGTCGTGGGTCTGCGCGATCGCCGCGCAGATCGCAAGCCCAAGACCCGAGCCGCGCTGCCTGGTCGAGAAGAACGGCTCGAAGACGCGGTCGAGCAGCCCGGCCGGCACACCGGGCCCCGTGTCGCGGATGGCCACGATCGCGTGTGTCGCGGTCGCCTCCAGCTCGGCCCGGAGCGTGCCGCCCGGCGGTGTCGCCTCGTGAGCATTCAGCAAGAGATTCAGCAAGAGCTGCCCGAGCTCGGCGTGATCGCCGCGGATCACGCACGGTGTGGTGGGCGTCGCCACGGTCACGCCGATGTTCTTGTCCTCGAAGGCGGCCCGCATCGTCTCCACCGCCTCGGCGACCGGGAGCCGTAGATCGAGCGGCTGGCGGGGCCGATCGCTCGGCCGAGAGAGCGTGCGCAGGCGCTCAAGCAGCCGCTCCATGCGCTGGATCTCCCGCGCCGTGATCCGGCCGAACTCCTCGATGAAGCGCTCGTCGCTGTGGCGACGCGGCAGGAGCTGCGCGAAGGTCTTGATCGCGACCAACGGGTTCTTGATCTCGTGTGCGATGCCCGAGGCGAGCATCTCGAAGTATGCGAGCCGCTCGGCGCGCCGCCGCCCCTTCTCCAGCTCCTTCAAAGAAGTCAGGTCGCTGAAC
>Ga0209472_1001767_pt1 | contig 12352 bp, 9 predicted proteins | sample GraSoiAngelo_130_FD_185887 | JGI IMG/M metagenome (GOLD analysis project Ga0209472, IMG submission 185887) | Grasslands soil microbial communities from the Angelo Coastal Reserve, California, USA - 14_0929_02_20cm (SPAdes) (version 2) | ecosystem: Environmental > Terrestrial > Soil > Grasslands ...
TAAAGGAATGGCATAACAGTAGTCAACAAGACATAGATCCACGCCTGCCCCATGATTTGCGTGCGCGCGGCCGGTAGAGCTTCTGTTACTCCGGTGAGGCGCAGCACTCCGCGAATGGAGGACAAAAGCAGAAGCAGAAAAGCCAGCGTGATGAAATGGAATGCCGGTCTTTGCGCCAATACGGTGCCAAGGATGACATAAAGGCCCAGCACCAACGTCACGCAGTAAAGTAAATGCGTGAGCGCTGCCACCCGCCACATTTTGTTCGAGTAGATGCGAGTGATCAGGATTTGCCGATTGGTGAATTCCAGCAAACCCTCAAAGTCTGTCTCCACATAAGAAAGTGTTAGGCACTCGGGGATGAATAGAATGGGCTGGCCAGTTCTTTCCAGCGCGCGCGTCAGCGAATAATCGTCGCTCACGGAGTTTTTCCATTCGTCCAGCACTCCGGACTGCTCGAAAACGGCGCGGCGAATCGCCGTCCCTCCTCCCCAGCAAAAATTCTTCGCTTTTTCTCCCAGCATGGTCACAATCGGAGCGTTCCAGGCGGCAAGAAGCACGGCTGGCAGGCTGCCGCTATTCGGAATCAGCCAGCGCATGGTGCTGGTGGCTCCCACCCGCGAGTCCGCAAGAGGTGCAACGAGATGATGAAGCCAGTGTTTTCCGGGGCGGCCGTCGGAATCGGCGAACACCAGCACTTCAAATTCTTCGGGCAGTTGCTCGACCCCCACTCGCAGGTTGTTCACTTTTTCGCCGCAATTGACCGGGTTGCCTGCAATCACCACATTTGTTTTGACCCGGGAGCTTTTCGCCACGCGTTCGATGATGCTGCGTGCGGAATCTTTCTCCGAAGCGAGAATGAAGAAAATCTCGTAGTTCTGCCGTTCGAATTCCGTCAACGAAACCAGATTGCGCTCTAGGCCCGGCTCGATTCCTTTGCACGGGCAAAGCACGGCCACGCGCGGTGCGTAAAATCCGGGATCAGAATGCAGGCGGCGGCGAACGAAACCGAGCCACTGCACGCCTTGCCAGACCAGATAGGCTCCCAGCAAAATCTGCGTGATAGCCAGTAAGTAAAAGAGGGTGTCCACTGTCTCAAAGAATAACAGAGGAAGATTCTTCGCGGAGCGCCGGTCAAACGGTTAGAATCGCACCCGTTAACGGTGTTCCATAAGCTGCTTCATTTCTCCAAGGAGAGGCAAGTGCCAAGAGTTGACGCTGGGATGGTCACATCAGGAGTCGAGCTACCCGGGTACAGAATTGTCAGGAATTTCGGGATTGTTCGTGGCATCGTAGTGCGCTCGCGCAGCATCATCGGGAACCTCGGCGCCGCGCTTCAAACGATTGTCGGAGGCAACATCACCTTGCTCACGAATCTGTGCGAGAAAACGCGGGAAGATGCCTTCGAGCTTCTATTGCAGCATGCGGCCCAGCACGGAGCCAACGCCGTGATTGGCATGCGCTACGACGCCACGGAAGTGATGCAAGGCGTCACGGAGGTCCTGGCGTACGGCACCGCTGTACAGGTGGAGCGCATTTCGTGAAGTGCTTCGCTCGCATTCGCGGCGTCCCGCGAACCAGTGATAAAATCTCGACCTCCTATGTATTGTTCAACGTGCGGCGCAAAAGCTCCCGCAAACGCGAAGTTTTGCTCGTCCTGCGGCCAGGCGACGGATTCGGACCCCGGCACCACGCTGATGGACCATGACGGTGGTTTCGAAGGTGAAACCATTGCTCCGCCAGCGCCCACGCCACGCAAACCGCCATCGACGCCCGCCTCATCCCGTAATCCGCGCTCTACTCCCGTTTCGAATCCACTGACCAGTTCCGACCCCATCGGCGGCGGCCGGTTCACGCCCGGGCAGATCCTCGCGGAGCGCTACCGCGTAGTTGCACTGGTTGGCCGAGGCGGAATGGGCGAAGTTTTTCGCACTGAAGACTTGACCCTTGGGCAAATCGTCGCGATGAAATTTCTCCCCGAGCGGCTTTCCCAGGACGCCGCGGCGCTCGAGCAGTTTCACGCTGAGGTGCGCAACGCCCGGCAAGTTTCTCATCCTAACGTTTGCCGCGTCTTTGATATCGGCGAATCCGACGGCTCCCTTTTCCTGACCATGGAATACGTGGACGGCGAGGATCTGGCTTCGGTTGTTCGCCGCATCGGCCGCCTCTCGCCGGACAAAGCCACGGAGATCGCCCGGCAAATCTGTGCCGGACTGGCCGCAGCGCACGAACGCGGCGTCATCCACGGCGACCTTAAGCCCGCCAATGTCATGCTTGACGGCGCCGGAAAAATCCGCATCACCGACTTCGGGCTGGAGGGCGTCGCGGCGAGCATCAAGGGAGAAGAAGGCCGCGCCGGCACGCCTGCCTATATGGCGCCTGAACAACTCGCCGGGAAGGAAGTCACTCCTAAGAGCGATATCTACTCCCTCGGCCTCGTCCTCTACGAGATCCTGACGGGCAAGCGCGCTTTCGAGGCCTCCACGCTGCAGGAACTGGTGAGGCTGCGCGAATCCGGAACCATCACCAATCCTTCGATGCTGGTCCGCGATCTCGATCCTCTGATCGAACGCGTCATTCTGCGTTGCCTGGAAACGGATCCCGGGAAGCGCCCGGCTTCTGCGCTGCAAGTCGCAGCCGCTCTTCCTGGCGGCGATCCACTGGCCGCTGCGCTTGCCGCAGGAGAAACGCCATCGCCTGAAATGGTGGCCGCCGCCGGGGCTACGGAAGGCATGAAGCCGCGGCTCGCGCTTGGCCTCTTAGCGCTGACCATTGTGGGATTAATCGGCTACTTGTTCGTAGCGGAAGCGTTCAGGCTGAGCAATAAGGGTGTATTGGAAAACCCTCCCGAGGTACTGGCGTCGCGGGCAAGAGAGATCGCTCTCCAATTGGGCTATCCAGAGAAGCCTGAAGATTCGGCATATTCCTTTGCCGATTCTGTTCCCCGTGACCACTCATTTGTCCCGCTGGTATGCAACCTCAGCGCTGACGGGCCTTGCGTTCTTCGCCGCGCTCGCTTTTTATGGCTTTCACACGCTGCGTGCAGGCAAGCCGATTTTCTCCGGTGCCGTCCTCGACAATTAAGCTCGGGCCCCCATTCTTCGCGGCTCATCGGATCCCGATGCTGTTTTCCTTCGAATCCGCAGGATGAACGATTTGCTCCGCCAATTCCTCAATGTCCATCAGCGTTTTGCTCGCCGCCATCCGCGCCTGTTCTAGAAAAGAAGAGTCCAGCAGAAACGCGCAGCGATCCACAAAAGGATGATTCGCGGCCTCAAACGGTTTTCGGCTGCGCCGCGAGGGCCCCACGCGGGCAATAAGTTCCTCGAACGTCTGCAAGTCCCGCTGAAAATCGAGTGCTTCTCCGATAGCCCATCCTTGTTGGCGCACGAGCGATGCCAGAAACTTTTTGCGAAACAAGGCCGCTTCCCGCCGCGGCATTGGCCGTGGTTTGAAGCGGCCCTGTGCCCGCGGCTCATCGCAGACAATTTCCAGGGCGCGCACACACAACGCCAGCAATGCCTCCCGCTGCAACAAGGCCAAGAGGCCGCGATACATCACCGCATGCACTTGTAGCGCTTGCCGGCTGTTCTCCACGACGTAGGAATCCACAAAGCGCGGCACGATTCGTTCACGCAAAAGCGCGTCATAAAGCTGCCGCGCAAGCTCGGCCGCCGCATCCGTTGTGGATTGCCTTCCTTGGGCCATGACTTGGGGTTATGGTAGCAGGAGTTTGTTGCCACCTCGTGCGTCGTGGTTCCAAAAAGGAAAGCCCGGCAAATCGCGCCGGACTTTCCGTCATTTCCTTGCCAGAGTGAGGGCTTAATGGATCGCTCTCGGGCTTTCCGGGCCAATCCGCTTGGGCTTCGTCTCGGGCTCCGGCACGATGGGCGTCGCGACCGGATCCTTCTGCAACGCGTGCTCGAGCACCTCGTCCAGCGTGTGCACGTAGGTGATTTTGATGTCGCCAAGAATCTCCGGCGTCAAATCCGCCACCACGTTGGGTTCGTTGTCCGCGGGCAGGAGTACTTCCAAATCACCTACGTGCTTCGCGCCCAGCACCTTTTCCTTAACGCCGCCGATCGGCAGTACCACGCCCGACAGCGTCATCTCGCCCGTCATTGCCAGGCGGTCCTTCACGGGCCGCCCGCTGAGCAAGCTGACCAGCGCGGTCACCATCGCCGCTCCTGCCGAGGGACCGTCCTTCGGTACTGCGCCCGACGGCACGTGGATGTGAATGTCCTGCTTGCGGAAAAAGTCAGGATCGATGCCGTAGCGGTCCGCGTTGGCGCGTGTCCAGGTCAGGGCCGCGGTCATGGACTCCTGCATCACTTCGCCGAGGTGCCCTGTCATGGTGAACTGCTTGCCGCCGCGCATCCGCGTTGCTTCGATGAAGATGATGTCGCCGCCGACGGGCGTCCACACCAGCCCCACTGCAACACCGGGCCGCTTGACGCGCTCCTCGACTTCCTTTTCCGTGCGGAATTTCGGCACGCCCAGGAATTCGCGAACCACTTCCGGCCTAACCATCATCTTCTCTGTTTTGCCTTCGGCGATTCTCCGAGCCTGCTTCCGCGTGATCGTAGCGATTTCGCGCTCCAAGTTGCGCACGCCGGCTTCGCGCGTATAGCTGTGGATGATTTCCTGCAGGCCTTCGTCGGTGAATTGGATTTGTTCGTCCACCTTCAATCCGTGTTCCGAGGCTTGCTTCGGGATCAGGTATTTGTGTGCAATGTGCAGTTTCTCTTCGCCGGTATATCCGGGCAGCTCGATGATCTCCATGCGGTCACGCAGCGGTTCCGGGATGGGATCCATCCAGTTGGCCGTGGCGATGAACAGCACCTTGGACAAATCAAACGGCACGTCCAGGTAGTGATCGCGGAACGCATTGTTCTGCTCCGGATCGAGCACTTCCATCAGCGCCGAAGACGGGTCGCCGCGGAAGTCGCGTCCCAGCTTGTCGACTTCGTCCAGCATCATCACCGGATCGTTCGTCTCCGCGCGCTTCAGCCCTTGAATCACCTGGCCCGGAAGCGCGCCGATATATGTCCGGCGGTGGCCGCGAATCTCCGCCTCATCGTGCATGCCGCCCAACGCGATGCGCACGAACTTGCGTCCCAGCGAACGGGCAATCGACTTGCCCAGCGAAGTTTTGCCTACGCCCGGAGGCCCGACGAAGCACAGGATCGGCCCTTTCATCCCCGGCTGCAGTTTCTTCACCGCCAGGTAATCCAGGATGCGTTCCTTCACCTTTTGCAGATCGTAGTGGTCTTCTTCGAGAATCGCGTGCGCCTTGGGAATGTCGATCTCCGTCGTGCCCGAGGATTTGCTCCACGGCAGCGACGTCATCCATTCCAAGTACGTGCGCGAAACCATGTACTCCGCCGAAGCCGGCGTCATTTTCGCCAGGCGCTTCAGCTCGCGCTCACATTCCTTCTTGGCTTCCGCGGGCATTCCGGCTTCTTCGACTTTTTTCCGAAGCTCATCGATCTCCTGCGTCGAATCTTCCGATTCGCCTAGTTCCTTCTGAATCGCCTTCATCTGCTCGCGCAGCAGGTATTCGCGCTGGTTCTGGCTCACCTGTTCTTGCACTTGCTCGTGAATCTTCGAACGCAATTCCAGAACTTCCAGCTCCTTCGACAATTCGCGGATCAGGATTTCCAGCCGCTTGCGCACACTCGGCGTCTCAATCAATTCCTGGCGCAAGAGCGTCGAGAGCGAAGGCAACATGCCGGCGATAAAGTCAGAAAGTTCGCCCGGATCCTCGATGCTCATGGCCTTCGATTGCAGGTCGTCGGACAATTGCGGCGAATGGCTCACCACTTCACGGAACAGGTCCTGCGCATTCCGCTGCAACGCTTCCAGTTCCGTGTCCACCTCGCCAATGATGTCCGGCTCGGGCTTTACCTGCGCTTTCAAGTACGGTCGCAGATTTACGAGCTCGACGATCTGAACCCTTTGCAGGCCCTCCAGGAAGACCACCACGTTGCCGTTGGGCATCTTTACGGTTTTGTGCACGCGCGCCAGCGTTCCGACCTTATGGAGGTCGGCGGCAGCAGGGTCTTCGATCCGCGGATCAAGCTGGGCGACAACTCCCAGCAACTTGTCGTCGCCCTGTAAAGAACCAACCAGTGCCAGAGAGCTCTCCCGCCCCACGGTCAGCGGCAGCATGGCGCCCGGAAAGAGCACGGTATCGCGAACCGGAAGGATCGGCAGAATCTCTGAAGTTAGAAATTTTTTCTCAGCCATGTTATCCCCAGTCTACCAAGGCGGCCGCTATAGGCCGCTCTGTCGTGATTAGATGCGGCCTATAGGTAAATGTTGTAGAAGAATGAGATTGTCGCTAGCAATAAATCTTAGTCTAGTAGACTCATATTATACGGCAAACCCCTCCCATTTGCGCTAATCATCTTAAAGTCTTTTATTTCTGTATGTTATGAGAAGCAATGACATTAGATTTCCTTCTCTGTGCCCGGAACTGCTTGTCTCTGCTGGAGATCCTACTTCAACCCGCCTTGGCTTGCTTCCTCGTATGTTTCTTTAGGACGTATTCCCTAGCTTCTTCCCTTGTTTTGACCTGTCCTTCGAGCTGGGCGTCCTCCAGCCCTCGTAGAATCCGGGCAAATTCCGGGCCGGGGTGGTAGCCGATCGCCAGCAGGTCGTCTCCGGTCAGGAGCCGTTCCGGCCGGACCTGCTCCGGCGGCGTTTCGTCCAGAAAGCGCTGGACGAACTCATAGGAATCCAGATGTCGGTGGCTCGACAGGCAGTCCAGCCTGTGCAATTCCAGGTGCTCGTCGAAACGCGGCAGCCTCACAAACCGCTTCAGGGTGGACTTCTTCATGTCTTCCACCGCGCCAAACCTCATGTGATTCGCCACCAGGGCCGAAATCTGCTCCGTCTCCTCGTTGGAGAAGCGCAGCCCTCGGCAAAGCGCTTCCGCCATCCGCACGCCTACGTCCACATGATGGTTAAAGCGGATACGGTCGCCCGTTTCCGCTGCCGATTGGAACGTCGGCGGCTTCCCAACGTCGTGCAACAGTACACCCCAGGCAAGCGTCGGGGAAGCGCCCTTTTCAAGTTTTTCAAGCATCAGACGCGTGTGAATCCACACGTCGCCTTCCGGGTGAAATTGTGGAGGCTGCTCCACGCCCTGCATGGCCGCAATTTCGGGCAGGACTTCCGCAAGCAATCCAGTTTCATCCAGCAGTTCGAAGGCGCGCCGCGCTGCTCCCTCCGTCAACATCTTGGTAAGTTCTTCGCGCAGGCGCTCCGTTGAGACTTGCTGAATTTCCTCGGCCTGGCGCTGGATCGCGCGGAAAGTCGCCTCTTCGATTTTGAAGCCGAAGCGCGCCGCGAACCGCACCGCTCGCATCATCCGCAGCTTGTCTTCCGCAAACCGGCGTTCGGGATCGCCGATGGCACGAACGATGCCGGCTTTCAAATCTTTTTGCCCGTCAATGAAATCCAGCACTTCGCCGGTGTCGTGCCGCATCAGCAGCCCGTTAATCGTGAAATCGCGTCGCTGCACGTCTTCTTGCGCCGTCTTCGAATAAACCACGCGGTCCGGGTGCCGTCCGTCGCTGTAACCGACGTCTGAGCGGAACGTGGCCACTTCCACTTTCATTCCATCCCTCGGAACCAGGATGACCCCAAATTGCGCGCCCACGGCCATGCTCTCGGGAAACAGGCCCGCAACTTCAACCGGAGTCGCATCCGTGGCCACGTCGTAATCGGCCGGCGCGCGTCCCAGCAGCACGTCGCGCACACACCCGCCCACCAGCAGCCCCTGGTATTTGTTACGCCGCAACATCTCGCAAATCGAATTGGCCAGTTCACGCGGATTCATAGTGTGATTATGCGCCAGTTCACCGGGAACCGTCCTGGCCGTGCCCTGACAAACTGGAGCACGTAAAATGCGTCCTCCGGATCTTTGTTTTTACTTAGAACGTATGACTTACTACTAAGGACTGTTCTATTTGCTGCGGAACACCAGGCAGGTGATGTCGTCCGATTGCCGCGTGGCGCCCACGAACTCATCCACGCGCTTCATCAGGAACCGCAGCGTTTCTTGGGCATTCCACTCCGGCAGGTTTCGAATCGCCCCGAGCCATCGGCTGCTTCCAAACTCTTCTCCCGATTCGTTGAAGGCCTCGACGACGCCGTCGGTAAAGAAAATCAGCGCGTCTCCCGGCCGCAGCTCCAAAGTGGCTGTCTGGTATTCCGCCCCGAGTTGGATGCCCAAGGGCAAGCCGCCGGCTTCCAGCGTTTCGCACGCGCCATTCGCGCGCCGCAGAATCGGTGCATTGTGGCCCGCGTTTACATACGTGAGGCACCGCGAGGCCGCATCGTATTCACAGAGAACCGCGGTCGTGAAACGCCGCCCGTCCAGGCTATACGCGGACGCATAGCGGTTCAAGCGCGTCACCAGTTCCGCCACCGGCACGCCTTCACCCGCGATGGTGCGAAGACTGGCTTGCAGCGTTGCCATCAACAACGCCGCCGGTACGCTCTTTCCGGCCACGTCGGCAATCACCACCACCAGTCTTTCCTTGTTCTCGGCGTCCGGATAAAACGCGTCGTAGTAATCGCCGGCTACCGAATTCTGCGGGCGCGTGGCAAACGCAATGTCCGCCCCCGGCACGTTCGGGGGCTCGGAAGGCACTAGCCACATCTGAATCTCGCGCGCGATTTCCAGGTCGCGCTTCATGGTCACCTTGTCGGCCAGTTCCAGCGAAAGCAGCAGCAGGAAAATCAACGCGGCAAACAATTCGAACTTGAATTGCACCGAGACGTTGTGTCCGAACTGAAACGTAAATCCAGACATCAACAGCATGACCAGCGCGAGGAGCAACAGCACACGCCGCGCCGGCGTCATCTTCATCAGCATCGCCCAGAAAATATCCTTGACGACGTGAAAGGGCCGGTGCCACCGCGGCAGCTTTTGGATTTCCTCCCAATCGACGTCTTTTCCGTAGAACCCGTAGCTGGCGCGCGCATCCGCGGCGAATTGCGACCACAGGTCGTCTAGCTGGCGGCCTTCGCTGACGCGCTGCCAGAATTGGCGTACGCGATTGGCTGCGCCTGTCGGGGAAGGCGGAGAGGAGACACCCGGAGTTGGAGTTGCGCTTGCACTCATAGGAATACTTGGACGGAGGCTAGATTATAAGCCATTCCGCGCGGTTCTGCTCGAAAGTGCACGCTTCAGCGGCTCTTGTCTAGTCCTCGCGGTGTTCCGGCGCGTCGGAGGAAAGCGAGCCGCCGAATTGCACCTTGCCGAAGCCGAAACGGTCGCGCAAACGGTCGGCCGCTTTCGTCAGCTTTGCGAGTTTCTCGCGCCGTTCTTTTTCAAGTAAATCGAGCTGCTCGTTGTCGTGCGTCAGGCCGCTTAGGCTCACCCCAAGAAGACGCACTTTCCTTTTCGCGTGGCGGTGCTTTCGAAAGAGTTCCTGGAACACGGCATAGATGTCGCCGTCCAGTTGCGTTGGTGCGGCGAGCGTCTTGGCGCGCGTATGCGTTTCGAATCCGGCGTAACGGATGGTCAGCGTGAGCGTCCGCGCTGCGAGCCCTGCTTCGCGCAGCCGTTTGCAGGCTTTTTGCGAGAGGTGGCTGAGCATCGTCGCCATTTCGTCCAGATCCGCCGTGTCTTCGCCGAACGTGTGATTGTGCGAAATGGATTTCGGCTCCGCGTCAATTACGAATTCGTAGGAATCGCCGCCACGCGCCTTGCGGTAGAGCGCCTCGCCCCACTGGCCAAAAATCTTTTCCAGTCTTTCTTGTGAAACAGCGGCAAGTTGCTCGACAGTTTCGATGCCGAGCGCGCGCAACGTTCTTTCCGTGACTTCGCCGATGCCGGGAATCTTTCGAACAGGAAGCGGCGCGAGGAAGCGCGCCTCGCAGCCCGGCGGAACCCACACGAGCCCTCGCGGCTTCGCTTGATCCGAAGCCACTTTGGCCGTGAGCCGCGTCGTGGCCAGACCGCCGGAGCAGGGAAGAGACGTTTCGTGGGTGATCTTGCGAAGGAGCTTGTCTGCGGCAGCCAGGGGCGGCCCGTGCAATCGCTCCGTGCCCGCGAGATCGAGATACGCTTCGTCAATCGAAACCATTTCGACGACTGGCGAGAATTTCACCAGGATGGTGGCGACCCGGTCGCTCCATTCGCCGTATTTTTCGTGATGGCCGTCGAGAAAAATCGCGTGTGGGCAGAGTCGCCCTGCGGTTCGCAGCGGCATTGCCGAATGAATGCCGTATTTTCGTGCTTCGTAGCTCGCGGCGGAAACCACGCCACGTTGATCTTTCTGTCCGCCAACAACTACGGGTTTGCCGCGCAGTTCCGGCCGCTCCAGCAACTCCACGGAAACAAAAAACGCGTCCATGTCCACGTGCAGAACGGACGATTGCGCGAGGGAGGATTGCTCCTCAAGGGGTCCGTGCTTCGCTCGAAATCTCGCCAACTCCGGCATGCGAGTAGCCTACGCCCGACTTTCGTGGGCCTCAACCTTTCTCCTTGGGCGCTGGGTTACAAGCGCTCGGTGGCTAACACGCGGGGGATCTCGGCGAGGTCGTTGGTCACGCTGACCTTAGTCCAAGTAGATGCGTCGAGCAGAGGCTGGACGGCAGGCAAGCTGTTGTGGCCGAGTTCGAGCACCAGTATGCCACCGGGCTTGAGGTGCTCTGCGGCTTGAGCGATGAGACTCGCATAGAATTCGTGGCCTTTTTCGCCGCCGTACAGCGCGATTTCGGGTTCATGCTCGCGAACTTCACGCATTAGCGTTGCCGCTTCGCGCCGGCCGATGTAGGGAGGATTGCTGGCAATCAGATCAAAGAGATTTGGCGAGTGACGAGTGACGAGCGACGAGTCACTAGTGCTTGGCGACTGGGGCGAAGATTTGTCGCATTCATCGGCTACAACAGAAACACCATCAAGGAGATTACACTCGAGAAAATGGATGCGGCCGGCGACATTGATGCGCATGGCGTTGCGCCTCGCGACGGGAAGGGCGGACGAGGAAATGTCCGTGGCAACAAATCCTGCGGCGGGAAGTTCTATCGCCAGCGCAATGGCGATGCAGCCGGAGCCGGTGCCGATGTCGGCGATCTGCAGTCCAGCACCGTCGGTTTTCTGCGGACGGCCCGCGCGAAGCTCACGGAGCGCGAGGCGGTCAAGCGCGACTTCGATGACATGCTCCGTTTCCGGGCGCGGAATCAGGACATCTTGCGTGACTTCAAATTCGAGTCCCCAAAATTCCTGTTTGCCGGTGAGGTGCTGCGTCGGCTCGCCTGCAGCGCGCCGGCGGACAAGCGCGAAGTAACACTCGGCATCGAGAGCAGAAAGTTCTTCTTCGGGATGCGAATAGATCCACGTGCGATTGCAGCCGAGAACATGGAGAAGCAGCAGTTCCGCGGCGAGCGTGTGCGAAGGGACGCCTGCAGCCCGCAACTGCGCGAACGCTTCACGAAGCGCGGTGCGGACGATGAGAGGCGCCGCCTGCGGTTTCATACGAAAAGTTTCTCCTTCTGACGGCCTGATGCTTCGTGATAGCCGTAGGCCACGCCGTTTCCGGCATAGGCGTACGCTCCAATAGCAAGCCCGCCAAAAACCCGGTAGCCGACCGCGCCGCCGCCCGCCGCGTGCCAGCCAATGGCCAATCCCGCAAGCGCGAAGAACCCCAGCGACACACCGCCAATTGCAAGGCCACCCACAGCCAGTCCTCCCACGGCGATTACCCCCAGCGGAAGGGCGCCAACGGCGATCACACCACGGGGGCGTCCTCCCACGGCAATAATCCCGACGGGCGCAGAACCCGCAGCGAAGAGAGGAAGTCCACCAATTCGGGTGGGGGATTCATAGGAGCGTCCCTTGTACGAGTAAGAAGGAATGAGCCGGTGCTGCATCATGGGCAGAATCAACAAGAACACGATCATGAATGTGCCGTACGCAATCCAAAAACGGCGCGGGAGGGAACGAACGTCGGCAGGTCCGGAAGAAAGACGCTCGCTCACGTTCCTCATCCACCCAGAACCAGGAGTGGAGCCAGGGCGGGTCAACATGGGGCACCTCCTTAGGAGGATTATGCCTCAGCGAGTTCCTGTTGGAGGCGCTCGGACTCGTAGTGGGCACTCAGGGCGTCCATCAGCGGCGCGAGCTTGCCGTCCATGACGTCGGTAAGCTGATGCAGCGTCAGGCCGATGCGGTGATCGGTCACGCGATTCTGGGGAAAATTGTACGTGCGGATTTTTTCGGAGCGGTCGCCGGTTTTGATCTGGCCGCGCCGCTCGGCCACGATGGCGGCCTGCTGCTTTTCCTGCTCCATTTCATAGAGGCGCGCGCGAAGAACGCGCATGGCTTTGGCGC
>Ga0209472_1001776_pt1 | contig 12299 bp, 10 predicted proteins | sample GraSoiAngelo_130_FD_185887 | JGI IMG/M metagenome (GOLD analysis project Ga0209472, IMG submission 185887) | Grasslands soil microbial communities from the Angelo Coastal Reserve, California, USA - 14_0929_02_20cm (SPAdes) (version 2) | ecosystem: Environmental > Terrestrial > Soil > Grasslands ...
GATGTGGGTGCTGGGCGCCTCGACCCCTCCAAGTTGTGCTGGAAGACTGGTGCCAGCGCTTGCGTAGTGCTAACGTCGGGTGGTTATCCGGGAAAATTCGAGACCGGCAAGAAGATTGATGGATTAACCACTGCGGAGCGAATTACCGGTGTGAGGGTCTTGCACGCCGGTACAAAGCTTGCCGGGGATGCGGTAGTCACTAACGGGGGCAGAGTGCTTGGGGTTACGGCATCGGCAGCGTCCCTGAAGGCCGCTCTCGTCTCTGCTTATGAAGCAGCCGCGAAAGTCCACTTTGATGGAATGCACTACCGCAAGGATATCGGAGCACAGGCAACGGGACTGAGGGCTGCCGGAGATTAGCCATGGCGAGGGTGCAAAATCTCTTCCGTGCTCCGAAGAAGCGCCTGCCGATGGAGGAACTTGCCGAAGTCCAGGCAGTAACCGACGCCGGCTTTGAAGGCTGCGCCCACGGGCGGCCCGCCAGCAAGCGTCAAGTCTTGCTGGTGGATCGCGAGACCTTGGAGGCCGTGGACCTCCGCCCGGGAATTATTCGCGAGAACATTACAACGGACGGCTTGAATGTGAACAGCTTGCAGATCGGCCAGCTCCTACGCGTCGGCCAGGCGCGCTTGGAAGTCAGCTCGGTTTGCACACCATGCGATCAGATGGAAGCCATTCGTCCCGGGCTGCGCAAAGAACTATGGGGGCACCGGGGCATGCTGTGCCGCGTGCTGGATGGCGGAGTGATCCGGCGCGGCGACCCCATCGAAAAACTCTCGTAAGGAACGCTGGCCGGTCGACGGATTTCCACGGGACTCGCGCGAGGACAAGCATCCTCCAAGCGTGGTCAACGAGCAAGCCGGCGAGCCTCGAATAACTTCCGGTTAGCCCGTCATCATCTGACCACGACCCGAACTGCGAGTGCCGGTCCCGAGTGTAATCGACTGATTTCGGCAATGGAGATACACCTGCTCCAAGAATTTAGGCCTTTTCAGTGGGACACGCCGTTCCCATTTCGGAGATAATCCTGAAATGACGAATCGACACTATCGGACCCGGAGGAACTATTGGCAAAAGTAATCGTCGGGATGACCATCTCGCTTTACGCAACCGCTCTAACATCGACGCCACCGAGCGCATGAGAGATATCCTATTCCGACCGCAGGGCTTCCATCGGCTCGACCGAAGCGGCGCGCCGCGCAGGCAGAAACGCCGCAGCCATGGCTGAAAGCAGGAACAGACCCGTCACCATCAGAATGACTGCCGGATCGACTGCGTGAGTCCCATACAGCATTGTTTGTACGGCACGGCCGGCCAGCACGCTGCCTGCCAGCCCGACGCTTACGCCCGCAAATACCGGCACGCCCGCCTCGGCGAAGGTGAGCGCATAAACCTTCGCGCGAGTGGCCCCGAGCGCCATGCGGACACCGATTTCCTGTTTGCGTGTGACCACCGAATAACTCAGGACGCCGTAGATGCCGAGCATAGCCAGCAGTAGGGCAGCGGCTCCGAAGGAGAGCAGTACCAGGGCCTCGAAGCGCTCGGTGGCCAGCGAATCCATCAATTGGGCGCCCAGCGTTTTGACGCGGGCGATGGTGACTTCCGGATCGTACTTCCAGATCGCCTGGCGCATGGCCGAGACTAGCCCGCTGGCATACGGGGCGCGCGCCAGAAAGTACGTGGGGAAAGGCGGGCGGTCTTTGTAGTGGACATAGGCCATGCGGGCCGGAGGCGTCTTCAGCGATGTGTTACGGGAATCGGCCACCACTCCGATCACGGTAAAGATGCGGCCTTCGATTTTGACCTGCCCGTTTATCGCGTCGTCGTTTCCCCATAGCGCTTTGGCCTCGCCCTCGGAGAGGACCACGTTGCTCAGATTGCGGTCGCGTTCTTCGAAGAAGCGGCCGGCCACAAGGCGTTGCCGCGTAGTCTCGAAATACCCAGGGCTCACCCAACGAAAGTTGATCAACGGGGATTCCCGCTCGGGCTTGTCCACACGTTGAACAAATTCGATCCACGACTCGCCGCCGAGCGGCATGGCGCTCACCATGGCAGCGGCTTCAACGCCGGGAATAGCGCGCAGATTAGCGAGGACCGCGTCGTCGAAATTAACCCGGCTCTGGTCTTCGCCGTAACTTTGCGGAGAGAGCCGGACCTCGGCCACTGCCACTTCGGCGGTATCGAAGCCTTTATCCTCGGCGAGCAGATGGAGCAGGCTTTTAGAGAACAGGCCGGTCACCAGTAGCAGCACGGTGCAACCCGCAACCTGCATTCCGATCACCCATCGGCGCAGGCGGTTACCCTGGCGGCTTCCAAACGAGCGGCTGCCCGATTGCTGGAGTGATGCTTGCGGGTCGGTAGTGAGTAGCCGAACTACGGGCAACAAGGCGGAAAGAAGGCTCGCGCCAAAAGTGAGCAGAATCGCGAATAGTAGCACGTTGAGATTCAGATGGATTTCCGACAGGCGCGGCAGGCCGACTGGCGTATAGCGCATGAACAGATCCAAGGCGGCCTTGGCCAGCAAAATGCCCGCCGCGCCACCGAGGGCTGCCAGCAGTAAGTTTTCTGCCAGCACAGTCCAGATCAAGCGCCACTTGGCAGCTCCCAATGCAGCGCGCACAGCAGATTCGCGGCTGCGCGTCAGCGCGCGTCCGAGTTGCGCGTTGGCCAGGTTCAGGCAGGCGATCAGCATCAGACTCAGGACGGAGGCCATTAGGAACCACAAGGCGGTCCGGGAACCACCTACGATAGCTTCTTGCATTGGCTGGACCCAGGCCCCCAGCGCGCCGGCGCGGCGGTCGGCGGGCCAAGACGGGTCCCCGAGGATTTGTGCCTGGATCGTGTTGAGCTGGGCCGAAGCCTGTGCCAGTGTGACGCCTGGATTCAGCCGCCCGAGTGTGATCCAGTTGCCGTAATTTCCGTTCCATTGGAATTTCGTGATATCCAGCGCGGCGGGGATAAAGATGGCCGGATCGGGCGCGACGCTCACGCTCTGGTCGGCGCGCCGGAACGACCGCAAGGCGCTTCCACTGGGGAAGTGGAAGTTGGCGGGCAGCACGCCCACCACTTGACGCGAAACGTCGCCGAGGCGGATCGTTGCGCCGACCGCTCCGGGATCGCCATGAAACAGGTCCTGCCACAGCGGGTAAGTCAGAACCGCAACGTTGTCATGGCCCTGAACACCATCCTCCGGTACAAACGTCCGGCCCTGCAGCGCGTGCACTTGGAGAATCTCAAAGAGATTCGGAATGGTGACAACCGCGCTGGTGAGGCGAGGATGTTCGGCGCCCAGTGTGAGCCCCATGGCAGCGTTCTGCAAGTAAGTCAAGCCGCTGAAAGCGGTGGCGCGCTGGCGCCAGACCTCGACGTGACGGGGATTGGGGCCGGTGGCATCATCCCCCAGAAATCGGACACTTTCCCAGCAAGCGACTAGACGGCCACTCTCGTGAAAGGCGAGCGGTTTCAGAAGCACCGAATCCACGACGGTGAAGACCGCCGTGCTCGCACCGATGCCCATCGCCAAAGTTAGAAATGCGGTCGCGGCGAACCCCGGACTTTTCCGCAGAGTTCGCGCGGCGTAGCGCAGTTCCCGGAAGATGGTCTCCCAAAGCGTCCAGCCCCACATGACACGCACCTCCTCTTTAACCCAAGTCACGCTGCCGAACACCCTGGTGCAGCCTAGCGCGCATCTTACAGCCAAGACCATTCGCTTACTGTCCTTCAGGTCCAACTCGAAGTGGCAGCCGACCTCGCATTCAATCCTGCTCGCAGTAAGATCACACAGCGTAGACGTTGTATCATTGGTTTTAGTTATGGGGAAATGGGGGCGAGGACCTCAGGTGGATACCGAGGATAGCTCGAGCCTCTAAACAGGACGGCATCCGCGCCTAGCTAGCAACGCTCGCGGCGCGGGGTAGGTGACGTTCAACTTCGTGAAGTTGAAACTGCGTCCGGGGCGGATTGTCGCTAGCCGGAAGTTACCATCGGTGGGCTGGGCCAACACTTGGCCGCGAGCTCGCGTATCAGAAGATTGCGAGATTGCGTAAAACTCTAGGGTTTGGGCGTGCGCCGCAGTGTGGGCGCATCGGGCGGGCGGTTCTTGTCTTCCTGGGCCTTCTCGGCAGGCTCCTCGGGCGGAACCATCCATTGGAATCCACGGCGCTCGTCCATCGTGCCAAGAACAAAAGTCGAATTCCCGGCAATCAGGGGCAGAACAGCCCGCATAAAATCAGCAGAGTCGATCGGGGCAGCCTTTTGCGCCTGGCCGCCACGGATGTTATCGAGCACTTTTACAAAGCGTGGATCGCCGGAGCCGAGGTGCGTGATGTTGGGGTCGTTGCCCTGGATCAGCTCGGCCAAGGTGGGACCTTTCGCGTTCGGAGGGTAACGGCTTTCCACAATCGTGCGAGGAGCATGTTTTTCCGGTGGGTAGAGCTGCGTAAAGCGCGGCCGCTGAATGCGCGTCTGCCAATAGTCGCCACGCGTGGCAACCTGCGACTGCTCCATATGATATTCCACCACCCACACCTCAGGTCCGTACTCGTTGGGAGCGTAGCCAATGATCACGATCTGAAAGATGGGGTCATCGGGAGAGAAATCAACTTTGTGATGCAGTTGAGCGACGAACGGACGAAGCTTCTCAAGGAAAGCGACTCCGATCGTTTCCAAGTCCGTCTCGCCCTCACCGGGAGCTTGATAGCGGGGATCGCCACGGCTGACGCGTTGGAAATTGCGGTCCAGACGGAAGGGCTTAGGGTCGGCGGGAATACGCCATTCCGAAGCTCCGAACAGGATGCCGATGTGCGTTGCATCGAGGTCCATCACGCGCGGGGGAATCGAATTCCGCTCCACCGGCTGATTGATGGCCGCGAAGATGATGGCGTCCTTGGCTACGTGAACGATAGCGCGGCCGCCGGCGAGATTGGCGATGATTTCGTCTTCGCGCTGGTCCTGCGCCAGGGCGTCAAACGGAAACGCGCAGAGGACTACGGCGAAAAGGACGAGCGTAATTCGGCACACAAATGGTGCTCGAAAAAATAGTGAAAATAGTCCGCCGCGTCCCGCCATGACAGGTTGGTCTCCCGCTCAAAGGAAAGTTTCGCACACAGCTTCACGCCGCGCGACCCCATCCGGGCAATGGGAAACCGTAAACCTCACACTACCACACCCGGAAAGGACGGATGGGACTGGCGATTCGTTAACACGCGGGAAAATCGCGCTTGACCGCGCAATTCACTTCACGTTGCAATGACAACATAGCGTGTTTGAGCATTCTGCCCGTAACACACGGAGCGAACATGTCACTAAGTCCCGGTGGTATTCCTGCAGCGGCATCCGCCCCCGCGGCGACGGATCCTCGCATTCCCATTATCCTGCGCATGCGGCGTGGTGCGGGATGGTTTCTGACCATCGCGATTCTTTCCGGCGTGAATTCTGTCCTGCAGATCTTTGACGCAAAGATCCGTTTCATCTTTGGGCTGGGCGTAACGCAGGTGGTGGATGTCGTGGCGCACCAGATGGGGCAAAACGGGACGCTCGTAATGATTTGCGTCGACGGGCTCTTTATCGTGATGCTGTTTCTCTGCTCCAAGTGGGCAAAGGCCGGTTCGCAGGGGGCCTTCGTCGGCGGAATGATCGCCTACGGGCTCGATGGCGTTTTGCTCTTGTTCTTCAACAGTTGGTTGGACGCGGCGGTGCATGCCTACGCACTGTGGATGATCTGGCAGGGCTATGCGGCGTCGCGCGAGTTGGCTCAGATGCAGCAGGCTGCGCAGCCTGGACTATCCCAGCCGAGGCTCCCCTGACCATGGCCAGCAAAATTCGCGGTATCGAAGGAATGAAGCAAGGCGAGTTGGACTTCGAGATTCAGCGCGGGCGAAGTTCGTTCTTTTCCAGTATTGCATTTCCATCGTCATCCTCACGTTCCGGCGGCCTTCGGATATTTACTTTCTCCGGCAAGGCGAAAATTCCGTGGTGAAGGGCCTGCCCTTTACTTTGCTGTCGCTGGTTGCTGGTTGGTGGGGCATCCCGTGGGGGCCGATTTACACGGTTCAGTCCGTCTACAACAATTCGCGCGGCGGAAAAGACGTTACGCAATCCGTGGTCAATTCACTGCGCGCGCAAGCCGCGCAGCCGCAGCCTGCCTCCCCGATTCTCACCAAGAGCTGAGTGCGCGCAGTTCCGCGCGGCCCCCACATCGAGTAAACTATTGGTCAAATACCATCGATGGCGGGCAAAACATGGGACTCAGAAAACCAAGAAACATAAGGCACAACGGCAAGTCGCTGGTGGAAATTCTGGAAGCACACGAGCGCTTTTTTACGGGCAAGGACGGCGGGGCACGCGCTGACCTGACCGGAGCGGATCTTTCCCACTCCGACCTCAGTGGAGTCAACCTCAGCGGCGCGATCCTTCGCAATTCGAATTTGGAGGGAAGTGATTTGCGCAAAGCTAAACTCCCCGGCGCCGATCTTTCGAATGCAAATTTGCACAGGGCGGACCTCCGCAACACGGACATGACCGAAGCGATTCTTCCCGGAGCGGACTTGACCGAAGCGCAAGCCAGCGGCGTGGAATTTTTTCGCTGCGACCTTTCGAACGTAAATTTCCAGCGCGCTCAGTTGCGCAATGTGAACTTGCGGTTGGCAAACGTGACCGGCGCAAGATTTTCCGGCGCTGACATGGGCGTAGCTATTTTGCGAGAGACGGATTTGACGGGAGCGGATCTTTCGGGCGTCGATCTTTCCACGGCACTTTTGCCGAAAGGCTTTCCGGCGCCGCAAGCCGCAAAGAAGAGCGCGTAGAGATGGCATTCGAACGGTCTTGGATGGCAAGCCGCTAAGAAAAGCGCACTGAGAGGATTTTAATCGTTCATGGATCGTTCATGGATGGCAATCCGCGCTTTGGCGTGGTAGCCTCACGCGGAAGAACACAAACCTCGTCGTGAATCCTGTGGCTACCCCCGCCGCCCAACTCGACCGCTCTGCCGCGCGCGAACGCGTGCTGGAAGTGATCCGTGGCCTGCTTGAGGAATTGGGCAGCCAGGGCGCGCTGCCGATCCTCAACGTCCACTCGCAACTCGACCGCGATCTAGGCCTCGGCAGCCTGGGGCGTGTGGAACTGCTGGCGCGGCTAGAAACGGTATTCGGCATGCGTTTGCCGGACCGCGTCGCTTCCGAAGCCAACACGCCGGAGGAATTGGCGCGTGCCATTCTGAGCGCGCCCGGGTCAATTGCAGAAGATGAGGAAGAAAGCTCGGCGTTGCGGGCTTCCGTAACTGTTCAAAAATTGCACCGCGCCGGGACCGACGCCGGTGTCTTCTCTGCCGAAACGCTCATCGATATCCTGCGGTATCGCGCGGCGCACGACGCCCAGCGCAACCACCTCTTGATCACCGAGGACAGCGATGCCGGGGAGCGCAATCATAGGCTCACCTTCGGTGAACTTTATGCCGCGGGGAACCGCTGCGCAGCGGAGCTGGCGCGGCGCGGTGTGCCCGCGGGCGGACGCGTCGCGTTGATGTTGCCGACGTCGCGCGCGTTCTTCGTGTCTTACGCCGGAATTCTTCTCGCTGGAGCGATTCCCGTCCCCATTTACCCGCCGTTTCGCGCTGACCGCATCGAAGAGTACGCCGCGAGGCAGTCGGCAATCTTGAACAATGCGGAAGTCTGCATGCTGCTGACCTTCCGCCGCGCGGAATCCGTCGCCAAGTTGCTGCGCCCTCGCGTGCGTTCGCTTGAGGGAGTCGTGGACGCGGAAAAATTGATCGACGCAGCGGATAAAGCTCCGCCCCTATCGCCCGGGGCGCTGCCGTTGCACGTCACCGGAAGCCGCGCGCGCCAAGGCAGCGACATCGCGCTGCTCCAGTACACGTCCGGCTCCACGGGCGATCCCAAGGGCGTCATTCTGACGCATGCGAATCTGCTCGCCAACATGCGCGCCATTGGCGAAGCGGTCCAGATCACCCCGGATGACGTGGGCATCAGCTGGCTCCCGCTGTATCACGACATGGGTTTGATTGGCGCGTGGCTAACGCTGTTGCATTTCGGCACGCCGCTGGCGGTGATGTCACCGCTGGCTTTCTTGACGCGCCCGGAGCGCTGGCTGCAAGCGTTTCACAAATACCGCGGCACGATCGCTGCCGCGCCAAATTTTGCCTATGAACTCTGCGTGCGCAAAATCGCGGACAAGGATATCAAGGGCATTGACCTCAGTTCGTGGCGCGCGGCGTTGAATGGCGCCGAACCGGTGAATCCGGAGACACTCGATCGCTTTGCGGAGCGTTTCGCAAGTTACGGCTTCCGCCGGGAAGCGCAGCTTCCTGTCTACGGCTTGGCGGAGTCTGCTCTGGGAGTCACCATCCCGCCGCTGAATCGCGGCCCGCTGGTGGATCGCGTGGAGCGTGAGACATTTACGGCGCAGGGACGTGCGGTGCCCGCGGCGCCTGACGATGAAACCGCGATCGCCTTTGTTTCCTCCGGAAAAACGCTCCCGCGCCACGAAGTTCGCATCGTAGATGAACGCGGCAACGAAGTTCCAGACCGCATGGAAGGTTTCTTGTGGTTTCGCGGCCCGTCAGCGACCGCTGGCTACTATCGCAATCCCAAAGCAACCGAAGCTCTGTTCCCGTGTGGTCCCGCCGCTGATCCGGGCGAATTCGCGTGGGTAAATTCCGGCGACCGCGCGTACCGCGCCGATGGCGAGATCTACGTCACCGGACGCGTGAAGGACATCATCATCAAGGGCGGACGCAATTTGTATCCGCACGAAGTCGAGGAACTTGCCGCGCGCGCCGAGGGAATTCGCAAAGGCTGCATCGTCGCATTCGGATTGACGGACGAAGCCACCGGCACGGAAAAATTGGTCGTCGTGGCGGAGACTCGTGAACGTGATGCGGCGCGACGCTCAGCCCTTGCTTCCACGGTGACCGATCTTGTGTCGCGCGGATTGGGCCTTCCGCCGGATCGCGTGGAGTTGATCCCGCCGGGCAGCATCCCAAAAACGTCCAGCGGGAAATTGCGGCGCGAAGAAACCAAGCAACTCTACCTGGCGGGAACTCTTTCCGCCTCGCGCGCTCCGGCCTGGGTGCAAATCGTGCGCCTGGGAACGGGGAGCGCTCTGCGCAACTTCGCGCGAGAAATTCTTGCGGGCGTGAAGCGCGGACTCGAGATTTTGTACGGCCTGTACTTCGGCGTGGTTTTCCTGCTCTGGATTGTTCCCACGTGGGCGGTGGTGCAATTCATCGATGATCGCAAGAAAGCGGGACGCTTCACGTCTTCCGCTCTCAAAGTTTTGTTTGCGTTCATCGGCTGCCGCGTGCGCGTGGTCGGCAAGGAGTACATGGAAACGCCGGGCGCAAAAATCTACGCTTCGAACCACACCAGTTATTTCGACGTGCTGCCGCTGATGCTGGGGCTGGGCGTGCCGTACCGCTTCGTCTCGAAAATGGAAGTCGGCAGAATGCCCTTCATCGGCACGTTCCTGGACCGCATGGGACACTTCAAGTTTGACCGCACCGATCCGGAATCGCGGCTACGGCAAGCGCAGCGGATGGAAGAATTTTTGCGCGATGGTGAATCTGTTTTTATTTTTCCGGAAGGCACATTTACCGCGGAGGATGGCGTGCGGCCGTTCCAGCTGGGTGCGTTCAAGGCCGCGGTCGCAAGCGGCGCGCCGATTGTTCCGATCTCGCTAAAAGGTACGCGTAAATTCCTGCGCGATGGAACGTACATCCCAAGGCCGACCAGCGTCACCATCACGCTTCATCCGCCGATTTATCCGAACACCGCAAAGGACTCAAGCAGCTCCGTCAGTTCATCCGAATGGCACGAACTGATTCGTTTGCGCGACGCTACGCGAGAAGCCATTGTGCGTCACGCCGGCGAACCCCTGCTCTGAGAAATTTTTGGGGCTTATATACGTAACTTCCGCGATTGCCGTCCCAAATTGGTATGGCGAATCAAAAGCGAATACGCTATGCTCCCAAAGTGGGACGGGCAGGAGGTGGCTTGCTCGCAAATGAGAGCGCGAGCGGGTCTAAGACGAAGACGCAATGAGGGATGGCCAAATCGGACGAAGTTTGGATGTTGGAGTGCCATTCTAATTCGTGTAACATCCTGCAACGAGCGGGAAAGTCTGGGGGAGCGGAATGCCAGGAAGTCCTTCGCCAATCTATTTGGACGAACTTCAGATTGACCTCTTCGAAGAGAACAAGAAACGCAACGGGTTGGAGTTCAGGAGGAGAAAATCCAACGGAAAAAGGGTAATTGCATTTGGCTGGTACGGCGGCAAGTACAGTCATTTGGATTGGCTTCTTCCACTGCTACCTGATTGCCGCCACTATTGCGAACCTTTTGCAGGTTCTGCAGCAGTCCTTCTTAATCGAGATCCTTCTCCGGTCGAGACCTATAACGACATAGACGGTGAAGTCGCCACTTTTTTCCGGGTGCTGCGAAATGAGAGCAACCAACTAGTTAAGGCAATCGCTCTCACCCCTTTTTCCCGCGAGGAGTTCCTAATCGCTTGCCTCACGAATGGCGAGAAGATTTCTGACGTTGAACGGGCACGCCGATTCTTCATCAGGGCACGTCAGGTGCGTACTGGTCTCGCTCAAACCGCGAGTATAGGCAGGTGGGCCAATTGTAAGAATACTACGCGGGCGGGAATGTCCGGGGTCGTTTCCCGATGGCTAGGTAGTGTGGAATCCTTACCTGACATTGCGGAGCGATTGTTGCGAGTTCAGATAGAGAATCGTCCGGCTACCGAAGTAATCCAGCTCTATGATGACAAGCAAACTCTAGTCTATTGCGACCCGCCGTATCTCCACGACACGCGCGGGGACAGCAGCGCTTACGGCTTCGAGATGGAGGAAGGCGAACACGTTGCACTTGCAAAGGTCCTTCACCGTTGCAAGGGAAAGGTAGCAATCTCTGGCTATCGCAATCATCTAATGGACAAGCTCTACAAGGATTGGCGGCGCTTCGACGCTCCCTTGAAGCAATGTCACTCGATCAAAAAGATACGACAAGAATGTCTCTGGATGAATTATTGACCGGCCCATCCGATGCCTCCGCGCGCAAGAAAAGGGCGGCCTGTTGATACAGACGCCGCTAGGACGTTGTTGGCCGAAACATTCGCACTTGCCGAATCAGATCACCGAGATGGCGCGCCAGTTACTATTCCGTCCGCGATTGTTGCAGCAATGGAAAGATTATTTTTATCCAAGACTCAGGCATACCGCGACGCGCTTCCTAGCTGCGCAATAGCCCGCATTATTGACCCTCAGATCGACATTCGGCTGCCCGCAACCGCATACGGAAAGAATGCCTTTAGCGGTCGGAGCTTGGCCGAGAAAGTTGTAACACCGCTCCTGCGTGAGCGATCCGTGCCAACTTCTGTGTCGCCGTTCCTGTCAGCGCTCAGAGGCGGGGCGAGGTTCATGGAAGGGGGAGAACCACGAATCCAACAGGACAAGGCTGGCTTTGCTGCGATGGTCGAGATTGTCGATTATCTGCGCGAACTAGACGCAGAAACAGTGAAGAAGTATTTGCGCTTTCTCTTGCGTCGCTTCATTGTGCTCAGGGAATCCCATAATATTACGCTCAAGCGCATCTCGAAACCGAACCTAGAACAACTAAGTTGTCTAATCAAGGGCATGTTGACCATCAAGAGCGGTGGCCGCATCCCAGCGCTGCTGGCCACAGCGATGTTCCAGACCATAAGCGAGTGTCACGCTCTCGGATGGGAAGTTTCAAGGGGTCAATGTCGCCGACAAGGCTTCTGGTGCTGCGGGAGACATTACGATTCGCAAACACGGTACGCTTGTCCTCGGGGTGGAAGTAACTGAGCGGCCGATTGACCAGGCTCGAGTGACGTTGACTTTTAACCAAAAGGTGTCGCCGAGTGGTCTGGCCGATTATCTATTCATCACGACTGCGAGGCCCGAGGACGACGCTCTTGCAGCAGCGCGACGATATACCAGTGTGGGCCATGAGATGAATTTCGTCCCTCTTGTAGAATGGCTCGTTCACAACCTCGCGACGGTCGGGCCGGCGTGCCGCTCATTGTTCCAAGCCAAGATGATTGAACTGCTCGGTGCCCAAGGAGTGCCTGCCGAAATGCGGGTCGCTTGGAATGACAAGATGGACGAAGCCATCGGAGTCAAACCGACTTCCCGGGTGTGAGGGAGTCATCTATATGGTTCTCAAATTTTTCGCCCCTGGATGGCTGTAGCATTTTCCCCTTTGCAACCCTCGGTGCCTTCCCTGCATCTGAATCCCAAACGAGAAAAAAGTGCGGAT
>Ga0209472_1001778_pt1 | contig 12293 bp, 11 predicted proteins | sample GraSoiAngelo_130_FD_185887 | JGI IMG/M metagenome (GOLD analysis project Ga0209472, IMG submission 185887) | Grasslands soil microbial communities from the Angelo Coastal Reserve, California, USA - 14_0929_02_20cm (SPAdes) (version 2) | ecosystem: Environmental > Terrestrial > Soil > Grasslands ...
TACAGCTTTTTGGGCAATGTCTGAAAGGGAGCCTGTGAGCGTTTCCTGTTGGCCAGTCGTAGCACAGCGAACGAGGGCGACCGGCAAATCGCTGCGCACGCCGTGTTTCATCATTTCGCTGGTGATGGATCCGAGACGTTCCACGCCCATCAACATGACCTGCGTGCCACCAAGTTTTGCGAGGGCGGCGTAATCGATTGCACTTTCTGATTTCGCTGGATCTTCGTGTCCCGTAAAGAATGTCACGTGCGAATTGTGCGCTCGATGCGTCATTGGAATACCTGCATAAGCCGCGCCGGCGATGGCCGAGGTGATCCCGGGCACAACTTCAAATGGGATTCCCGCCTCGGCAATCGCCTGCGCTTCTTCCGCTCCTCGGCCGAACACGAACGGATCCCCACCCTTTAATCGAACGACCTGCTTTCCTTCACCTGCTTTCTCGATTAGCAGAGCATTGATTTCCCGCTGGCCTAGATTTTGGTCCTCGCCGGGTTCCTTTCCGGCATAAATGATTTCTGCATCCTCTCGCGCCCAACTGAGCATTTCCGGATTTGCCAAATGATCGTAAACGATTACATCCGCATTCTCGATGCACTCCTTTGCGCGCAAGGTGACCAAGCCAGGATCGCCCGGCCCAGCGCCAACCAGATAAACTTTCCCACTCTTACTGATGCTCATGCGGCGGGCCGTACCGTTGTGCGAAGGCTGGTGCTCCTAATCGACTCAATAGCTCTGCTGCGAGGCGTTCGGGATCAGCGGGCGCGCCTTCTATTGCGGCTTCACGCGGGTCCATCGCGCTTCCCATGAACAACTGCACACGCATTTTCATCTTGCCGTTATCAATGTTTGCGACGACACCCACTGGACAGTCGCAGTCACCTTGCAAACGACGAAGAAATTCTCGCTCCGCTCGCAAACAAAGCAACGTTTCGCGATGGTTTATGGGAGCGACGACTGCCTTTGCGCTTTGATCTTCGGTGCGAACTTGAACGGCAATTATTCCCTGACCACCGGCCGGCAAAAAAATTTCGTCTGGGAGCATTTCGAGAAAAAATCGCCGGCCTTCAAAACTGATTTCCGCACGACTTAGCAACATACCCAGGCGTTCAAGACCTGCGCGAGCTAACACGACGGCGTCCCACTCGTTTTCGGCCAGTTTTCGCAGGCGAGTCGGCACGTTGCCGTGAAGATCGACAAGCTGGAGATCTACGCGTTTCCACAGCAGCTGATGTTTTCTTCGCACACTGCCAGTTGCCACTATTGCGCCGCGTGGAAGGGCACCGAGACCCTCCGGATGTTTGGAGACCAGCACGTCACCCATCGGCGCGCGGGGCAAAACTGCCGCGATTTCTACGCCCGGGTTTGTTTCGCTTGGCAGGTCCTTTGCACTGTGCACCGCAACATCCACTTCTCGGGCAAGAAGGGCGCGCTCGATTTCTGCCGTAAACAATCCCTTTCGTCCTGCGCGCGGATCGATAACTCTGGTTTTGTCGCCTCTTGTCGCAACAATTTTGGTCTCGATCGTTATGCCCGGATTTGCGCGTCGAATCGCTTCCTCGACCAGCAGAGTTTGCGCGCGCGCGAGTTCGCTGCCGCGTGTGCCCAGCACAATGTTTTTAACCATCGCGGGAATCTAGCTCGCGAGAGTGTGGACGGGAAGCTACCAGCTTCTCCTACAATTCCGATGCCCGCAGCGAATTTTCGCCAGGCAAGGGATGCTCGGTTTTTCGAGCGGCGTCGTTCAATCCTCGAGAAAGCGAATCGACAAAATCCGTGACATGTTCTGCAATGATCGCTTCTGCTGCGACAACCTGTTGGCGTCGAAGCTCGAGCGATTGCTCCGCAACAGATCGTATCGAATCGATGTCGTAAAGATAAACACCTTCCATTTCGTTTACACTCGGGTCGACGTCACGGGGCACCGCGATGTCGATGATAAAAAGCGGATGATCCAAGCGGTCGCGCAGCAGCGGCGCAAGTTTCTCGGTTGTCAGCAACGGAGTTTCCGACGTTGTCGACGTGATGAAAATATCGATCTCACGGCATTGTGTTTCCCACGTTTCGAACGGAATAGAACGGCCGCCCACTGCACGCGCTAGCTCGCATGCGCGATCCATCGAACGGTTGGTGACGCGAAGATCGGTGACGCCACGGGAGATCAGAGCGCGCGCTGTACGTTCGCTCATTTCGCCTGCTCCGAGCACGAGCACCTTGCAATCGCTTAATCTGCCAAAAATTCTTTGCGCCAGATCGACGGCGACCGAGCCGACCGACACCGCGCCGCGCGCAATGTCTGTGTGCGTACGCACTTGCTTCGCCACGCGAAAGGCACGCTGAAACAGACGATGCAAATACGGGCCGGCTGCTCCGGATTTTCTGGCCAGTTCGTAGGCTTTTTTCGCCTGTCCGAGTATCTCGCTTTCGCCGACAACCATCGAATCGAGTCCAGACGCAACCCGGAAGAGATGTTGGACGCACTTCTCAGCTTCGTACCGGTAAAATGGCGGTGCGTAATAATGAGGATCGCGGATGGGGGTTTTTGTGAGGCAACGCGCAATTTCATCCGTCGAAATGCGTTTGTGCGAAACGCCGTAAACCTCCACCCGATTGCATGTCGTCAGCAGCAACGCTTCGGGGCAACCGGCTTCACGCACGATCGATTCAGCTGTTGCGCTACCGGCGAACTGCTCCCGTGTCGCCACGTTCGCCGTGTGATGACTCAAGCCTATGCAGAAAACGGTCATGGTATCGGATGCATTTCCGCCGTGAACGTGATCCCCCACAGAAGTGTCAGCGCCGCACTAAAACCGATGATGCATAATACAGCTACGCGTTTTGGCGCGAACCAACGAAGATGCCGACCCTGTAAAATCGCCGCGTAAAGCAACCAGATTCCGATCGCGGCTACTACTTGCGGGCGTGGTAGTGGATGCCCGGTGAAAAAACCGCTTACGATGCCGAGCGTGTAAAGCGCAAAGCCCCACCAAAGAAGCCGGGTGATGGCAGCAAACAGATCACTCAGCGGCGGTAAGTGATAAAAAATTGAATGTAGTTGATGCGTCTTGAGCTGGCGTTCCTGCACGAGATACATGACGCCAGCGATGCAGGCGAGCGCAAACGCTCCATAAGCCAGGAGGGAAATCGATGCATGAAATTCCAGCCACGGATTTGCCGGCAACTTCACTGGGTGACGAATATCAATCGGCGCGATTAGCGCAAAGACTTGCAGCACCACCACCAGGGGTGCGGTAAAGGCGCCCATCAGTGAGAGGCGATAACCCGGACCGACCAGCATGTAGATCGCCGCTACCGACCATGCGAGAAAGATAAAAACCTCGAATAGATTGGTGAGGGGACAGCGTTCCAGCTCGTGTCCGCGCAGGGACAAAAAAGCGGTCTGAAAAATAAAGCCCAAGCCCACCGCGAAAAAATTAAACCGCAGCGGGCGAAATACTCCGGCACGCAACTCAATAGCCGTGTGTACAACCGCAGCGAGAAAACAAACTGTCGAAACGATAAGAAGATATCGATCCACTCGAAATGCAGTTTAGGTTGACTTGCCGTGTTCGTAAATCTTCTTTCCCTGCTGAAGTTAGGAGCCGACAGCACTGAAAACGTATGCGTTACTGTAATCGTCGAATTGCGATGTCGGCAGGAGTGCTCGTTCACTGGGTTGTCACGCACTGCGTCGCTGGTGACGCGGCTTTCTCAAGGGGTGGCAAGCGAATATACGCGTTAGGGGAGATTGATACGCGACCGGCGGTTCAAGAGATCGAGCTTGGTGGAAGAACGATTCGAGACATCGCATTGACACAATTAGCATCTAACGATTGGCTGCGGGGGATTACGTGTTCAGACGAGGGCAGAATTTTCTGCACTACGAAGGGAAGTCTTTGGTCGTTCGATCCAGGATCAGGCGCTCTAACAAAAATTCGGGACGCACCGTCAGGAACTAACTTCTGGCGAGTTGCGTTCGATCCAAAGTTGTACGCAACTTTCGTCACAACGGATGATCGAGAGGCACCTCTGTTCATGTTCAGGAAAGAAGATGAATGGATCCCTGTGCGGATGCGACGTCACCCGAATCCGTCGTGCCCAGTGTTTAGTGCAAGTGGAGAATTATTTTTTTCCGAATACGGTGACTTGTGGCACGGCGAGATCCAAACTGACACATTCGACGGAGAGGATCACTTTTCGGTGGCGGCCTACCGCTATGTTCCTCTTGCAACGCAGGAGACTGAAAACGCCAGCCCATCTGAAATTGGCGTAGCTGATATTGGGGTGAGTCGCGAAGCAATCTATGTCCAATTGTCGCGGATGGGCGGCTCGGGAGATGGGTGGTTTGCGCGACTGCCGAGACCAGTCCCCAAACGTACAAACGAGCAATCCTTGGACCTGCTCTATAAGCCAAACGAACGTCTCCCGGTCTATCAAAAATCGCTAAGCTCACTCAAAATTCTGGGGGAAGACTCTCGTGCGGGTCAGATAGCTGTTTCGCCTGACGAACGCAGAGTTTACTACGTCATGCACGGCAAGCATTGGCTCGTAACTAATGGCAAGACAGAAGAGCTGCGTTTGACTGAAAAATAATCTCCTAATTCTAATGTCCCACTCATGGAAATGTTCGCAGCACCCAACGCGTGCTTCCTGCCCTGGCGTTTATTCGCGTCGATGAGTGCCGACATTATCGACAAATTGCGCGCCGCCGTGCGGGATGTACCCGATTTTCCAAAGAAGGGCATCGTGTTTAAAGACATCACGCCGGTGTTGAATGATCCGGTCCTGTTCCGTGCGTCGATCGATCTCTTTCTGGAGCGGTGCCGCGGCAGAAGGATCGATAAGATTGTGGGGATCGATGCGCGCGGGTTTCTTTTTGGATCGACGGTTGCATATGAACTTGGTGTCGGTTTTGTGCCGATCCGCAAACGCGGCAAACTTCCGTACCGGACGGAGATTGCGAAGTACTCACTCGAGTACGGCGAAGCCGAAATGGAGATGCATATCGATGGCATAAGAGCCGGTGAGCGGGTGGTGTTGTTGGATGATTTGCTCGCAACCGGCGGGACTTCTGCTGCCGCGGCTGTTCTCATCCGTAAGGCCGGCGGGCATTTGCTCGAAGCGCAGTTTCTAATTGAGCTGCAATTTCTTCATGGCCGCAACCTGCTCGAGCCAACGCCAGTCACGTCGTTTCTGAAGTATTAATTTTTTGTGGCAGACATAACCGCGCGCGCCGCGTCAGTCACGTGATCAGAGCCTTGGTGCGTGGCGCGACTTTGGCTTTTGAATTTTCAACTTTAGATTCAGTTACAACCGAAGTTCGTGATGACAATGCCCCGACATCTGGAACAAGTTTTGGCTCACGCCGAAAGTCGCCTCGCCGCGACCGGGAGCAAACGCCCGACCGAGGTCCTTCCACTTTATAAAAAGTTTCTCAAGGTTGAAGAGCATCGCTTGCGTCTGAAGCACCAGGCCGGCGCCAGCGGTCGCGAAATTTGCGCGCGGCGGGCTGAACTGGTTGACGTTTTGTTGCGATACGTCTTCGGCGGCGCTGCCGCTACCGCTGGCGAGACCAGGGTTCCACTGGCGTTGATCGCTCTTGGCGGATATGGCCGCGGCGAGCTCAATCCATTCAGTGATATCGACGTCATGCTTTTGCATCATCAACGGGCGACAGAGATTTCGCCGGACCTAGAGGAAATGGTGAATCAGGTTCTCTATCTGCTGTGGGATAGCGGCTTCAAGGTTGGACATTCCACGCGTTCTATTAAGGAAGCGATTGCGCAGGCGAACCGCGATATGCGCACAAAAACCGCCATGCTGGAGTCTCGCTTTCTGGCTGGCGATAGCGAGTTAGCGCGAGAATTTCGAAAGCAGTTTCGTTCAAAATGCGTCGAGGGACATGAACGGGGATATGTCGAAATGCGCATGCAAGATCAGGTTGCCCGGCACAAAAAATTCGGGGACAGCGTGTATCTACAGGAGCCTAACCTGAAAAGCGGATGTGGCGGACTTCGCGACTATCAAAATCTGCTTTGGATGACCTACTTCAGAGAGGGTTCGCTGAGTACGAACCAACTGGTGGGAAAAGACTGGTTGAGCGAAAGCGACCAACGAAGGATCGAGAGAGCCTACGATTTCCTCTTGCGCTTGCGCACGGATTTGCATTACGCCACCGGGCGCGCCACCGACGTACTGCACATCAACCTGCAGGAACAAGTCGCCAGACGGCTCAATTATTCTCCTCGCAATGGACAGCTCCGCAGTGAGGCGCTCATGCGGCACTACTACGAGCACACGCGAAATATCTTTCGAGTGACAGAACGTATCACGGAGCAATTTGTAAGCGGATATGTCACGAACAAGACACGCGCTCTTTTTAGTTTTCTACCGTTGGTAGGAGCAGCCAAGACTCCCATTGGCGACTCTTTCTTTGTGCGGAACAAACACTTGCATTCCGCGCGGCACGATCTTTTTCGCAAAGAGCCTGAGCAGATGATGCGGGCATTCGAGCTTGCCCAGCAGCGCAGCCTAGATCTTAGCCCGGAACTGGCGGATTTGCTGAGCAGAAGCCTCCGCCACGTCACTCGCACCTATCAGTACGCTCGCGGTCCGCGCGAGATTTTTAAATTGATTCTGTCACAGAAAGGCCGAGTCGGGCGGATCCTGCGAACGATGCATCGGGTCGATTTTCTCGGTCGTTACATTCCCGAATTCGGCCAGCTCACCTGCCTGGTGCAGCATGAGTTTTTGCATCGTTATACAGCCGATGAGCATACATTAGTATGTATCGATAAACTCGACGCGCTCGCTGAGACCAATGATCCGAAGTTGGTTGCCTATCGAAATATCTTTGAGCAACTCGAAGACCCGCTGGTTCTCTACCTTGCGCTTCTTTTGCACGACAGCGGCAAAGCCGTTGGGGCCAGGCCACACTCTGAAGGAAGCGCGCTCTTTGCTCAGCGCGTAGCTGCCCGTTTGCAGTTATCACCCGAGCAGCGCAAGTCGCTCATTCTGCTGGTTGATCATCATCTTACCCTCTCCAGGACCGCACAGCAGAGAAACCTGGATGATCCAGCCACAGTAATGGAATTCGGCCGCATTGTGAAGCATCAGAGAAACCTGAACAAGCTAATGCTGCTTACTTTGGCTGATGGTCAGGGCGCAAGTCCCGAAGCGTGGTCGGATTGGAAGGAGTCCCTCGTTTGGGAATTGTTTCATGAGACGTCGCGCTATCTGGCCGACCAGAAGTCTTACTATGACCAGACAAAAATCGAGCGCGAAAGCTTGCAGAGCGCCGTATCCGAGAATCTTCCGCCGGACTACGCAGACGAAATCGAAGCGCACTTTGAGTTCATGCCAGATCACTATTTTCGCGCGACTGATGTGCCTGAGATTATCGAGCACTTGAAATTGTTCCGATCGTTTCTCGAGAATGTTTCCGACTCGGGAGAATCTCCGCTGGCTGCAGCGATCAAATGGAAGATTATGCCAGAGCAGGGACACAGCGTCGTCACTTTCTGCACGTGGGAGCGTGAACGGTTGTTGGCAAAGGTTGCCGGATCGTTCTCCGTTGTTCCGTTGAACATTCTGAGCGCCGACGTTTTTCCGCGCGGCGACAACGTCGTACTTAGCATTTTTCGGGTGTGCGACACGAAAGCTCGCCCTGTCACTCATCGGCGCGACTTCGAGTTGGTGGAGCAAACTTTGCGACGAGCCCTCGAAGACGAGAGCTTCGATTTCCTGCCATTAATTGAAAAGGCGAAGCGGCAAAGCCGTCGTCTTGCGCCAGGAATTGAATTTCCGACGCGAATCGCCATCGATAACAAAACGCATTCGACCTACACGCTTATTGAGATTCAGGCGCCGGATCGAATCGGTTTACTTTACGATGTGTTGAGCTGCCTCGATCGCGAAAACATTTTAATTCCGCTTTCTCGTATTAACACCCAGGCTGGCGCCGCGATTGATACCCTCTATGTGGTGGATGGCTCTACCCATGCCAAGATCACAGATTCAAACCGCATCCAAATGATTCAGCAGCATTTAAAGAGCACAATCCTGAGCGGAGGCGCCGCGAAGTCGTAGAAAATCCGAGCGCGTTTCTGTTTTACTGCGAACTATTTTGGTCTCATGAATGCTCTGATTCTCGCCGCCGGATACGCAACGCGTCTTTATCCACTAACTCTCGACAAAGCGAAACCGCTGCTCGTGGTTGGGCGTAAACCGATTATCGAATGGGGGGTCGACAACCTTGCGGGTGTTCCTGATCTGGAAACAATTTACGTGGTCACAAACGACAAATTTGCGGGTGACTTCGAGGCCTGGAGCCAGCGTTATCAGGAGCGACATCCGGAATTCAAGTTCAAAGTCATCAACGACGGCTCCACAAGCGATGAAGACAAATTAGGTGCAGTCGGGGACATCAATCTTGTCGTCACGCGCGAGAACCTGGCTCAAAGCAGTCTCTTGGTCGTCGCCGGTGATAACCTGTTTACTGAATCGCTGGCGGATTTTGTGGACTGCGCCAGGGGAACCGACGCAACAGTCGCGGTCTACGACGTCGGCGACATCGAAGCGATCAAGAAGTACGGTAACATCACTGTTGATGCCGAAAGAATCATTACCCGATTTGAGGAAAAACCGACGAAGCCTCAGGGAACCCTTGCTGCAATCGCTCTTTACTATTACGCGCCTGCGGTTCTGTCTCTGTTAACGACATATCTTGCTGCAGGCAATAATCCCGACCAGCCAGGCCGTTTTGTGCAATGGCTCTACACGCGCAAACCCGTAAAGACGTTTCAGATCAAAGGGAAATGGCTTGATATCGGAAGCAAAGAAACTCTGGAGAATGCAGACAAAATTCTTGGAAATCTTAAGTCTTAGTTTTTTGCTCTGAAGACAGCGGGATTGGAATTTCACCGCTTGGTCGAACATTTCCGAAGACGCGTCATTTTAATCGTCCTTCGTCGAACTCGATCAGATCGAAATAAGTCCGTATGTCTTTGCGGCCTTCGCCGCCCGCCTCCTTGAGAAAATGGATGAAACGCGCCTTTTTGGCGGCGGTGTCGGGGTGCCGCGAAATCATCGCCTGGTTCCATTGTTCAATTGCTTCGGCGGAATGTCGGGCCCCGTTTTTCTGCACCCACTCCAGAATTGCGTCGTCTTCCTCCAGCCTGTTAACAATCTCTTCAAATGCGTCGCCGTCGAGTTTGAGAAACGCGAGCAAATGTTTATCGAACCCAACGGTTTTATAGTTGTAACCGTCAAGCAATCCTTTGCGGTGCAGCCTGGCCTTATCGATCAAACGCGGCAGATGCACGTAACCACCCAACTTCTCGTAAGGACTGCGCGGATGCAGTCTTTGCATGGAGATCGTTCTTATGTCGCCGGCAGAGGCCGCGGTGCAGCGCCCGGAAAATGGGATTCCAGAATATTCGTTCCTGCCGGTTCTTGGTCCTCCAACAATTCTCCTTGTGTAATGCTGATCTGCCCGATGACAAGCTGACCGGAAAACATTCCGCCTTTTTCCACCGTGATGGCTTTTGCCGTAACGTCGCCTTGTAGTGAGGCCTTTTTTTGAACCGTAACCATCTGAGCAATGATCTCGCCTGACATCCTTCCCTTGATCTCGATGCTTTGGGCACGAACTCTGCAGAAGCAATGAATGTCGGCCTTGCGATCGATTATGATGTGTCGCGCGCTGATACGGCCGAGGATTTTGCCTGAGCAGTGGATCGTGACGGTGTCGTCGCAATGGAGATTTCCGCGGAGCCTGCCTTCGACTAAGGCCGATCGGCAAACCACACTGCTGCTGCCAAGATCACCCTTGCCGGTCAAATGCACGTTGCCCCGTGTTCGAATGCTTCGGCTGAAACCACTGGTGATTTTGTAGTCACGCAGATCAATATGCGCGCTGCAACCCGGGCAAATTGTCGAAGTCGCGGCGCCACAGACTTGCTGTTTCCGGTTACATTCAAAACACTCGATGATCGAACTGCGTTGTCGCTTCCAAAAATCCTCGAATCTGCCGAAGATGGAGTGGCGCTCTGGCGGTGGCGCTTCTTCTCTTGTCCGCAGCTTCAGGTCAGGTTTCGGCGCGAACGGAGAAAAGGAGCGCCCGCACTGGCGGCAGATTGAGCTTTTGGCCGCCACATATTCCTTCTGCTTGAAGCCACAGTGCGGGCATTCCGCATTGACTTTTGCAAGCGACGGATTTGCCACTGGACTCTAAGGCAAGATCTTTTCTTTATGCGCGCGCTCCAAAGGCTGCTTTGATGGGCTCGCTGGGCCGCACAACTTCAGGACGCGCTGAGGTTGCCTTTGCGGATATCGCTCCGCTGGTGACTTCCGACCTGCCAATGAAAGTCGCCCCCTCTTCAATGGTAAGACGCGCTGCTTTCAGATCTCCCTGCAACACGCATTTGGATTTTAGCTCGCAGCGCTCGGCCACGGTGATGTTGCCGTGTACTTTGCCATAGACGGTGATCGATTTGGTTTTTATCTCGCCCCGAATTTCAGCGTTTTCACCGACCGTCAAAGTGCCGTCAGAGTTAATGTCCCCTTCGACCTTTCCGTCGATGAGCAGTTCTTTTTGGAACTTGATCGAGCCTTTGATTTCGACATCGCTCGAGAGAATGTCTTTGCCACCATGATCTGCCATAGGTTTTGGATTTGGATTAAGAATTATTGTTGGTGTTTCTGCTTCTTCGCGACTCGCAGGATGATTGTTGCCATCTGTATCCGGATACCGTGGTTCTTCTTTGACCGGCGGCACCGGCTTTTGCGGGACGAATCTTTTGAGCATCCCGTAGTATTGGGACACTCATAGATGGCTGTCAACGAATTCTCATTCGTGACTGCAAAGTTTTTGTCTTCCCTATTGTTCAATAGCGACCCGATAGAGTTTGCACGCCGCGTTCTGACCTGAAAAAATCAGAAACGGTGGCGCTTGGCTAGGCATTCGATCCAATACGCGGCACAACGAGTGCGGAGGCAATTCGCGGTTTAGGATCGCTGCTGAATTTTGCGCCACACGTTCAGATTCGTACGCAAAAACCAACGCCGCCTTACGTTTGTTGAGAATTTCGCGCGCTTTTTGCAAATCGTCGGATAGGAAAAATCGCGCGCTGTCTGCGATACCGCTTAGACTTTCGTGCGAACTGCCGGCCACTCCAGGCTGTCCCGACCAATAGGCGATCGAGGGCGAAAGCCACCACGGCGCAAGAAATGGACGCGTGTCTGACGATTGTAAATTGAAAGCGAGGTTACGTATTTGTACCGCTTCATCACGCTGTTCGATGCGCCTGGATAATTGCGTTTCATTCGGCCAAAGCCTTTCATCCCAATCGCGCAAAATTGGAGCGATCGACAATACAAATGCGATCCAAACTGCCGCACGCGATTTGACTGGCTCGAGCAAAGCCGGAAGCGCAATTGCGAAGATCAACGCAAAAAAATATCCCCAACGTGCCTGCCAAATCGTGAGCAAATATGTAACGATCAGAAGAACATAAACTGGTAGGTAGCGATCGTTGGGCGCGCCGTCTCTTCGCGTTTTGATTTGCATCAAAATCAAAAACGGCGTGATAAGAAGAAAATACCCGCACCAGCGGAACCAAATCGGATTTGCCGGTGAGACATGGGCCAATTCGCCGATCGTGCGTGCCCAGTTTTTGAAAATTGCATCAGAAGTCCAGAACAGTAACGCTGGAATCCGTCGCTCAACGAGGAGTGCAAGGGCGATGATCAGGACAAAACAAAGCCAGCCTCTGCGTCGAGATCTCCCCAGGAGCGCCTTTCGGTCTTCGATAGCGCTCACGATTATCACAACCAGGAATAAGATGAGCGATTCGTAAGCAGAATTCCAAATCGCCAATCCCCACGCGGCTCCGCTCACGATGGTCCAACTATCGTGATCTGTAGAGGCAGCCGTGAAAACGTTCCGAGGTGTTTTTGTTTGCGAGCTCCATTCCGCGCAAATCGCGATCGTCATGAGCAGGATCGATAAGGATTGGTGATCGGGTCTCCCAAGCTCCGTGCCATGAACGAGAATGGGACTAATTGCGTACAGAATCAGCATGACCCCGCGATAGCGGAGTTTCATTTTTCCTGACCACCACCAGAGAAACAAGCCGCCAAATAGTGCCAGCAATGGCGACACAAATGCTCCCGCCAGATCGAGTGGGTGCATCGTGAAGGGCCCTAACAAGAGCGACAGTCCGAGGATCAGATAGTCGAGCGGCGCGGTGGTGTGTGGAGTTGTTCCCTCTGGAAAATTCTCGAAAGCATGGTGC
>Ga0209472_1001779_pt1 | contig 12288 bp, 9 predicted proteins | sample GraSoiAngelo_130_FD_185887 | JGI IMG/M metagenome (GOLD analysis project Ga0209472, IMG submission 185887) | Grasslands soil microbial communities from the Angelo Coastal Reserve, California, USA - 14_0929_02_20cm (SPAdes) (version 2) | ecosystem: Environmental > Terrestrial > Soil > Grasslands ...
CACGAGCGCGGTGCGCAGGCCCGCGCGCTTGGCGAGCGCCACCGCGACCCCGTCGCGGGTGTGGAAGGCCTTCAGCTCGTCACCGCGCTCCGAGAGGATCATGCGGCCGTCCGTCAGCACCCCGTCCACGTCCATCACGAGAAGCCGGACCCGGCGGGCCCGCGCCAGCACGCGACGGGCGAGCCTCACGCGACGTGCCGGGCCGGACGCACCGGACGCAGCGGATGCGCCGGCGCCGCCGTCTCCTGCGCCGCGAGGACCGGGAGCGCGATGACCACGGCGGCGAAGAACCAGAAAGGTTCCATGATGCGCACGATGATGAAGGTGTTCGCGCCGATCGCGTGCACGAGGAGCCCGACGAGGCCCGCGACGAAGCCGAGCGCCAGGCCCCGCTCGTCGCCGTCCGCGAGCGAGCGGATCGAGCCGACGCCGCTCCGGAACACGGACCAGGCGAGCCAGAGGAACGCGCCGAGGCCGATGATCCCCGTCTCGACGAGGGTCCGCGCGTACTGGGCGTCCATGAAGGCGAACCCCGTCACGCCGTAGCCGAGGAACGGGTGCTTCACCCAGCCCGCGAGCGCCGACTGGAAGCTGATCAGCCGCGCGGACGTCGACGGGTCGAAGGCGACACGCCCGAGCTTCACGGTCGCCTGGCCCGTCTCCGGCTGGAACGTGTAGAGGAGCCGGTTCACGACCGGCGTGGGCAAGAGCGTGAACATCAGGGGCGAGGCGACCATCGCGAGCAGCAGCGCGAGGGCGACGACCCTTCGGCGCGTGGAGAAGGCGGCCAGCGTCCCGAGCACGAACGGCACGCCGAGGAACGAGGCGCGCGAGAGCGTGTACGCGAAGGGCAGGCCCATCAGCGCGACGAGGCCGAGGCACGCCACGCGCACGCGGATGCGCGTGGTCTCGAGCGCGATGCCGCCGGCGATCGCGAGCATCAGGAGCAGATAGCCGCCCAGGGTGTTCGGCTCGCCCTCCTTGCCCTCGAACGGCGCCGACACGCGCTCTCCCGACGGGATCTGCGAGGCGCCGATCAGGCTGACGATGACCGCCGTGAGGAACGCCGCGGTGACGAGGCGCCACACCTGCGGCCGGTCCCCCAGGTTGTTCACGACCATGAAGTAGACGATGAAGTACTCGACGTACTTCAAGACGTAGAAGAAGCCGCCGAGGCCCTGGACCGTGCCCGTCGCGTAGCCGACGAGCGTCGCGAGCGCGGTCGTCGCGAGGTAGGCAAAGATTGGCCGATTGAGCGGCGTCTTGAGCGTGAGACCGAGCTCCTTGTTGACCGCGGTCTTGGCGAACCAGCTCAACGCGACCACGAGCAACAGGATGTCCTCGCTCCGGATGACGAGCCGCCGGCCCTCGGCGAGCGCGCCGCCCGTACCGAACTGGGGCGAGAGCAGCATGGAGAAGACGACGAGGTAGAGGCCGATCTCCGTCTTGATGAAGACGACGAGGAAGACGGCGAGGGCGATCGCCAGGACGAACGCGGAATCCATCGGCCGGCGGGGAGCCTGGCGCTACTTCACCCGGACGACCCGGTTCGCGAGGCCGGCGCGCGTCAGCTCCTGGCTCGTCACCTGGCCTTCCTCGGACGTCGCGAAGCTGCCGAGCCGCAGCGTGAACGTGAGAGCCTCCCCCGGCTGCAAGGCCACGCGCACGCGGTAGCCGGCCGCGCGGACCCGCTCGGCCAGCTGCACCGCGCCGCGCAGCGGCAGCGGCGCGCCGACGCGCACGCCACGCGGCTCGCCGTCGCCCAGCACCATCGCATCACCGAAGCCCTGCTCACGGAGGGTGGCGACGACCGCCTGCGCCTCACGGGCGCTCGGGACCCGCTCGATGAGCACGGCGTACACGGCCGCGCCCGTATCGCGCTGGCGCAAGCGGACGGTCGCGTAGCCGGCCCGGCTCAGCTGGAGCTCGACACGCTCCACGTCCTCCCGCTTCGTGAACGGCCCGAGTTCCAGCGCGAAGCGCGCAGCGGCCGGCGGCGGCGGCGCCGCGGGTGCCTGCACCTCGGGCGCGGGCGTGGGGCCCGGCGCCTGAGCCGCCGCAGCGGGAGCCACGCTCTCGGGCGCGGGGGCCGGGGCGACCGTCGCGGGGGCCGGCGGGGGCGGTGCGGGGGCCGCCGCGACCGACTCGGGCGCGACCGGAGGCGGCGCCGGCGCCACAAGAGCGGGCGGCGCGGCGCTGGCCGGCGCCGGAGCCGGCGGCCGGGGTGCCGCGAGCCTCTGGCGCAGGAACTGCCGCGGTCCGAGGTCGCTCGTCAGCCACCCTGCACGCCACGCGAAGAGCCCGGCGACCGCGGTCCCCGCGAGGACCACGAGCAGCGCGAGCAGGAGGCCGCGGCGGGGTCCGCGGCGCGACGCCCTTGCCGGCTCGGCGGCGGCCGGCGGGTGCGCGCCCACCGCCTCGGCCGGGCGCTCGACGATCGTCGTCTCCTTGCCGCCGCCGCGCCGGAAGAGTCTACGGAAGAAGCCGCCGACCCGCTGGAGCTGCTCCTTGCGGGCGTCGACGACCGTCTCCTCGCCGTAATAGTGCGTGTAGTAGTGCGTGTACGCGTAGCCGGCGATCTCGCTCTTGACGTCGTTGAGGACGACGCCCCAGACCTTGCCGCCGACGTTGTCGATATGGACCTTGGCGCGCTTCAGGACGAGGCGCCCCACCTTGCCCGCCTGGTAGACGAGGATCACGCCGTCCGTCTGCGACGCCACGATCGCAGAGTCGGTGACCGGCAGGACCGGCGGCGTGTCGATCAGGACGATGTCGTACTCCTCGCGCACGGCTTGGAGGAACGCGGTCATCGCCGGCGTCGAGAGGAGCTCGGAGGGGTTCGCCGGGATCGGCCCGGCCTCGATGATGTGCAGGTTGTCGAGGCCCGGCGCGGACATGATGTCTTCCATCTCGAAGCGGCCCATGAGGATGTCCGCGACCGTGCGAATGCAGTCGCGCCACTGGACGCTGCCGACCAGGATGTCGGAGAGCCCGGGCTCGCGCTCGATGCCGAAGAAGCGATGGATGCTCGGGCGGCGCATGTTGGAGCCGACGAGGAGCGTGCGCTGCCCGCTCTGCGCCATCGTGATCGCCAGGTTGACGATCGTTGTCGTCTTGCCTTCCTGCAGGGTCGCGCTGGTCACGACGAGGAGCTTTCCGGCCCGCTCCAGGCGCGCGAACTGGATGTTCGTGCGGAGCGTGCGGAACGCCTCGGCGACCGGCGACTTCGGGTCGAAGTGGGTGATGAGCAGCGAGTGGCTCAGGAGCGCGTCCGGCTCCATCTGCGCCAGCGCGGGCCGTCGCGCGAGGATGCTCTGGACCGTCGCCCGCGCGTCGATGTGCGGCACCACGCCGAGGACCGGGACCTCGAGGTACGCCTCGATGTCCTCGATCGTGCCGATCGAGGTGTCGAGCGTCTCCTGCACGAAGGCGAGGACCAGCCCGAGCGACAGGCCGAGGATCGCGCCCACGAGGACGGTGTTCAGCATCTCCGCGCCGATCGGCGTGTCGGACTCGATGGCCGGCCGGACGATCGTCACCTCCTCGATCTTCTCCGACTCCTTGATGAGCGCCTCCTGGTGCTTCGTCTTCAGGAGCGTGAGGAGGTCGTCGTTGTTCTTCGCCTCCCGCTGGAGGCGCTGCATCGTCAGCTCGACCTCGGGGATCTCGCGGTTCTTCTGGAGGAGCTCGCCCATCTGCCGGTTGAGGATCTCCTCGCGGCTGCGGAGGGCGGCGATCTGGGCCCCGACCTCGCGCCGCATCTCCATGCGGACCTCGCGCATACGGTCGTCGAGCGCCTGGAGCCGCGGGTGCTTATCGGTCACCTCGAGCGCGAGGTTGTTGCGCTCGAGGAGGAGCTCCGAATACATGCTCTGGAGCCGCTGTACGGCCGGGTTCGTCGTGTCGACGAAGACGCGCTCGCCCGTGTTGGCCGCGTCGGTCCGGACGAGCCGCTGCTGCACCAGCTCGAGTTCGGTCCGCTGCTGGCGGGCCTTCTCGATGTCGCCCCGCACCTGCGTGAAGAGCGAGAGCAGCACCGACGACTCGGCGCCGGGCGAGATGATCCGGTTGGCCTCCCGGAACGCCCACACCTCGGACTCGGCCCGCTTCACGCGCCCCTCGACCTCCTTCAGCTGGCTCTCGATGAACTTGCGCGCCTCGGTGACCCGGACGTTGCGCTGGGCCTTGTTGTAGTCGCGGTAGACCTCGGCGACCGTGTTGGCGATGTCCCGGGCCTCGCGCTGGTTGGTCGAGGTCACCGTGATCTCGAGAATGCTCGTGGTCGGCACCCGGGTGACCTTGACCTTCGAGCCGATCGCGTCGAGCGCGGCCCAGTAGCTCTTCGCCTCGCGGAGCGCCTCGCCGGAGGCGGTCTCCGGCAGCCGGCCGAGCCGCTTCGCGACTTCCTCGAGGATCGGGTAGCTCTTGATGAGCGTCACCTGGGTCTCGATGTTGTCCGCGCTGGAGTACGAGAGCACCTCGACGAGCAGACCCGAGAGCTGGGTGGACTGCTCGAACTTCACCGCGGCCGTCGCCTGGTAGTTCGGGACCTTTTGCCTGGCGATCCAGAAGCTGAGCCCCGCAACGAGCACCGTCGCGGTGATGATGATCACCCGCCGGCGGCGGATGATCATCCAGTAGTCGCGGAGGTTCATCTCGTACTGTGCCACTAGTGCCCGCCCTCCGCGACCGGACCGGTGATGTAGAGGAAGGGCGCCTCGGCGAGGTCGGTCGTCTTCGGCGCGGGGAGACGCTGGCCCTTGCCGTCGGCGATGATCTCGACGCGGGGCCGGAGCGGATGGCTGCGGTTCACGGCGATGACGCGCCCCATCTCGCCCGTGTTGAGGCGCACGAGCGTGCCCGGTGGAAAGACCGAGACCTCGGAGAGCAGCGCCTTGACGAGCGCGGACGGGAAGGACTCGTGCTTCCCGCGCACGATGTCGCGGATCGCCTCGTGCGGGCGGACGCGCGGCCGCGAGGTCGGCGGGACGGTGAGCCCCGCATACGTGTCGGCCAAGCCCAGGATCTTGGCGTCGGGGTGGATCGCCACGGCGGCGAGCCCCTGGGGGAAGCCCTGCCCTTGCTCGCGCTCGTGGTGCTGCAACACCGCCTCGACGATGCCCTCGTGGGGCGGCGTGAAGCGCCGAAGCAGGTCGGCGCCGAGCCGCGGGTGCGAGTGATACTGCGTCTGCTCCTCGGGCGAGAGCGCGTCGAGCCGCCGCAGCACGCCTTCGGGCAGTTGCCAGAGCCCGACGTCGATGAGGGCCCCCGCGATGCCGAGCGGGATGAGACGCCGGCGCTCGTAGCCGAGGTCGATGCCGATGCGGATCGCGAGCACCTCGACGCGCGCCTGGTGGAACGCGAGGTAATCGATGCCGGGCGGCGCCGCCGGGTTGTTGGCCGCCCAGAACAGGTCGCCGGAGCGCTCGAGCGAGCCGACGGCGCGCACGATCAGGCGCTCGAGATCGCCCCACGGGAACTGCCCGCCAGCGCGTGCGACCTCGCGCACCCGCGCGATGCACACCTGCAGCTCGCCCAGCAGCGGCTCGGCGCTCTCGCCCGGCGCCTCGGCTCGCGCGCGCGTCTCCGGCGCCGGCCGCGCGGGCTCCGCCTGCTTCGGCGGCGCGGGTGGCGGCGCCGTCAGATCGGCGAGGCGCGTGCGGGGGAGCGCCGGCGGCACGCCGGCTCCCGCGGCCGGCCGCTTGGCGGCCGTGTCCTTGTCCGTCTCCGCCGCGGGCTTCGGGGCGACGACGGTGCCGCGCACGAGGTCGCTCATCCGTACCATCAGGACACGCCCACCATGTCCTTGATGACCTCGGCGATGATCTTGTCCCCGATCTCCGTGGCGCGCTTCGAGAAGCCGACGAGCAGGGCGACGTCGCAGAGGTTGTTGATCTCGCGCGGCGTCCCGCGCGTGAAGTCGAAGACGAGCTTGATCGCCCCCTCGGTGAAGAGCTGCCTCGTCTGGCCCGCCATCGTCAGGCGGTGCGCGATGTAGTTCGCCGTGTGCGTGTAGTCGAGCGTGTTCAGGTGGTAGCGGAGCGTGATCCGCTGGTCGAGATGCTTCATCCGCCGCACCTTGACGGCGAGCTCGGGCGAGCCGATAAGGAGGAGCGTCACGAGGAACCGTTCGTCGGTCTGGAAGTTCAGCAGCAGCCGGAGCTCCTCGAAGACGGCGTCGTCGTCGATCAGCTGCGCCTCGTCGACGATGACGACGCTGTCGCGTCCGGCCTGGAAGTTCCGGTAGAAGGCGTCGTTCAGCAAATGGAGAAGCTCGGGCTTGTTCTTCTCGTCCGTCTCGACACCGAGCTGGTAGAGCACCTCGCGGAGGAACTCGACCGGGGTCCAGCTCGGGTTGGTGAGGAGGCCGATCTCGTAGCGGTCGGCCTCGAGCCGCTGGATGAGGGCGCGCGACAGCGTGGTCTTGCCGCACCCGTACTCGCCCGTGAGCATCCCGCAGCCCTTGCGGTGGCGGACCGTGTACACGAGCCGCACCAGGGCTTCCTCGTGCTCGGGCGAGAGGTAAAAGAATTTCGGATTCGGCGAGTTGTCGAATGGTGGTTCGGCGAGCTCCCAGTACGCTTCGTACATTAGTTCAGGGCCTCGACAACGGGCCGTTGAAGAGGATGTATACGCCGGTGTACGCGGTGACGAGCCCGGCGAGGACCGACGCGATCTGCAGGTAGTCCTGCCACCACTTCACCGCGACCTCGGGCACCGTGACGACCGCGCCCGGCTCGAGCGGCGGCGCGTCGGCCATCGCGTAGGTCCTGCCGTTGCGGAAGGTCACGGCCGTCGCGGGGAGCTTGGCGCGGTTGGTCGGCCCGCCCGCGAGCGTGACGTACTCCCGCGGCGTGAGGTCCGGCCGGAAGTCCAGACCGCCGGGCGTCCTGACCTCGCCGACGACGTAGACCTTGTCCTCGACGATGGGCAGGAGGACGACGTCGCCGTTCTGGAGCAGGACGTTCTGCGTCTCGTCCTTCTCGACGAGCAACCGGTGGAGGTCGACGGGGATCCGCTGCCGCGGCCCGGTCTGGCCGCTGCGCTCGATCACCGTGAGCCGCAGGTCGGCGTACGCCGCCGCGCCGCCGGCGCGGACGACGACGTCGCGGACGCGGTCGCCCTGCGCCAGCTCGAAGCGCTGCACGATCGTCGCCTTGCCGGCCACGCTCGTCTTGCTGGACTCGGGCGTGCCGGTGAAGGCGCCGCGCACCTCGACGACGTCCTGGAGCACGGAAAGCGGCGGCACGAACAGCGCGTCGCCGGGCTGGAGCGGCACGTCGGCCGGCGCCCGGAGCGCGGTGTGGAGGTCGAGCGTGAGCGTTTCCTTGCGGCCATCGGCGCCGACGCGCGTGAGCCGCGCCTCGGCCCCCGCCGCGGCCTGGCTCAGGCCCCCGACGAGGTCGAGGAGCGCCGCGAGCGAGCCGTCGGGACCGATCTCGTACTCCCCGGGCCGGCGGACGGCGCCCGCCAGCATGACCGACGGGCCCTTCGGGGGCACGAGGATCCTCATACCCTCCTCGACGAACGGGTTCTGGGAGAGATCGCCCCTGAGCTCGAAGCGCAGCAGGTCCATCTCGGCCTGACCGCTTTTCCTGGCCACGAGGACGCGCCGCAGGCTGCCGCGCGGCGTGACGCCGCCCGCCTCGAGGGTGACCTCGTGGAGACGCCGCGTGGCGCTCACCGTCATCGTCCCTGGCCGCTCGACCTCGCCCGAGACGGTGATCTCGAAGGTGCGGGGCGCGACGACGGCGACCGTGACGTCCACGAACTTGTAGATCGCGTGCGCGCGTGCGGCGATGCGCCGGTGGGCCTCGAGCAACGTGAGACCCGAGAGCGGGATCGAGCCGAGGGGCGGCATGTTGACGGCGCCTTCCAGGTCGACGGCGACCTGGGAGCGGATCACTTCGAGGCGGCCGGCGATCTGTACGTCGAGGATGTCGCCGGGACCCACCCGGTACTCAGGGCCGGGGATGATGCGGCTCGGGGGCGGAGGCGCCGCGGCCGGCAGCACCGGTCGCGCGGGAACGGTCGGAGGCGCCGCCGGCGGACCCGTCGCCCCTTGCTGCGCGAACCCTAGGACGGGCGCCAGCAGGGACATGATTAGTGTCGCACTCAGAGCCCTGCGAAAGATGTGCCGTTTCATCGTAGCTCGAGGCCATTCGCCCCGATTGTGCCATTTTCTCTTTTCGGGCTTCCGAGCGTCAAGGAAAATACATGATTGCAATAGTTTCCTTGACACTCGCCCGTTCCGGCCGCTAAGATCCACAACGCCGCCGCGCCCCGCGCGAACGCATTCCGGAAGGTGGTCCCCGATGCTCTCGAAGACAGGTCGCGCCGCGATCGTCCTGACCGCTTTTTTCGCCTTTGCCGGCGCGGGCTTCTGGATCCACGCGATTCTCTACACCGGCCGCCCCGCTCCGCGTCAGACCGTCACGGCGCCCGTCCAGGGCGCGGACACGCTCCAGTCGGCCTTCGTGAGCGTCGCCGAGCGCGTCCGGCCCGCCGTCGTCCACATCGGGACCGTGCAGGTCGCGCGCTCCCGACGGCCGCCGGCGATGCCGGGACCCTTTGCGGACGATCCCGCGTTCAAGGACTTCTTCGACCAGTTCTTTGGGCGCGGTCCAGGCCGTCGCGAGGAGTTCCATCAGCCCGGCCTCGGCTCGGGCGTGATCATCGACAAGCGCGGTTACGTGCTCACCAACCTGCACGTCGTGCGCGGCGCCGACGGGGTGACGGTGCGCCTGGCGTCGAAGGAGGAGTTTCGCGGGCGTGTCGTCGGCACCGACGCGAAGACCGACCTAGCGGTGGTCCGCTTCGAGCCGACGGTGCCGCTCACGGTGGCCGCGCTCGGCGACTCCGACACCCTGCGCGTCGGCGAGTGGGCGATCGCGATCGGCAACCCCTTCGGCCTCGATCAGACCGTGACGGTCGGTGTCGTGAGCGCGACGGGGCGCTCCGACGTCGGCATCGCGACCTACGAGAACTTCATCCAGACCGACGCGTCGATCAACCCCGGCAACTCGGGCGGCCCGCTCGTGAACCTCAAGGGCGAGGTGATCGGGATCAACACGGCGATCGTCGCGACCGGGCAGGGCATCGGCTTCGCCATCCCGGCGAACATGGTCAGGCGCATCACGAGCCAGCTCATCGACCGCGGTCGCGTGACGCGCGGCTGGATCGGCGTGGCCATGCAGCCCCTGACGCCGGAGCTCGCGCAGGCGCTCGGCCTGCCCGACACGCACGGCGCCGTCGTCGCGCGCGTCTATCCGGGGAGCCCCGCCGCCGCCGCCGGTCTCCAGCAGAACGACGTGATCGTCACGTTCGAGAGCACGCCGGTGGACGACTACCACCACCTCCAGCGTCTGTCGGCGGACGCCGAGGTCGGCACGGCGGTGGCAGTCGGCGTCGTGCGCAGCCGCGAACGCCGGACCGTCCAGCTCACGATCGCGGAGGCGCCGGACCGCGTCGGCGCCGACGGTCAGACACCGCGGCGCTGAGGGCGCAGACCGCCTCGTCGCCTGTCGGGTTATCGAGGGGCGCCACGGCTCCGCCGGGGCGTCCCGAGCCACCCGGGTGGACCCGGGGGGCTGGAGGGGCCCGTCGCGGCCCCCCCATGTTCAACTAAGCGACGAACGGGGGGATCGGCGGGATCTCCAGCTGCTGGGTCTTCACCTGCTTGACGCCCGGGACGGCGCGCGCCACCTCGACGGCCCGGTCGAGCGCGGCCGTGCCCTCGAGCGTGACCACGCCCCCCTGCGCGTCCACGGTGATGCGGTAGCGGCGCGTCTCCGGGTGCGTGGCGAGGGCCACCTGCACGCGCGAGGCCAGCGCCCGCGAGGCGACGAGCCGTCGCCCCTCCTCGGCCGTCGCCACCTCCGGCCGGCGCACGAGCCCCGCGAGCATCTCGACCACGGCGTCGTACGGAAGCTTCTCGACGTTCACGATCAGCTCGTAGAGGTTCGGGTCCGAGATGTCGACCTCGTAGAGGTAGCGCATCCGGCCCGCCTTTTCCGCGTCGTCGCGCCGCACGAAGTCGGCGGCCGCGCGGTGCGTGGGCGTCTCGGCCGTCATCTCGGCGGTGCGCTTGATCCACTGCTTCACCCGATGCTCGAACGGCGCGATCAGGCGCACGCGCAGCGCGTGCGGTACGCCGCGCAGGAGCCACTGGCCGCCGCCGCGCATGAGCACGCAATTGTCCTGCTCGGCGAACTCGAGGAGCGTGGTCTGGAGGACGGTGATGTGGTGGCGCGTCTCGGTGTCGAACCGCTCGAACAGGGTCGGCTTCGACTCGTCGAGATGCGACAGCCGCTCCTCGGCGAGCCCGTAGCGGCGCGCGGCGTCGAGCAGCAGCTCCTGATTCACGTAGCGATAGCCAAGCCGCTGCGCGAGCGCCATGCCGATCTCCGGGCCGCCCGCGCCCATCTGGTGCGAGATCACGAGTATGGCCATGGCTCACCCCCGCCGGTACTTCTCTTTGAGCGTCGCCGGCGCGATCGCGATGCGCTTCCCGCCGACGTCGTCCAGGATGTACACCTCGTCCGTGAGCGATCCGCTCGCGAACACCTCGAACACCTCGAGCGCCGCCTCGAGGGTCGTCTCCGGGCGCGTGTCCATCATTTCCTCGACGGCGGCGCGCGGCAGCCGCGTCATGTCCACCCTCCTGGGGCGCCAAGCCTATCCCACAAGGGCACGGCGGGGCAAGGCGCGCGCGCGCCCCACGAGCCGGTCGGCGGCGGGCGCCGCCAGGGCGTCGCCGGCCGGCGCTAGCCGAACCACCGCGCCGGCGGCGGGGGCGTCGCGGGCATCCACGCGATTGGGAGGCGATCGAAGCTCCCGGCGAACGAGTAGGCGGGCCACGGTCCCGTCGGGACGACCGCGATGCCCGAGGCACGCGACGCGACCGGCGCGATGCGCGCGAGGAAGGCGTGCACCTCGGCCCGTGGGACGAGGAACGCGACCGCGCCGGCGACGTTGTCGCCGTGCGCCGAGGAGGAAAACCGCCAACGCGCGACGCCCGCGCGCTCGACGAGGAGCTCGGCCAGGTCGCCGAGCTCCGCCACCCCGGGCGCGCCCCCGGCGCACTCGCGGCACACGCGGTCCGCGCCGTGCCCGCAATGGAGTCTCAAGAGCTTCACGCTCATCTCCACGCGGCCGCGCAGCTCGGCCACGGTCGAGCAGATGCGCGCCCGGTGCGCCTCGAGCCAGTCGGGGAGCTCCGCGGCCAGCACGACGGTGCCGAAGCGGAACGGGAGGACGGCGGCCGCGTCGAGCGTGGAGCGGACGACGTCGTGGTGGCTCCCGAGGGCGCGCGCGTTGGCGTCGGGCGGCCCGTCGCACGGGCTCGCGATCAGCTGGAGCTCATCCACGGGGCACACGCCCACGGGACCGAGGCAGGACGCAGGCGGACTCCAGAACGCCGGCAGGCGCTCGACGATGGCGAACAGGTGCTGGTACATCGCCCTGCCCTCTCGGCCCCGACCGGGGCGCCGAATCGTGGTGAACGCTCTCGGGCGTGGTCCCGAGCCTACGGACGGGGCGGTGCCGCGTCAAGCGCCATGACATAATGGGCTTCGACCGTGCCGAACCGGCGCCGCCCGAGGCTCCACCTCCTGCTCGCCGGCGCCGCGGCGCTCCTGGGCCTCGCGGGAAGCGCGCTCGCGGCCCGGCCCGGCCCCACGCTGCCCGCCGACTTGCCCCCGGCCGAGCGGCTGCAGCTCCAGCAGGTCACCGAGCAGGCGTCGGTCGCGACGCGCGCCGACGGCGAGCCCTTCATCACGCGGCGCGACGTCTTCGAGTACCTCCTCGACCATCCCGAGCTCGCGACCCACGTCACGCGCGCGCTGAAGCTCGCGCGCTACCGGATCTGGCGCGAGGACGACGGCCTCTGGCTCGACGACGGCTGGGGCGCGACGGGCCGCTTCTCGGTCGTGCACGCGACGAACGGGACGCGGGTGATGTACGCGCGCGGCCAGTACAAGCACTGGCTCCTGCCGACGATCAACGGCCAGGCCGTGGTCGTCATCGAGTACGTGGCACAGCCGGCGCCCGACAGCCGGAGCCTCATCACGACGACAGTCACGGGCTTCGTGAAGCTCGACAGCCGCCTGCTCGAGTGGGCAGGGCGCTTCGCCAGGGCCGCGGCCGCGGCGAAGGCCGAGAAGGAGGCCCGGCTCCTCGTTCGCGTCTTCGCGCGCGCGAGCCGGGGGATCGAGAACGATCCGGCCGGCGTCTACGAGCTCGTGCGCAAGCGCCCCGACGCGCCGCGGCGCGACCTCGAGGGGCTCC
>Ga0209472_1001782_pt1 | contig 12261 bp, 10 predicted proteins | sample GraSoiAngelo_130_FD_185887 | JGI IMG/M metagenome (GOLD analysis project Ga0209472, IMG submission 185887) | Grasslands soil microbial communities from the Angelo Coastal Reserve, California, USA - 14_0929_02_20cm (SPAdes) (version 2) | ecosystem: Environmental > Terrestrial > Soil > Grasslands ...
GGAAAATTCTCACCGCAACGGGAGGCCAGCTTTTCGTTCTCGCGGGTGGACGGCGTGCGCCCAATCCGGCTGAGATTCTTGCCGGGCCGTTCTTCGGCCAGCTGATTATTGAAGCTGCAAAACTCTTTGATCGCGTAGTGATCGATAGCGCACCCATCCTGGCAGTCAGTGATACTCTGCTCATGACTCCACACGCCCAGACAGTTTGCATCGTTGTTCGAGCGGCAAAAACGCCGCGGCCTGCGCTGCGCCGCGCGATTTCCTTGCTGGCAAAGTCAGGGATTCGGCCGGCCGGTCTGGTTCTGAATCGACTGCGGCGGAGCGGCGGGGTTGGCTATTATTACTATTATGCTTCGCACGGTTACGGTGCAGAAGAAGGAGCGTATTCTCGCAGCTACCGTTACCGATCCAAGGCCGATCACGAAGTTAATGGAGCGTAATGCTGATATCTGACATGTCTGACCTCCGACTCCTGACTTCTGACTTCTGACGCCATAGGGAGCTTCCCCAGCAAACACCCAGATAAGTTGCCACATACAGCTGGATCGATTCGATTTGAAACGGGAAATCGATCAGCGCGTGCAGCGCCACTCCTACAAGTGCTATGATAACCAAAGGCTGCAGCACGCGTCTCCGCGGCGTCCAGTCTCGCCTCGCATGCTTGTTGTAACTACGAATCCCGATTGTTATTGCTCCAAAAAAGAGCACCGCCCATACCGTGCTTCCCATCCAGCCCCATTCCATCAGAGTCTGTAGGTAATCCTCGTGCAAAAATCTCCAGGTGCCCGGAACCTGGTTGACCGATCCGATGTTATAAGTTGGAAATACAACGCGAAAGGTTCCTGGCCCAAATCCGAACAGCCCCGCGTGGGGCAGCGCGGCTAACGCGACGTGGCAAGCCTGCCAGCGCGCATCGGTAGGAATCCGCTGGCTCTCCGCCTGCCAGCGGGTCAGCGGTTGGTCCAAATGAGTGGCCTGAGCCAGCGCCACCAACGCTAAAAGAATTGCAAGTGCGCCCGCCAAGGCGACGCTTTTCTCCGTGCCTGAGAGTTTTCGCACAAGCGCCGGTCCGAATTGCAGGCAGATCGCAAGCAGCAATACGACCGCGACTAGCTGAGCCATGCGCGAGGTATTCGCCAGCACCCCGGCAATCGTTAGGATAAAAAGACTAATCCAAACCGCGCGCATGGCGGGATGAGGTCGCTTGCTAAAAGCTCGGATAACAAGCCCGGCACTCAATGGCCACGCCAGATTCAAAAATGCGCCGGCATTACCGTGGTAATAATATGTCGCAAAAAAAGTGCTCACTCCAAACTGCGGCGGTGGCGGCGGTTGCCAGAAGATCATCTGCGCGCCGGTGGCTTTCTGGAGCAAACCCAGAAATGCTATCGAGCCGGCGACGAGACCAATCACGTACCACAACCGAAGCAACCACCGGTTACTCTGAGAAAGGTCGACGACGAATAAGATCGTCCCCAGCAGCAATGTGCCTCGAACGATCCACGCCGCGCTGATCGTGTAATCAATCGAGCCGGCCAAAGGTGAAGCGAAGTTGCGTAGCGGGACGAAAACAAAAAAATCCGGGTCGTAGATTGACTTGGCGTTGAAAACCATCCAACCGCCGACACAGACCGAAGCCACCACTAAGAAAAATAGAAGCTGCGGAAATCGCGGCGTTCGCCTGCTAACAAGCAATTCAACGGCCCAAAGGACGAGGGCAGCCAGCAAGATCCAGTTGGTTATTTGGATGCTCGTCGATGTTGTCGCGCCGTACGCCCACGGGGCGTAGACAAGGGCAGCAAAAAAAATCCAGCGAGATGCGGCGCGACAAATATGAGAGATCACAGGCGAAAACGCCGAACTGGTTTCTAGTGACCCTGATCAGCGTCCTTTGCCAAACAGCATCGTGTATAAGGTTTTCAACACAATCATCGCATCCAGTTTCAGCGAGTAATGCCGGATGTAATAGAGGTCGTACTTGAGCTTCTCCACGGCGTCCTCGTCGCTCTCGCCGTAGGGATAATTCACTTGCGCCCAACCGGTGATCCCCGGTTTGACCAAATGCCGAAAATGATAAAACGGGATCGTTTGCTCATAGCGTTCGGCGCACTTGCTCCACTCAGGGCGCGGCCCAATCAGGCTGATGTCGCCCTTGAGTGCATTCCAAAGTTGCGGCAGCTCATCGAGCCGTAGCTTTCGCAGCCAACGCCCCACCGACGTCACGCGACGATCACCTTTGCGCGTGTAAATGTCTTCGTCTGGTTCGTCGGGCCGCGGGTGCATCGTACGGAACTTGAAGAGAATGAACCGTCTGCCGTCACGGCCTAATCGTTCCTGCCGGAAAAAAATCGATTTGCCGTCCTCTATCCATATGAAAAAAGGAATCAGCACGAAGAGCGGAGCGCAAAGGACCAGTGCTGTCGCGGACGCAACGATATCGAACAGTCGCTTCAGATAATGGTAGGGAGAAATGCGAGCCAGTTGGAAACCAGTCTGGAGCGGCCAGAACGGATCGACAATCCCCAGCGGCAGAAAACGCCAGTGCGTCTCATAAAATGATTCCAGCGTATAAACGCGCGTTTGCTGAAACTGCGCGCGCACCAGGCGCTCCAGCAGTTCGATGCTGAGCGAACTCGCTCTTTCGGCGAGAATGATGCCGCTGTAACGTGGATTGTTTAACTTGGCTGCGAGGTTTCCTTGCACAATCGGCGATCCTTTACCGGCGATTGGCTGGCCCACCCGCTTCTCGTTCGCATCTACAAACTCAAGCGGCTCTCCGTTCGGTGAATTCTTGTAAGCCTCGTAAAAACGCGACGCCCTCGCGCCGCCGCCGATAACGAGGAAGGACCGGCCGGCGCTGCTAGCGACGACATATTGCCGGACCCAACGACGGTAAGCTAGCGATACCGGCAGAAAAATTGCAAAGCTCAACAGCAGCACACCCCGGCTCGGCTTCATGGTCTGATCGAATGTGGCCGCAGAATAAATCAACATCGCGCTAACCATGGCCGCTGCGATGAGGGCAAGAATGTGTTCAGCCGCGTACCCGAGAGTGAGCTTCTCCACAGTGCGATCATAGCCGCCCACAAAATAAAGCGCTGTCACAATGACGCCGAGTTGAATCAGGTTAACGATGAAGAATTGAAACGGCGTGGCATAAAACGCATCGTACCGAAACCAACCTACCAGTCGGTAAATCGCGAGCCAGATCACTACATCGAGAAGGAGATACAGCGCGGCAGCCGCCCACTCGTGGTAGACAAAATGCGACCAGAAGCCAACCCTGCGCCCAACCGCGACGGCGGACTCGCCGACGCGTGTTGAATGCTCCTCGTCAAACGCAAGAAATTCTTCAGAAATCGTCTGCGATTGTTCCCTGTTTGCCATGAGGCCGCCCATTATATGCTCAACCACGCTGAAGCGAAAGACTACTTTGTTCAGGTCGCCTGTCCGTCAGCACGCTGCCCAAGCGGACGACGCAGGCGCGTGCGCCATGCTTGACGCTCCAAGCAGCGTTCATAATCTGAAGCGCGCCGCTCGGGCGGCGCACTTCACACGGTGAATATTTTATCGGCTTTTTACCGCTCCTCGGTTGGAAAAAAAATCATCGTCGCGATCACCGGCATCATTTTGATTCTTTTTGTGATCGGACATCTACTTGGGAACTTGCAGATTTTCATCGGACCGGACTGGATCAACGGTTACTCGCAACATCTGCACGATCTGGGTCCGCTTCTTTGGCTAATTCGTTTGTTCCTGCTGGCCACGGTTATCATCCACATCTACGTGACCATCCAACTGGCAATTGAGAATCGCCGTGCCCGGCCCGAGCCCTACATGGACAAGCGCTACGTCAAAGCAACGTTCGCCTCCCGTCATATGGTGATGAGTGGGCTGATCGTGCTCGCATTTATCGCTTATCACCTTGCGCATTTCACCTTTCGCAAAACTGATCCGCGCTTTGCGTTGCTTAAGCCTGATCCTCTCGGCCATTACGATGTCTATTCAATGATGGTTTACGGGTTCCAAAACTATTTCGTGTCGGGTTTTTACGTGCTCGGGCTGTTCTTGCTCGCGCTCCACTTGAGTCACGGTTCATCGAGCTTTTTTCAATCGCTGGGATTGAACGACAAAAAAATGACGCCGCGTCTCGCCGTCGGCGCCCGCGTTTTCGCGTGGCTACTCTTTGTCGGCTACACCTCCATTCCCGTCGCCATCCTTTTGGGACTCATGAAGCCGTCACAACAACTATGATCGGAACGCTGGATTCAAAAACTCCACCTGGCCCGCTCGCTCAAAAATGGCGGAGCCATCGTGACCACTTGCGGCTGGTGAGTCCAAACAACCGGCGAAAGTTTGAAATCATAGTCGTCGGCAGCGGGCTCGCGGGCGGCGCGGCCGCAGCGACCCTGGGTGAGCTCGGTTACCAGGTGAAATGCTTTTGTTTCCAAGATTCGCCGAGGCGCGCGCATTCGATTGCAGCGCAGGGTGGGATCAACGCGGCGAAAAATTATCAGAACGATGGCGACAGCGTTTACCGATTGTTCTACGACACGATTAAGGGCGGCGATTTTCGTTCCCGCGAAGGAAACGTTTACCGGCTTGCTGAAATCGCCAACAACATCATCGATCAATGCGTGGCGCAAGGCGTGCCGTTTGCGCGCGAATACAGCGGCTATCTGGGGAATCGTTCCTTCGGTGGCGCGCAGGTGTCCCGGACCTTTTACGCGCGCGGCCAGACCGGCCAGCAACTTCTGCTCGGTTGTTATCAGGCGCTCTGCCGTCAAATCGCTGCCGACACAGTGCAGATGTTCCCGCAGACAGAGATGCTCGATCTGGTGATTGTGAATGGACAAGCCAAGGGAATCATCACGCGCAGCCTGCGCTCGGGAAACATTGACAGACACGCAGCCGACGCGGTCGTGCTCGCCACGGGCGGATATGGGAATGTCTATTATCTCTCGACCAATGCGCGCGGCTGCAATGTCACAGCCACTTATCGTGCCTACAAAAAGGGAGCGCTTTTTGCCAATCCATCCTTCACACAAATTCATCCCACCTGCATTCCGGTCAGCGGCGAACATCAATCCAAGCTTACGCTAATGTCCGAGTCACTGCGTAACGACGGACGCGTCTGGGTCCCGAAACGCAAGGAAGATCGCGAAAAAGCGCCGGGCGAAATTCCCGACGCAGATCGCGACTATTATCTCGAGAGAAAATACCCCAGCTACGGCAACCTTGCGCCGCGCGATATTTCATCGCGCGCAGCAAAGGAAGTTTGCGACGAAGGTCGGGGCGTCGGCCCCGGTGGGCGCGGCGTCTATCTCGATTTTGCGGATGCGATCAAAAGACTGGGCGAAGAAACGATCCGCGAGCGCTACGGAAACTTGTTCGAAGTCTATGAAAAAATCACCGGCGAGGACGCCTACAAAGTGCCAATGCGAATTTACCCGGCGGTGCATTACACGATGGGCGGTCTCTGGGTCGATTACGATCTGATGAGCAATGTGCCCGGCCTGTTTGTGATCGGCGAAGCGAACTTTTCCGATCACGGCGCAAACCGGCTCGGAGCCAGCGCGCTAATGCAAGGTTTGGCTGATGGTTACTTTGTTTTGCCTAACACGCTGCCGAGTTATCTCGCCGGGCAGATGGGAAAACGGCCCTCGCCGGATTCTCCGGAGTTTAGAAAAGCTGAGCAAGATGTGCGCGTGAGAATTGAAAAGCTGCTGAATGTGAATGGCACCCGGTCGCTTGATTCGTTCCACCGAGAACTCGGCCTTCTCCTCTGGGAGAAATGCGGAATGTCGCGCCACGAAAAGGGATTGCGCGAAGCGCTGCAAGAAATTCCTGAGCTGCGAGAAGAATTCTGGCAGGATGTGCGCGTCCTGGGCAGTGACGAAGATTTTAACCAGTCCCTCGAACGCGCCGGGCGCGTTGCCGATTTCCTCGAATTCGCCGAGCTGATGTGCGGGGACGCGCTCGAGCGCGACGAATCTGCTGGTGGGCATTTTCGCGAGGAGCATCAAACGCCCGACGGCGAGGCGCTCCGCGACGACGAACGTCATGCAGCAGTGTTCGCGTGGGAATTCGGAGGCGATGGCCAACCGCCAAAATTGCATCGCGAGCCGCTACGCTTCGAGACCGTGCATTTAGCGCAAAGGAGCTATAAATGAGAAAGGCAACTGTAGGGCGGGCGCTCCGCCTGCCGACCCAAAGCCGAGCAACCGATGTGGTTGCCCTACAATTCTTGTCACCATGAACTTTCGGTTGAAAATCTGGCGGCAACCCAACAGGAAATCGCCGGGCAAACTCGTCGATTATGATGTGCGCGATATTTCGCCAAATACGTCATTCCTCGAGATGCTCGACATTTTGAATGAAACGTTGCTCGCACGCGGTGAGGAACCGATTGCGTTCGACTCCGATTGTCGCGAGGGAATTTGCGGCACATGCTCGCTCACGATTAACGGCGAGGCTCACGGTCCCGATCACCCTGGCGCGGCGTGCGAGCTTTACATGCGCAAGTTTCGCGACGGCGCAACGATTATAGTCGAGCCATTCCGCGTAGGATCATTCCCGATCATAAAGGATTTGGTGATCGATCGCAGCGCGCTGGATCGCATCGTGCAAGCCGGTGGGTTTATCTCCGCCCGCGCCGGCTCCGCGCCCGAGGCGAATTCGATTCCCGTTCCCAAGCACGACGCCGATCTGGCGATGGAAGCCGCAGCCTGCATCGGCTGCGGCGCGTGCGCAGCGGCTTGTCCGAACGGTTCGGCCATGCTCTTCACTTCCGCGAAAGTCTCGCACCTGGCGCTATTGCCGCAGGGACATCCGGAGCGCGAGAGCCGCGTCCTTAAAATGGTGCAGGTGATGGACGCGGAAGGTTTCGGTAATTGCACTAATACTTACGAATGCGAAGCGGTCTGTCCCGCCGAGATCAGCGCCAGTTTCATCGCGAAATTAAATCGCGAATACGCACGAGCTGTGCTGCAACGCAGCGCCGGCGAATAATTGCACGCGTGTTCGCGCACTCTGGGGAGCGCAGCCTGCTAGCCTGCAGTTGCCGGCAGCCTGCCGGCAACACTTTTTCGCGGAAGCGAAACGCCACGACCCAAAAGCATCTCGGCAAGCTGCCGAGATGAACAGGCTGGCAGCCTGTGCTCCCCAGAAATTCGTGTTAACGCGTCTCGCAGATGCACGCCAACAACTCCGGATCGAGTTCCGTTTTTGCGCGTTCCGCCAGACGGTCAGCATCTGCATTTTCTCGCATTACCGCGAAGACAGTTGAGCCAGAGCCGGACATCAGTGCAGCGCCTACCTCCGCTTGCTCGAGCAACCACATTTTCAGCTGTGCGAGAAAAACAAATTTCTCGAAGACTGGGCGCTCGAGATCGTTCACGAAAATTTGACCGGCGAGTTCCAGCCCTGTGTAACGAACATCCCAAATTTCTCGAGAATGTTGCCAGCGCGAGTACGCCCATGCTGTTGAGACGACAAACGCAGGTTTCAATAACAGGATCGGCAGTTTCTCTTTCAGCTTCACCGGCGTAACCAATTCGCCGCGCCCCTTACATAGCGCGGGCGATTGAAAAATAAAAAATGGAACATCTGATCCGATTGTCTCCGCCATTTTCGCCAGGGCTTCACGCGACAATCTCGTCTCGAACAGTTCGTTAAGCGCGAGCAGGGTCGAAGCCGCGTCGCTGCTTCCCCCACCCAGACCCGCTCCGTGCGGAATCTTCTTTTTCACCTTGATCAGCACCGCCGACTTCAGCTTCGTCGCGGCAAAGAAACTCTTCGCTGCTCGGACAATCAGATTGTCATCGCCCGTCGGCACTGATGGATCATCACAATGAAATTCGATCTGCTTGCTGTGGCTCTTCTCGATTTCGATCTCGTCACAAAGCGTAATCGGCGCGATCAACGTTTCAATTTCATGAAAGCCATCGCTGCGCCGGCCGAGAAGTTTTAGCGAAAGATTGATTTTCGCAGGCGCGAGGACTTGCATATCGTCATGTCGAGCGTAGTCGAGACATCCCGTGTTGTCAGTCAAAGGTAACGCCGCGGGATTCCTCGACTTCGCTCGGAATGACAAAAGATAAAATCATCGTTGCGCTGGATGTCGCGACCAAAGAAAAAGCGCTGGAGCTCGTTAAGGAGCTGCGCGACCAGATTTCGTTTTTCAAAATCGGACTGCAACTTTACACGGCCGAAGGCCCCGAAATTGTGCGCGCGGTCTTGTCCACCGGCGCGAAAGTGTGGCTGGATCTCAAGCTCTACGATATCCCGAACACGGTCGCACGAGCAGTTGAATCCGCGAGTCATCTTGGCGTGCATATGCTCACCATTCATTTGAGCGGCGGCAGCGAAATGGTCCGCGCCGCGACCGCGGCTCGAGCAAATAACATGTTGCTCCTTGGCGTAACTGTTTTAACAAGCTCGACGGAACAAACGCTGCGCGAAATCGGAATCGACAGCAAAGTGGACGACCAAGTCTTGCGCCTCGCCAAATTGGGGGTCGAAGCTGGAATCGACGGAGTCGTAGCCAGTCCGCATGAAATCAAAAAGCTCCGCGCGGAAATCGGCGACAAAATCAAAATTGCTGTTCAAGGAATTCGCCCGAGTTGGGCCGAGCCGGGCGATCAAAAACGATTCATGACGCCGCGCGAGGCGCTTGGAGCTGGCGCAGATTACATCGGCATTGGGCGTCCGATCACCGCGCATCCGCAGCCGAGCGAAGCTGTGGCGAAGATTCTGCAGGAACTCAGCTAATGGCTGTCATTCCGAGCGGAGTCGAGAATGGAGCGACCGGGGAAGGTGCGACATGGACGGGAAGGCCGAAGGCTGAGCGAGCGGGAAGCGAGCGAATCAAATCTCTCGAAGCTTCTGAAGAAGCCAGAGATGTCTCAACTTCGCTCGACATGACAACAAGGCTATTCGCTTCGCTTCACGTTTGCCACGACGACATTCCGCACTCGGCAGCGCTGAACATGGCCATCGACGAAGCGCTGCTCGAGCAAGCGGCGGTTCCATCAATTCGCTTTTATCAATGGCACTCCCCTGCTCTTTCGTTTGGATATTTTGGGATATTTGCCGATGTCGCAAGGTACGCGGGCGAACGCGATTTAGTCCGGCGCTGGACCGGAGGCGGAATCGTCTTTCATGGAGACGATCTCACTTACTCCATTGTAATTCCCGTGAGCGCTGCGGCTTTCGGCGAATCCCCGACCTCGATCTACGAAAAGATTCATCGCGCTTTGTGTACAGTCTTGAACGCAAATGGCGCGAGCGCAGTTATAGCCGGGGGCGTTGAACCCGGCCGCAGCGGGTTTGCAAAGGGAGCCGCCGCCACCGGCGGCGGCTACAGTTGCTTCGCGAACCCGGTGCACGCAGACGTGATGATTGATGGCCACAAGGTTGCGGGGGCGGCCCAACGCCGGACGCGCCCCGGATTGTTGCAACAAGGCAGCATTCAAGGCGTTGATCTGGGCAACGGTTTGGCCGACCGCTTTGCGAAGGCTCTGTCGGGGAATTGCAGTGAGCGCAAAATAAATGAAGAAATTTTGAATCGGGCCCGGGAGCTCACGCAGCGCAAATACGGGGCCACTGCCTGGTTGCGTAGGCGCTAAGGATTGTAGGGCGTCTGTGTCAGTCCCGAAAGTATTCGGGATTCACAGAAACGCCCTACAAAAATTTGCGCCGCGAAGCTTTGACAAGCAGCAACCCGCCCCGCTATTCTCGACGGCGTGGAAGTCTCTGCACGTTCAGCCGGGTCGGGCACTGTGGGTCTAAGTCCACTGGCGCGCGTGGCGCGGCTGGTTCAGCCGCATCTCGAAGAAGTCGAGGCGCGCATTGCGCAACAGGTGGCGGCGTTTGACCCGGCGCTGGAAGGTTATGTTGTCTATGCGGTAGGGAGTCGCGGCAAACGCCTTCGCCCGCTTCTGTCTCTTCTGGCAGGCGGTGCCACCGGCCAGATCAATTCAAACCATGTCGATCTTGCCGTCATCGTGGAGCTCATCCACATCGCCACGCTCGTGCACGACGACGTCATGGACGAAGCGGAACGGCGTCGCGCACAGCCAACCGCGAACGCGCGCTGGGGGAATTCGCTCAGCGTTTTACTGGGCGACTGCCTCTTCGCGCACGCGCTGACGTTATCGACGAATTTCGAAAATTCCGATATCGGTCGTGCGATTGCGCGTACCGCCGCGACGGTTTGCTCTGGAGAAATGATCCAGACGCAACGCCGGTTCGATCTCACTCTGACCGTCCAGGATTATTTGCGCATTGTTGAAATGAAAACGGGATCGCTTTTCTCCGCTGCCTCGGAATTGGCTGCCCTCATTAGCGATGCCGATCCCAAAGTGATCGAGACGTCCAGGAATTTCGGAATGCAAATCGGAGCGGCGTACCAAATTTACGATGATTGCCTGGATCTCGCCGGCAGCGAGAGCGCGACCGGCAAAACGCTGGGGACCGACCTGCGCAAAGGCAAATTCACTCTGCCGGTTTTGATTTTTCTGCGCTCCGCCTCGGAGTTCGAACGGCAACGCTGTTGCCAGCTCGTGCTCGAAGAACAAATCGAAGAAATGATTGAGCTCCTGAAAAACGGCGCGACCAACGGAGCACTAAACGACTCAATCGCGGCCGGCAGCGATTTGATTCGAGAGGCGCAAAGCACTCTGGATGGGATCGCATCGAATCCCTACGCCGATGCATTGTTCTTCCTCGGTGACGCGTTGTGCGAAATGTTCGATCAACTTCGCGTCTGATGTCGCGGCACCAAGGCCGCTCCCAAGTTAAATGTCGCAGCTTAAAATCCGCGAGATGCCGCAGGACGAACGGCCGCGGGAAAAATTACTCGCGCGAGGCCCCGACGCCCTGACCAATGCGGAATTGATCGCGATCCTGCTGCGGACGGGCCGGCGTGGCATGAACGTAGTGGAGGTCGCTCGCGAACTGCTCGACAGATACAAATCGTTCGCGGAGTTGAGCCGGTGCTCTGTTAAGGAACTCAGAGCCATCAAGGGAATCGGTCTGGCCAAAGCTGTGGAGTTGGTTGCAGCGTTCAATCTTGGCAAGCGTTTTGCACAGGAACCATTGTCCCAGCAAAAACTCGATTCGCCGGAATTGATCCACGAATTGCTGGGAGGTGAGATGCGAATGTTGCGCACCGAGTCGCTCCGCGTTGTCTTGCTCGACACGCGTTACCGTTTAATGCGCGTGGAATCTGTGTCCACGGGAAGCATGAATGAGAGCATTGCTCATCCGCGCGAAATTTTTCGGCCAGCAATCACTTACTCGGCCTACGCCGTCATTGTCGTTCACAATCATCCGTCCGGTGACGCGTCGCCGAGCCAGACCGATCACAGCCTGACGAGGCGTCTGGCTGAGGCCGCGGAACTTCTGCAAATCAAATTACTAGACCACATCATCATTGGCGCGCCGTCAGAGGGAAACCCCGGCTATTTCAGTTTCAAGCAGGCGGGAGTATTGTGAACGCGAGATTTTCAGTCGCGCACGGCTTCTGGGTAGCGCACGCGCCACGCGTGCTGGTTTCGGCGTCGCGCCGAAACGGGCTTTTGTCGTGCGCCGTTTGGCCAATAAGCCATGCACTAGGAAAAGTCCGCGACCGCGAGGACGCGTTCGCCAACACGCGAGACGCGTGCGCTACCCAGACTGAGCCAGCGTCGCTCGGTGCGCGACGCACGCATCGGTCTATGGCAACATGACTTCACCAAAAATTCATCCTACGGCGCTGGTCGATCCGAATGCGCAAATCGGCGCCGAAGTCGAGATCGGACCGTTCTCGATTATTGGACCACAGGCCGTGATCGGCGAAAAAACGATTGTGCAATCGCACGTCGTGATTGAAGGCGAAGTGACAATTGGTAGCGGCAATTTTATCGGACACGGTGCGATAATCGGCGCGCCGCCGCAGGATGTTTCATTTTCGCCAGAACGAAGAACGAGAGTCGAGATTGGGAACGACAACATTATCCGCGAGTACTGCACGATCCATCGCGGCAGCCCCGAGGGTAGCGCGACAAAGATCGGCGACAAAAATTTCCTGATGGCAGGAGCGCATATCGGGCACAATTGCCTCGTCGGAAACAACGTCGTCATCGCGAACAACTGTTTATTGGCCGGACATGTGCGTGTGGATGACGGCGCATTTTTCGGCGGTGGGTCCACGTTTCATCAGCACATGCACATTGGACGGTTGGTGATGGTGCAAGGAAGTTCCGCGTTCGGGAAGGA
>Ga0209472_1001786_pt1 | contig 12258 bp, 8 predicted proteins | sample GraSoiAngelo_130_FD_185887 | JGI IMG/M metagenome (GOLD analysis project Ga0209472, IMG submission 185887) | Grasslands soil microbial communities from the Angelo Coastal Reserve, California, USA - 14_0929_02_20cm (SPAdes) (version 2) | ecosystem: Environmental > Terrestrial > Soil > Grasslands ...
CGCGGCGCGAACGATTAAGTGCGCCAGGGCATCCAGAATGTCCGGATGCAGGCTTGTCTCCGGTTCGTTGACCGCCAATAGCGACGGCGGACGAGGGCTAAGCAGCGCCGCGCAAAGGCATAAGAACCGCACTTGTCCGTCCGAGAATTCCTGCGACTGCAAGGGACGGAGCAGGCCGGGAATTTTCATCTTCATGCTGAATAGAGTATCCATCGCTTCGATCAGGAGAGCCGCGCCGCCAAAAGCCTCCGCCACGGTCTGGCAAAGGGCAGCACCATCGCCGATTTCAAGAATGGTCTGGAGAGCAGCCGCAAGGTCCGAGCCGTCATGACTGAGAACCGGCGTATAGACACCAATTTGCGGCTGGCGCACAGGGGATTCCAGGTCTGTACGAAAATGATGATAAAAACGCCAGCTCAAGACCTGCTGGCGGATTGCGGAGATTTCCGGATAGAGGTGCGGATCAATGATCTGCGACAGGACGGACTCGTGTTTGGAAATCCGGAAGGGATAGGTGACCATGTGGCCTTCCGCGTTGCGCAACCACGCTGAAGGTTCATCGCGTTTCAACATAGCCACGAGACGTTTTGCGTCCGATGCACCCGCTGACGTTGGGGGCCCGATATACCAGATCGATTCTTCCTTGACGCGCGGGTCGAGTGTGAACATGGTTCCCAGCGCATGTTCATTCAGGGACGGGAGTCCGATTTGCAGCTCGTACCCGAACTTCTCCGCTTCAAAACCAAGCACGACTCGTTTAGGAGGTTTCTTACGCTGATAACGAACGCGCTCGCCTCCGGCCCAGAACACGCTTGGCGTGCCGCCCTCCTCGGCGATCGCTCGCGCCAATTGCCCTTGCGCGGCGCGCGCCATCAAGACAAGGGAGTTGTAGAGATTTGACTTTCCACAACCGTTCGGGCCAGTGAGAACGTTAATCGGCCTCAATGCAAGGTCGAGGTCCCGAACAGACCTATAGCCGCACACATGGATCTGCTTGATCACGGTTTTGGACACAATACCAGACTGAGGCAAACTCGGGTTCGTTTTGGCGCGCCGAGAATACGATAAGTTACGTGCTTCAAGAAGGGCTGTGAGTTCGACCCCCGCTCCGGGCACCAGCTTGGCTGATTTTTTCTCAGTGTGAGAATCGTGAGCCGCAGCCCAGCAAGATTTTGGCAGATTTTTCTGTTCGACCAGGGTGCCTCGCCCTGGTCGAATTGTTTTTAGCGTTCTGTCAGCGTCAATTCCTCCTTGCTACAATGAAAGTCGCATGACATTTCTTAAGAAAAGACTTCTCCCGGCGGTGGCGCTTGCGCTGCTCGGTTTGCAGGTTCCCGCCGGCAGCAGCTCACAGGAAGAATCTCAAGAGAAGCCGAAACCACAATCGCAATCCCAGTCCGGCGGCGCATCCACCGGCGGAGTCTTCGCGCCGGTCCTGGACGAAAAGAACCGGCCGATCACAGCCGGCGGTTTTGTCGAGGGCGCGCAGGTTATTTTTGAAGATATCACGAAGAAGTCAGGGCTCGACAAGTTCAAGCACGTTTCCGGCTCTCCGGAGAAAAACCTGATCCTCGAAGCGCCCGGCTCCGGCGTGGCAATTTTTGATTACGACAACGACGGCTGGCCCGACATTTATCTCGTGAATGGTTCCACCTTTGATGCAATGCGAGGAAAAGAGAAGCCGCCGCGCGCCGCGCTTTTTCACAACAATCACGACGGCACGTTTGCCGCCGTGACGGACAAAGCGCGCCTCGCCAACGAGCGATGGGGATTTGGCGTGGCCGTCGGCGATTACGACAACGACGGCTGGCCGGATCTGTACGTCACGAATTACGGCAAGAACCGGCTTTATCACAACAATCACGATGGCACGTTCACGGACGTGGCGGAAGCCGCAGGCGTGGCCGTGAGCGGAGTGAAGCCGGTCTGGTCGGCCGGGGCGACCTTCGGCGATTACGACGGCGACGGGAAGCTCGACCTTTACGTAACCGGCTATGTGAAATTCGATTTGGACAACCCACCGGTTTCCGGAACCGCGGCAACGCAATTCAACTTTTGCCAGTACCGCGGGAAATCGGTCATGTGCGGCCCGCGGGGATTGGCGGGCGAGCAGAACCATCTCTTTCACAACAACGGTAACGGCACGTTCACGGAAGTCAGCAAAAAGGCAGGTGTAGCAAACGAAAAAGGTTATTACGGATTTGGCGTGGTTTTTGCAGACCTGAACGATGACGGAAAACTCGATCTCGCCGTGGCTAACGACTCTGTGCCGAATTATTTATTTTTGAACAAGGGGGACGGGACTTTCGAAGATGCGAGCTATCCCTCAGGATTCGCGTTGAAAGAAGACGGCAGGGAACAGGCGGCGATGGGACTGGGCATCGGCGATTATGAAAACAGCGGACGCCTTTCGCTCTACGTGACTACGTTTTCCGACGACTACTATTCACTTTATCGCAACGAGGGCGACGGGAATTTCTCCGACGTCAGTTTTCAGGCGGGCGTGGCGTCCACGACGATTCCGTTTCTCGGCTGGGGAGTTGGATTTCTCGACTACGACAATGACGGCTGGAAAGATATTTTCGCGGCGAACGGCCACGTTTATCCCGGCGTGGATCAGAACGATTGGGGAATGACGTACGCGCAGCGGCCGCTGCTGTTTCGCAATTTAGACGGGAAACATTTTCAGCCGGTACCGGCGACGCCCAACAGCGGATTAGGCGTCGTGGTTTGTGCGCGCGGAGCAGCATTCGGCGACCTATTCAACGATGGAAAGATCGACGTGGTGCTGAATACGATCGATGGGCCTCCCGTGTTGTTGCGCAACGTCGTCAACAACGGGAACAACTGGGTCACACTGCATTTGATTGGCGGAGCGAAGGGGCCGCGGGACGCGATTGGAGCGAAAGCGTTTCTAACCGTGGGCGGAATCGCGCAGCGCAACGACGTAATCAGCGGTGGGAGCTACATCTCCAACAACGACATGCGCCTGCATTTCGGAATCGGCAAAGCGAAGCAGGTGGACAAGCTGGAGATACGCTGGCCCGACGGGATCAAGGAAAACGTCGCGCTTACTGGAGTGAATCGCGTTTATCGGATAGTGGAAGGCAAAGGCGCAACGGAAGAGCAACTCGAGTGAACTCTCTGTAAAAGCGTCGTGGCTGTGCGAATCGTACACATTACCGAGCACACGTGACTCAACTCTGTTTGAGCAAGAGCCGCAAGTGCTTAACGGCACGTTCTGCGTCCTCGCGGAAGTGGGACGCATCCATGCGGAATGACCGCAGCCAGCCGCGCATTGCACCACCGAATGGATAAAACAAGATCTCCTGGGCAGCCGACACCGCCCCGGCTGTTTTTGCGACTGTTGGGGCCAGCCACAAGACAACCACGCGAACCAACGGCAGCGCGTGCTTCCCTTCTTTCATTGTCCGGGTGGCGAGATAGACCACTCCTCGCGCGTAGAGCAGCCACACTCCAACAGCCAAGGCCGCCATTAGCAAGAGGATCAGAAATCCGATTGCAAAAAGAAGGAATGCAAAAAAAAGTTCCTGGAAGTAAAAAACTCGGGAAGCGCGGACAGCGGCCAGTAGGCCACACGCTGCCATCAGCGTCATCAACGCCCGCTGCTTAGTCCGTGCCGTCATCGCCCATCGGTCCTCTGCCTCTTGCCTTTGCCTGTTTTTTAGATGCAGTTAACTGGGCACGGGTAGCGTTTGCCAATTTACCCGAGATCTAGGCCAAAATCTACCTTACTCTGTGAGCGACCGCGCCGCGCTCGATTCAGCACAGCCCTGCCAGAAACTTCCTCGCTACGTCGGCTCTTACCCTAGAATCCTCCCAGGTCCCGCCACATTGTGTCGCAGTGCGTTCTATCCATTTTGAGGAGACTTGAGTGGGCTCGACCGAAAGTTTTGACTTGATTGTGATTGGCTGCGGCCCCGCCGGCGAAAAGGCTGGGGCCCAAGCCGCGTACTTTGGCAAGAGCGTCGCCGTGATCGAGCGCGCCCAGCACATGGGCGGAAGCTGCATCAATACCGGCACGGTTCCCAGCAAGACTCTACGCGAATCCGCGCTCTATTTTTCCGGGCTGCGGCAGCGTGGCCTCTACGGCATCGACTATTCGCTCAAAGAAAACCTCACTGTGCACGATTTCATGCACCACGAGCGCGAAGTCGTGGAGATGGAACGTCGCCGCATCCTGAAAAATCTCGCGCTGCATAAAATCGAACTTATTCACGGCCAAGCCTCTTTTGAAGACTGCCACACGCTCGCCGTCTCCGCAGCAGATCGCCCGCGCCGTCTGAAGGGCGAGGTGATTCTTATCGCCACAGGCTCCAAGCCACATCGCCCCGCCGAGATTGCTTTCGACAACGTCCGCACCTTCGACTCCGACACCTTTCTCCAGATGGACCGCATCCCCAAAAGTCTTGCCGTGATCGGCGGCGGCGTCATTGGCTGCGAATACGCTTCCATCTTCATGGCTCTTGGCGTGAACGTCACTCTCGTTGATGGCCGCGACCGCCTCCTTCCTTTCCTCGACAACGAGATTTCCAATCGGCTCCGCGATCGCCTCGCGGCGCTCGGCATGCATTTCTGGTTCAACGAACGGCCTGCAAAGACGGAAAACTCCGCCGTGGGCGTCACTCTCGTTGATGGCCGCGACCGCCTCCTTCCTTTCCTCGACAACGAGATTTCCAATCGGCTCCGCGATCGCCTCGCGGCGCTCGGCATGCATTTCTGGTTCAACGAACGGCCCGCAAAGACGGAAAACTCCGCCGTGGGCGTCCGCCTCATCATGAAAAGCGGCAAAGTTCTCGAGACCGAGGCGGCTCTTTTCGCCGCCGGCCGCCGTGCCGCCGTGGACGGTCTCGCCCTCGAAAAAGCGGGTCTTGCCCTCAATGATCGGGGCTACCTCCCGGTGAACGAAAACTATCGCACAACGGTTTCCAATATTTATGCCGCAGGTGACGTTATCGGCTTCCCCGCGCTTGCCTCTACCTCCATGGAGCAGGGCCGCGTCGCCGTTTGCCATGCGTTTGGCTTAAAATACAAACAGCGCGTCGCCTCGCTGCTGCCCATGGGCATCTACACCATTCCGGAAATTTCCGCTGCCGGTGAAACCGAAGAATCCTGCAAGGAAAAGAAGATTGATTACGTCGTCGGCCGGGCCCTCTACGAAAACAATGCACGGGGACACATCACCGGTGACACGGCAGGGATGCTCAAGCTCATCTTCGCCCGCGCTGACAAAAAGCTTCTCGGCGTCAGTATGATCGGTGAAAACGCCACCGAACTCATCCACATCGGCCTAACTGTCTTGGACAAAGGTTTCTCCATCGACGAATTCATCGAGCAGGTCTTTAACTACCCGACGCTCAGTGAAACTTATAAGTACGCCGCTTACGACGGCCTCGGGAATCTCGCCGGCCACAAACTCCGGGAGGGATAGCATTTGTAGCAGCAGCCTTCTGAGGCGAATGGGCGGCTTGACGCCGCTTTTTCTTATGCGACAGATTGAGCAAAAACCGATCAAAGAAAGGGCTGCAACATTCTCCGGTATCGCGCTTGTCGCTGTTGCCATGCTGTTCGCTTTTGGGGACTGCGCGCGTGTCACCTCGGTTTCCGCGGATTCCCGGCAGGCCTATCTTGGTTTCGACCGAAACGATTATCCCGGAGACGCTGCCCTTCCCAAGCTGCGCAAGACGTTTGCGTTCTCGAGCTACTGGATCAGCCCTCCCCCCGGCGAAAAAACGAATGCTTGGAAGGGAAAACGCGATCTCTTGCGTTCACGTGGCTTTGGTTTTTTGGTTCTCTATTCCGGTCGCGACAGTAGCGCACTCAAAAATGATGCTGACGCGAAATCAAAGGGCGCTCTTGACGCGGAACGAACCATCTCAGCCGCAAAGGCAGAGCACTTCTCCGCAGGAACAATCATCTTCCTAGACATCGAAGAGGGTGGCCGCCTCTCTGACACGTATCACACCTATCTCGCTGCCTGGTGGGATGATCTTGCTCACGCAGGCTATCGCCCCGGCGTCTATTGCTCGGGCATCCCCGTCAATGAGGAGCCCGGCGTCACCATCACTACTGCGGACGATATTCGCAACCACGCTTCGACTCGCGACGTCGCTTTCTGGGTTTACAACGATGATTGTCCGCCTTCTCCGGGCTGCACGACGCCGCAAGATCCTCCTGCGCCATCCAAGAGCGGCATCGCTTACGCGCAAGTATGGCAATTCGTTCGCTCGCCACGCGACAAGGAAACCGCCCTCCACTGTCGAGGCTACGCCAAAGACGGCAACTGCTACGCCGCCTTCGATACTGCCCACCGCTTCCATCTCGACGTGAACTCCGCCACTTCGGCGGATCCATCGGCGGGCGCGAAGTGAATTCCTTGCCAAGCTGCGTCGCAGAAATGAAAAAGCGGCCGCGCTACGTGACGTGGCCGCCCTTCTCCAACTCCAACATTTGATTGTCGATTTTTAGATTTGTCCCATTCCGCCATCTACATTGATCTCTTCGCCAGTGATATACGACGCGTCTTGTGACGCCAGGAAGGCCACGGCTCCAGCAACTTCTTCCGGCTGTCCAAACCGCTTCATCGGAACTTTCCCAACAATGTCCTTTGCAAATTCATCCACGGCTTCTTTGGGAAGATTCGTCCTTCCAAAGATCGGTGTCAAAATGGGCCCAGGCGCAACAGAATTCACGCGAATGCCGCGCCCCACCAGTTCCGCCGCCGCGGTTCTTGCTAGCGAGCGCAACGCAGCTTTCGTTGCGGAGTATGCACTCGCCCCCGCCGTGCCCTTACGGTCGGCCACACTGGTATTCAAAATGATCGAGGCTCCGTCATTCAGCAGCGGAAGCGCCTTCTGTATCGTGAAATACGCGCCCTTGATGTTGGTGTCAAATTGTTCGTCGTACAAGCTCTCGGAGGTCTCAGCGAGCGGCGCAAACTTCGCGACTCCCGCATTTACAAACAGCACATCAATCTTTCCAAGGTTCTTTGAAACTTCCGAATATAACTTGTCCACTTCCGTAAGTTTGGTAACGTCGGCCTGTACCGCCAGCACGCCGTTGCCGATGCTCTTCACGGCTTCGTCGAGCGTTCTCTTGCTACGGCCGGAAATGGCCACACGCGCGCCTTCTTCCTGCAGGCGCTTTGCTGTCGCTAGTCCGATGCCGCTGTTTCCTCCGGTTACCACTGCTACTTTTCCTTCGAGTCTCTTCATCACAGCCTCCCAATCGAATCTTCCTCAAGAACCGCACCCCCAAGGCCTTGCCGCTTGACAGCTGTCTTGAGGTTTCGATACTTAGATGAACATCTAAACAGTCGGTTGCAAGTTATTTCGATAGGTGTCAAAATCACTTCTAACCCATGCAGCAAGCCGGTTCCGGATCGGGTAAGGTGAATGTTCTCTTATGGATAGAGCCCAAATCGAAAAGATATCGAAAGCCCTGGCGGATGAGACCCGGTTGAGAATTTTCGAGGCCATCTCACGGACACAACAAATGACTTGCGGGGAAATCGTCTCCATGCGCGGCGTCACCCCAGCGACGGTGTCGCACCATCTGAAAATATTGAGCGAAGCCGGGCTGATTACCTGCCGTCGCCAAGGACAGTTTGTCTACAGCGAAGCGTTGCCGGAAACGGTCGAAGCATACACGTGGGCCTTGTCGAAAATTGTGCGAGGCAAGAAATCGCCGCGACGCCGTTGATTCGAACGATTCAGTTGGTAGGATTTCTGGGGAATTTTAAATAGGGCAGGCGAACGCCTTGATCGGTCACCTGGTCCGCGCGGATGCTCGCTGGCGCCTCGAATCCTAATGTTCCACCGTTGGTGACGTAGTCGTCCTGATCCACGCCGTCGCCGCTGACTCCGAGCCCGCCAACGAGCGCGCCGTTGCGATACAAGCCCGCGCTTCCCGGAAAGAAAACAATCCCGCTCTTGTTCAAATTCGGGGCGCCCGGCTGAAATCCCTGCGTGCAGGGATTTGCGAGGTCCATGGTGTAGAGATTGAAGAAGGGCCCGGGACTCGAACCGTCGATTCCGGGAGGATAGAGCGGCTGCGCACCAAATCCGATCGTGCGATTCGTTACCGCGATGGCCATAGGCACGCCGTTTAAATCGGCGGCGGTTCGCGACGGGCCGTTGAAATACACCATGTTGCGCGCCTTAGTCACCGCGACGTCAATGCTAAAGACGGTGGAATCCTGCATGCGTCGCAATCCGATCACGGTTCCATCCAGATCCGCCACGGCGATCACCATTCGTGTCCGTGATCCAAGCGGCAGGCGAATTGCCGCGCGCGTGATGTTGGCCGTTGCTTCGGCCTTATCCAAAATATGCTTTACTTCCGCTGCGGTCAGACCTCCCAGCGATCCTGCCGCTGGAATAAGCAAATCGCCCTCGGGCGGTTGCCCCTGACTGTTTGCCGGAGTAATTAGAAAATTTCCGGTGCCCGCAACCGGTCCTGCAGAAAACCCTGCGGGAATCGAAGTTTGATTCACAAAGGGAAGAGCGACTCCGCCGATGAAAACGACGCCGGGGGCGGCGGGTGTCGGTCCAAACCTATCGGTCGACCCAGTTCGCGCCGTGGTTGCTGCTGTAAATGCAGCGAATTCCGCCACGTTCAAATCGTTTGCAGAAGTAACGACGCCGATTCCACCCAACACCACGTTTTTGTAGAAAATTGGCACGCCGCCAGGATTCACGGCTGTGGCATTCGAATCGTTCACGTCGGCTTTTCCGGTAATCACGCCGGGACCGAATCCTCCGCTGAGCGCGAGCGAAGGAGGAATCTGGGTTTGGAAATTTGGATCGGTGAGCAACGTGCAGCCGCGATTCGTGTTTTCAATGCCGTAAAGATCCGCTGGCGGCTGATTCATCACGCCAGGAGGAAAATGAATCCCGCTGATGAACCGCACTGTCCGCGAAGAGAGCGGCGCTTGATCGTTGCTGAAGAACGCCCCCGTGCGCGCGAGGGCCACGGCGAGGTCATTGGCATCCTGCGTTTGTCCAAAATTTCCGGCAGCCGTGATCGGCGCATTCTGTGTTCGAAACACGCCGAGAACGATTCCCGCACGGTCCACAACAGCAACAACCATGTCCGCACTCACGGAATTCGCCGCGGCTTGCACGATGTTCTGCACATCAGAGACTTGCAGCGGCTGAACCACCGGCGGCGGAGGAGGAGAAGCCGGCGTGCTGGCCCCACCTCCGCACCCCATCATCAGAAACGCCAGCGTACCAGCAACTCCCAAAGCCAGGAAGATACCCAACACGAGCACTCTTTTTCGTGAGCGAAGCGCGGCGAGCGATTCCACGGGTTTGCGCAATTTGTGCGTGATGGCCATTGCGGGATGCATTCCGTTGGTAACACACTCGTTCGCAGCGGCTCAACGGATTTGCCTGCCTTTTGCGGCGTATTGGTGAATGGCGAGTTCTTCTGGCTTGTTATCGAATGGCTCCAGCGGTGCCGGAAAGATGTTGCTACGCGGTGCTCGATATTGTTAGCTAGAACGCGACTCCTGTTTTTGCGGATCCACTCAGGCTGAAGGAATGATTGGTTCTTTTCTGCGACTACCGTGGCGCGCAGTATGCGCGGCTTGCTGTGCATGCTTCTTCTTTTCTTTCCCCCTTAAAGCGACTATCTCGCAAGATCAGGCATCCCCGCCGCCGCAGAGTTCGGCGAAAGAATCGCACGAGCAGGGTCCCGCACTGCGCCTTCCACGGCAGCAAGCGCAGAACACCGCTGCGCTCGACGGATTTGTTCGCGACGCGAGTTCGCCGAATAACGCGCTGCCGATTCCTGGCGCCCTATTGACGCTGCAAAATCTGCAATCCGGGCAGGCCTTCACTACAGCCTCCACCGTAGAAGGGGTCTTTCGGCTTTTTCCTTTGCTGCCCGGGAAATACGAACTGCGCGTGGAAGCCCAAAACTATGGTCCCTTCGTTTTCGTGGAACTTGCGCTCCAGGCCAACGAAGTGGTCACGCTGGAAATTTCTCTTGTATCTGGCGGGGCAGCCGAGGCACGCTCGCGCCTGCCGCGTCTCCCGGATCTCGGACCCGCACTCCCTGCCGGAACTTCGTCAACTTCCAGCGGCTATCGTGAACTCCGGCATCGCCTCGATTCTGATCCCAGCTATGTCGAAAGTATTTCACCGGACACGCTTCCACCAGTGGCCGACATTTACAATACGGTTCCGAATCGCTGGGCGTTGCGGCAGCCGGATTACCGCCGCTATTCGCAAAAGGGCGAATACGTTTACAGCAAGCCGCGCTGGTACGATCCGTTCAACCGCAACCGTTTCAAAGGTGATGAACCGATCTGGCCTGAGCGCCTGGGCCAGCAGGTATTCCTAAATCTGACAGCCTCGACGGAGACATTTTTTGATGGCCGACGGGTGCCTTCGCCGAGCAATGTGAGTAGCGCGCGCGCCGGCAGTTCTGGTTTTTTGGGCAAAGGCGAACAAGCATTCCTCGATCAAACGCTTCGTTTCACGTTCGATTTGTTTCACGGGGACGCGTCATTCAAGCCGGTGGATTGGCGCATTCGCATTACTCCCGAATTCAGCCTGAATGATTTGAAAGTTCGCGAGCTCGGCATTGTGGGCCCAGACGTACGGAGCGGGACCAACCGATTCGACCAACATTTTGGCCTCCAGGAAGCCTTCGTCGAGATCAAACTCCACGACCTTGGACCCAATTATGATTTCGTTTCGGCCCGCGCGGGAATTCAGCAGTTCAATGCGGACTTTCGCGGTTTTCTGTTTGTTGACGAAGAACCCGCACTGCGTATCTTCGGCAATCTGCATAGTGACCGCATCGAGTACAACCTCGCCTACTTTCACTTCCTCGAGAAAAACACAAACAGCGGCCTGAATACGCTCGACCGCCGCCACCAGCAAGTGATGCTTGGGAACGTTTATTTGCAGGATTTCTTTTTTCCCGGCTATACGGCAGAATTTATCGCCGCGTGGAACAAAGACGATCCGAGCTTGCACTATGACGACAACGGCTTCCTGGTCCGCCCGGCGCCTATTGGGAACGTCATCAACCAGAGTCCGGGAGCGGGGCCGATTCGTCACGGCATTCGCGTGGGCTACTTCGGCTGGCTTGGCAGCGGCCACATTCGCCGCATTAATCTGACCCATGCTTTTTATCAAGCGCTTGGCGAAGACACGTTCAATCCGATTGCCGGGAAGCGCGTGACGGTGAACGCCCAGATGGTGGCCGCCGAGCTTTCGTACGACAAGGACTGGATGCGTTATCGCATTTCTGCCTTTTACACGTCGGGTGACGGCAATCCCCGCGACGGGCGCGCGCGCGGGTTCGATTCCATTATCGATCTCCCCAATCTCGCGGGAGGGCTCTTCAGCTTTTGGAATCGCGAAGGAATTCGCCTGCTTGGCTCGGGCGTTCTGCTCACTACGCCGGGCAGCCTGATTCCGTCGCTGCGCGCCAGCAAAGAAGAAGGCCAGGCCAATTTCGTGAATCCGGGGATTTTTCTTGCCAACGTCGGCGCGGATTTCGAGATCACTCCCAAGCTGCGCGGGTTCGCAAATTCCAATTACCTGCGATTCGAACGCACCGAGCCGCTGGAGTTTCTTCTGTTTCAATCCCCCATCCATCACGCCATCGGCGAAGACTTAGGCGTTGGCGTGGAATACCGCCCGCCGCTCACGGAAAACATCGTTCTCACCGGCGGAGCTTCAGCACTGCAACCGGGCAAGGGTTTCAAAGATATCTACACGGGCCGCACTTATTTCTCGCTTTTTGGCTCGGTGAAGTTTACTTTCTGAGGCAACGCAGACGATGCCCTTCTTGCGCAAATTTGACGCTTCTTCTCTGGGAACCCTCTACGTTCTTTGCGTCTCTGCGTTATCTTTTTTCTCCGCCGTGCTCGCAAGTTCGAAGCCTACGGAGAGAATGGGTCAAGAATCGGCTTCCTTCAGGAGCCAGCCTCAGGAAGAGGCGCGTAGAAAATCCTCTGGCTGCGTCTCTTGCCATACTTCGACGGACGAACCGACGATGCATCCGACGAAGACGGTCCATCTCGGCTGCATCGATTGCCACGGCGGAAATGCTTCGGTCGCCATTCCGGCAGGAACGGCGCCACATTCTCCCACGTACAACTCGGCCAAGGAAAAGGCACACGTTCAGCCACGGAACGCGGTTTTCAAGAATCGCGCGAACCTTCCCGAACGAGCGTACATCTTGTGGCTGAAGGAATCCGCCGAATACATCAAG
>Ga0209472_1001791_pt1 | contig 12233 bp, 8 predicted proteins | sample GraSoiAngelo_130_FD_185887 | JGI IMG/M metagenome (GOLD analysis project Ga0209472, IMG submission 185887) | Grasslands soil microbial communities from the Angelo Coastal Reserve, California, USA - 14_0929_02_20cm (SPAdes) (version 2) | ecosystem: Environmental > Terrestrial > Soil > Grasslands ...
CCGGATCTAGGTTTAGCCCCTGCTCTTGAAAATGTATCGGTTACCGTGCAGGCGATCGTCCAACGCTAAATCCCGCTGGTACTTAAGTAACTAGCGCTCGCAATCGTATGAATCTGCCGCGAACCGTACTCGAATAGAATGCCGATTACTCATGACCAAACGCCAGCGCTGGTGGGCTCTCTGCATAGGAAGTACAGTTCTGGCCTATGCAGCCGTGTCCCTCAGTTTGCGTCCCGGCTTCACACTGACCGCAGTCGCCGACGTTACGCAGCTATTCCTTTTTATTCTCACAACTGTCGTGATGGTACTCAACGCGGCACGTGGCCGCGGCCCAACCAGGCTGTTCTGGTCTTTGATGGCCATCGGTTGTTCAATGTGGCTCCTAAATCAGCTTGGGTGGACGATGTATGAAGTTGCCCTGCGCCGGCATCTTCCAGACCCGTTCGTTGGCGACATCATCCTCTTTCTCCATGTGGTTCCAATGATGGCCGCGGTGGCTGTGCGTCCGCACCGTCCGCTCGAACAACACAAACCATACTTCAGCACGCTGAATTTCCTGATGCTGCTGGTATGGTGGGTGTTCCTCTATGCATTCATTGTTTTTCCTGATGAGTACGTTGTCTTAAATACCTCGGTATATAGTCCCAACTATGACCTTTTATATACGCTGGAAAATATGGCATTTCTGGCAGGCTTAGGCGTGTTGGCCTTCAGCACCCGTGGAGCTTGGAAAAAGATTTATTGGAATTTATTTCTGGCGACAGCACTGTATAGCGTAATTTCAGAGTTGATCAATGCCGCAATTGCTCGTGGTAACTACCATACGGGCGGCATTTACGATATCGGCTTTGTCGCGTCAATATGCTGGTTTATCTGGGCAGGCGTAGTGGCGCTTGAGCTCAACCCCGCTTGCGAACCAGCTCCGCTGGGTGAGCGCCGCTGGACGACTTTGGCTCCAAGATTCGCCATGTTGGCCATCCTGTCGTTGCCCGTGCTGGGATATTGGGCATGGTTCTCTGATAGCTCTCCCCCCCGTCTTCGCCAGTTTCGGATTCTAGTTACGTTGGCCGCGATGCTGGTGCAAGGTTGCTTGGTTTTTATCCGTCAATATCTGCTCGACCGCGAACTGGTGCGCCTGCTCGATGAATCCCGCCAGAGCCTGGAAAATCTTCAGCGTGTGCAAGCTCAGCTTGTGCAGCGGGAAAAGTTGGCGTCGCTGGGACAGTTGGTTGCCGGCGCTGCACACGAAATCAACAATCCTCTCACCGCCATCCTAGGGTACTCAGATCTTATGGCCGCGAACACCGCTCTCGAGCCAGCTCAAGTTTCCATGGCACAAAAAATCGGACAGCAGGCCCGGCGTACCCGCGAACTGGTTTCCGGTCTTCTACACTTTGCGCAGCAGTCGCCAGGAAACAAAGCCGAGCTCGATATGGGTTCTCTACTTCGGCGCGCGCTACAGATGCAAATGCTTCTGCTGGAGAGCAAAAAAATTAAGCTGGAAACCAATATCGATCCAACTCTGCCTCCCATCTGCGGCAGCGCCAGCCAACTTTTTCAGTGCTGCCTCGAGATCATTGGCAACGCAATGGACGCTTTAGACGAGGTCGGCGGCGGAGTCTTTACCGTGAATGCCCGTTCTGAGACAGACGAAATTATCATCGAGTTTGCCGATTCTGGGCCTGGCATTCGCGATCCCAAACGAGTCTTTGATCCCTTCTATACAACCAAGCCAGTCGGGAAGGGAACCGGCCTGGGCCTCAGCGCCACCTATGGCGTAGTGCAAGACCACAGGGGCCAGATCAGTTGCCACAACCGGCCTGAAGGCGGCGCCGTTTTCGTGCTGCGGTTTCCGGCAGCGCAAAGCACGATGCTCTCAGAAGCCCTAGCTGCCAAGGCGTGAGCAGTCCATACTTTCATCGGAATTCTTGGCGCGGCTCTCTGGTTGTTGTCACCATTCTCCCTGTAACATGAGCTTCTGTGCCGACCTCGCTTGCCCACACCAGTGCCCGCGTGCTGGAATTCGAATCTCTCCGCGATTTGCTTCGAGCATACACACCTTCTCCGCTTGGACAGGCTAAGGTTGCGTTGCTCGTTGCTTCTTCTGACCGCGAATGGATCGAAGCCCAGCAACAGCTCACCACTGAGATTCGCGAATTCCGCCGCGTTGGTGGGCGCTTTGAATTCTCCGGCCTGCTGGACGTGAATCAATCGGTGGAGAAAGCCCGAATCGTGGGCGCTGCGCTTGAAACCGGGGAAATCCGCGACATCGTGTTGGTGGTTGACCGCGCCGCCGAGTGGCGGGAGATCGCGCTGAATCCGCCCTCTGCCATGACGCTGGAGTGGAAAGCGGTGGCGCAGATTTCGACGGGCATTGTTGATTTCACTGACTTCCTGCGCGCCTTTCGCAACAAGATTCGCCCTGACGGAACGCTGGAAGACCGCGCATCTCCGGAATTGGCACGCATCCGCCGCGACATCGAAAAACAAAAGCGCGCGCTTCAGGATTCATTGCGCGCATATTTGCGCCGATTGGCCGAAGGCGGAACGGTTCAGGAGGAACTGGTCACCATTCGGGGTGAGCGCTTCGTCATCCCGGTGAAAGTCGAGCAGAAGCGGCGAGTGCAGGGTGTAGTTCACGGCGCGAGTTCGAGCGGGCAGACCGTCTTTATCGAGCCTCTGGAAACCATTGAGCAGAATAACGAGCTCGTGCGATTGCTGGAGGAAGAGCAGGCTGAGATTCATCGCATCCTGCTGGAGATGACCCGTCTCATCGGCGAACACGCCGACGCAATCCGCGCTGCGACCGAAGTTCTGGGTGAACTGGAATTGCAATTCGCCAAAGCTCGTTTCGCCGAAGACTACAACTGCGTGCCGATTGCCTTGGCCGACACAGCGAGCCAAGGTCAGCAAAGTCCACGTGGGGACGGCCGCTCTCGGCCGTCCGAGCCGGGTAAGACCCGGCTGGTCTTGCTTAATGCCCGTCATCCGCTGCTCGAGCGAAATCTCAAATTGAAAGGATCAAACGTCGTCCCCACTACAATTGAGCTGGACAGCGATCGCTGCGAGCTCATCATCACAGGCCCGAACACCGGAGGAAAGACGGTTGCTCTCAAAACCGTCGGCCTTCTGGCTCTCATGGCACAATCTGGCATTCCGGTTCCGGCAGACCGCGCAGAACTCCCGATTTTCGACTCGATGCTCGCAGACATCGGTGACTACCAGTCTATCGAGCAGAATCTCTCAACGTTTTCGGCCCACGTCACCAACATCGATTTCATTTCGCGCACTGCAAGCCCGCATTCTCTGGTTTTACTAGATGAACTCGGCTCCGCCACCGATCCGGAAGAAGGCGCAGCGCTTGCGGTCGCGATTGCCGAGCACTTCCGGCAGATCGGCTGCATCACTGTCATCTCGACGCACCACACGTCGCTGAAAGTTTATGGAGCGAATACGGACGGGGTCGTAAACGCCTCCGTTGGATTCGACGAGAGCACTCTACAGCCGACGTACGATTTGAAGATCGGCGTTCCAGGCGCGTCGGCAGGAATCAACATCGCACGGCGGCTGGGATTGAATGCTTCGATCATAGAAGCTGCCCGCTCGCGGATGGGATCACAGGCGCGGGATGTTTCTGAATTTCTTGACCGCCTGCACGCCGAATTGCGCGAAGCTGAAGCCGAACGTTTCCGGCTGAAGACTCGGGAGCAAGAAGTTGAACGCGAGAGGGCGAGACTCGCCACCGAGGGTAGAAAGGACCAGCAAACCAAAATCAAAGAAATGGAAAAGAAGTTGGAGAGCCTGTTCCGCGATTTTGAGTATCATGCGCGCGAGGCGGTCAATGCTGTCCAGGAGCGGGCAGCGGCGCAGAAGCTCTCGAAAGACGCCGAACGCCGCATTGCCAAGCTGCGCCGCGATTTTCGCGAGCAGTTCGACTCCACCATCGTCGCGCACAGCACGGGTGCCGATCAGGGCGATCCCAACGCTCAGCCGCGAGTGGTAAAGCATGTCTCTGAAGGCGATACGGTCAAGCTCAAATCGGTGGGCCGCGCAGGACGAGTCACCCGCAAGATTGATGACAATCACTTCGAAGTCGAAATCGGCGCTATGAAGATGAAAATCGGCCGCGCTGACATTGCCGAGGTGCTGGCGCGGGCGGCCGAGTCTCCGGTCAAGGCAGCTCGGGCACACGGCATTTCAGTCTCGCTGGAGAGCGAAGGCCAGAGCGTTCCCTCCGAGATCAACGTCATCGGGCGCACCGTGGACGACGCCACGCGCGAAGTCGAAAGATTCGTGGACCGCGCATTCCTCGCCGGACTGCCGCGCGTGCGCGTAGTCCACGGCAGCGGCATGGGCATCCTGCGCAAAGCCTTACGCCACTTCCTGCAGAAGCATCCACATGTTGAGTCCATCACCGAACCTCCTCAGAACGAGGGTGGGGCAGGCGCGACGGTGGTGGATCTAAGAGTGTAACTCAATGATACCAAGCAGAATAGCATATACAGATATACTGCCGATAACAATCTGATATTATGTCAGATAGTTAGAGGATAATTATATGGCGACACCTGTCCGCCTAACCAGGCAGAAGATCTCAACTACGATCTCTTCGGACACTCTCTCTTATTTAGAAGATTTGATCAAACGGGGCGAGGCCCGAACGCTGGCTGAGGCTATTGACCTCGCTGTACGGCAACTCCTGGTTTATGAGAATCGCGAACGGCTGGCGAACGACACGGCTGCGTATTTTGCCGACATGACCGACGAAGAGGCGGAGGAGGAGAGACGACTTGAGGCGGCGCTCTCTCAGAGTGCAGCGGGTATCGACTTTGATCAGTAGTCCGCTGCCGCGCCGAGGAGAGATCTGGACCGCTAACTTAGGCAGTCCGCCCATTCGCCATTGGGTACTGATCGTTTCTCTCGATGAAAGAAATCTCAGCGGTCGGAGAGACTCGGTTCTGATCGTTCCGTTGAGCAGCAGCGGCCCGGAGGGACCAACCGTCATTCAATTGCCGCCCGGCGAGACGGGGTTACCGGGACCCTCTTTCGTGAAGGGACACTTCATTCAAGTTCTGGCCAAGGGCGGGTTGCTCACGCAAGAGAGGCGCATCCTCTCAGGCACGCGGATGAGGGAAGTGGTTTTAGCCATCCGCCGCAGCTTTGATCCCGACGCACCCTGGCCGGGGAAATGAGACTTGACGCGATGCCGCCACGTGCGTGCAATGTGCGATCGGTCACTGAACCTCCGCAAAACGAGGGCGGAGCGGGGGCGACCGTGGTGGAACTGAGGATCTAGAACGAACAAAAGACAATTGTCATTCCGAGGGACTTCAGTCCCGAGGAATCTGCTGTTTCTTAATGCAGATCCCTGGCGTCGCTCTTGGATGACAAAGCGAATCGCGCCTACTTCGCCGCCATAGACGCTTTATACTCCGCCTCGCTTAGCGGCTTGTGTCCAACCGCCTGAGCAATACTGGTCTTCCCGTTGGGCAAATTTCCATCAAAATAAAAGTGATAAATCATGCCATCGGTGGTAGCAACGGTATCGGCAACTTCTTTGGCTTTGTCCGGCGGCAGATCGAGCACCTGGACGCGTCCTCCGGCGATCTCCACCGCGTGGTCGTGCCAGTTCTTGTTCCAGTCCTTCAGCGAGACTGCCGGACGACTCAGCTTCTTGGCATAAATCCATTCCACCTGCGCCAGCCGGGCATTGGGATCGGTGGATTCATAAATCAGGCAAACAATCTGCGGATCAGGCGCCATCACCTTGCAGTAATGATGGTAAGGGCCCATCTGTTTGCCATCGACCAGATGGGGAGCTAATACGTGGACGTTGTAACCCTCAGCGGGTGTCGGCATTTTTGCCGCGCTGGAGGCTTCTTGTGACTGTGCAGGATTTGCTTGCTGAAGCGGATCGGCAGCTAACGTAGCGAAGAGACAACAACCCAGAATCAGGCAGAACAGCACGATTCCTTTTGGCATAAGCCCTCCATCAGGTGAGATTTTAGAAGAACAGATTTCGCCCAGAGCCTTGGAGAGGTTGCGGAAGCAAAATGTACTGCAACATGAGTTATGCGTCAATGTTGTTGTGGGGGTCGCTCGTCTGTCGAGAGGCAGCCACGAATGCTCGCTGCCGCGCGAATGAGTCGAGTTGTGGAGATGATCCGCCGGGCAGTAGATCCGGATGCGCCATGGACAGGGTAAAAGCGTGTTTCCAGAGTTGTCCACAATCTGACGACGCATTTTCATTCATTTGAGGACGGACTCACTATAAAATCGGCCGACATAGGGAAGATGCAGAGGCCAACGGCAATTTCAGTCTTTAGCGGTTGCGGAGGATCCGACCACGCTCTGCAGAGCCTCGGATACGACGTGGTCTGGGCCAACGACGTTTGGCAAACTGCGTGTGATACTTACAATGATAATTTGCAGAATCCCAGGATTGAGTGCGGAGATATCCGCGATTTTCACAGCTTTCCGAGTGCCAACCTTTTAGTCGGTTGCTATCCTTGCCAGGGCTACACACAAGGTGGAACGCGCGACTGGAAGGGAGATCACCGCAACTACCTGTATCGGGAATTTGACCGTGTTCTCAGACAAGTCATGCCGAGAGGGTTTATCGTTGAGAACGTGAATGGCATGGTGTTTGGAGAAAATCGCGACCTGTTGAAGAATCAATTGACCCGCTATCGCTGTGCCGGCTATCGAGTGAAATGGGCAGTGTTAAACGCGAAGGATTACGGCGTGGCGCAGAACCGTCGGCGGGTCTTTCTGGTTGGTGTGCGTTCGGATCAGACATTCGAGTACCAGTTCCCAAAACCAACCCATGGCCCAGGCACTCGAAGGAAGTACGTTAGTCAGCGCGACGTGATGGATCGTTTTCCTCGATGGCCCGAAGGCGAATTCAACACCGAGCCATTCCACTGGTACTACTTGTCACGAAAGCGCCGCTACCCTTGGGGACAACCTTGTCCTTGTATAGTAGGTCACTGGCGCCACGTTCCGCTGCATCCCTCGAGCCCACCATTGCGTCGCATCGATACCGACCATTGGGAATTCAGCTGGGCCGGAAAACCAAGGCGGTTCTCCTATCGCGAATGTGCGGCTTTGCAGGGATTCCCGAGGTCTTGGAAATGGAAGCGCGGAAGCGTAAGGGATCGATTTCAAATGGTTGGGAATGCTGTCCCGCCGCCGCTGTTTAGGGCGGTGACAGGGTCGTTGAAAGAGCTTTGGTGATTTTTATGCCCGCGGGGACAAAGCAGGAACCAATTGAGAACGTTGCGAAGTTAACGCCCAAGGATCTCGCACCATCTCAACTGGACTTCGACGCAACTAACCCGCGTCTAGGCGGCGACAGAAAACGTCTTACTCAAGCGCATATCCAGAAAATCTTAGAGGGCGAGGAGCATCTCGCACTGGAGTTGGTTCCATCACTTGTGGCGAACGGTTTCATTCCATACGAACCGCTGATCGTCCGAAAGGTTGGCTCTCGATACGTAGTGCTGGAGGGGAATCGGAGACTCGCAGCAGTAAAACACATACTTGCTAAAAAAGACCAATACCCCGCGGAGGTCGTAAAGGATCTGACGAATATCCCAACGCTGATCTTCAAGGATGAGGGTGGTGACCAAGAGCGCAGGATTCGTACTTACCTAGGAGTGCGGCATTTGTTCGGGTTTCGGGAGTGGCCGCCTGAGAGCAAGGCCCATTTTCTCGACCAAAATATTAGTAGTGCCCAGGACCTGGCACGAATTATGAAGGAGATGAACCTTAGTAAGGGTCAGGTCATGCGCTATCTCATGCCGGTACGGATTATGAGGGCGGCCGGTGACGTGCTTGCAAACTTCGAGGGTAAGGATTTTTGGGTCTTGGGCGAAGCACTGGGACGGAGCGACATCAGGGAATACATAAAGCTTGTGTACGATCCGAACACATTTGACGTAAAAAGCTTTGACCTGGATAAATTCAACTATTTGTTGGAATTCCTTTATGGAAACGAAGAGGAGGTGAGACCCGGAGAATATAGTGCCATAGGAATGCGTCGTATTACCGATACGCGGCAGCTTTCGCAACTCGGGAAGGTCCTCAAATCCAAGAAAGGTGCCGAAACCCTCGAACAGGGTGCCACCCTACAAGAAGCTGCTATGCGCGCCATATCCCGGGAGGAGGCATTGGAAGACCTGCTCGACGAACTCCGTACAGTTCTCCAGCAGCTTATTTCTATGCAGCCTTCAAAACTCGACGTTAACAGAATCGTCACCCAATTGGACGCATTCAAGAAGGCCGTTCAATCCAACTGAGACATGCCCTCACCGACGTTCGAGGTTTTCGAGACAATCTGTGACGAACTAACCTCGGTCGGCGAGGCGTACATCACGTCTAATCCTTCTCGCCGTCCATTATTCAAAAGCTTCAGCGCACCTACGGCAATTCCTCACCCGGATGAATCTGTCAGAAAATGTCTGGGGACTCTGGCCGCACACTTTTTACGTCGCTCATCGAGACTACCTTTCGCGTTCAATAGAAAAACCCTGTTCTTCCGGGTAACGAACAAGAAATTTGTTGATTTTGTTGCGCTCGCAAAATCCATCCGCAGCGAGGGCGACGAGTCAAAGACGTTCGAGATTGCGGCAGCGCAGAGACTTTTTTCGATGATCACAGGCGAGATTCAGCGGATAGGATGGCCACGCGTAGACTTCTCCGAAGTTGCAGAGTTCAGAGCACATCTCCAGCGGTTTGGATTCGAAGACTATGCGGTTGAACGTAACGATCGGGACTGCGGGTTCGATATTATTTGGTTTCCACCCCTTGGGGCTGTACCGCTGCGGGCAATGATTTCGGTTCAGTGTAAGAACTCGAGTGTAGACTTCGCAGATGCTATGGCGTCAATTGGGAGGGCCCGACGAACCTTGGCTAGGCACTCCGTCCTTCGAGCGCCAGAAGCTACGCTGTTCTATGTTCTGTTTAATGACTATATTGACGAACTAGCCTTCGGTAAATACACCGGTTGGCCATTTGTACCCCTTGGCATCACTGACCTGATCGTTTCACGGCGCATAGCCCAGCTATTTTTGATGAACTAATGCGATTTATTACCACTCCCGATCGCAGTCGAAACATGCGCGCAGTTCGCGGGAAGCACTGCAAAACAACCGAATGGAGGCTCCGGGCACTTCTGATTTCTGCGGGTCTTCGGGGCTGGAGAATGCACGTGAGGGGCTTGCAAGGGAGCCCCGATTTCTACTTCCCGCATGAGCATGTAGCTGTCTTCGTCGACGGGTGTTTCTGGCATGGCTGCCCGAGATGCGGCCATACACCGAAGAGCAATGTTGGATATTGGAAAATGAAACTGGGCCGGAACAAGGTGAGGGATCGTGCGGTCAATCGGGAGCTCAGATCACGGGGATTCAGGGTCATGCGCGTTTGGGAATGCGAGGTCAGACGCAATCCGCGCAGGTGTCTCCAATGCCTGCTTCGATCGCTCCGAGAAGCTGGCCGCGCGGCACGTTAGGACCGCTTTTCCTACTGCATCAACGCGTATCAGCCAATTCCCACAGTTTCTCCACAGCCGCCCTTCACTTGCCAATTCCCTTGAGCGCTTCTCTCCCGCACAATTCCTACGGACCACTCCATCCATGGCCAACCCTGGCGATTTCGCGTACACGCTCAAGCAGCAGGCGGACATCGTTCGCGTGGTCGGCGATTACGTCAAGCTGAAGAAGGCTGGGGCGCAGAATTTTTCGGGGCTGTGTCCGTTTCATAGCGAGAAGACGCCGTCGTTCTCGGTGCATGTCACGCGGCAGTTCTTTCACTGCTTCGGCTGCGGCGCGTCGGGCGATGTGTTCAGCTTCGTGCAGAAAATCGAGAACATTACTTTTCCCGAGGCGGTGAGAGCGGTCGCGCAGAAGCTGAACATCCCTCTGCCGAAAACCAGCTATAGCAGCCCTAGCGAGGCGAAAGAAGCCAAGCTGCGGACTGTGCTGCTTGATGTCCACGAGCGTGCCTGTGCTTTCTTTCAGGAATGCCTGCGCAGGCCGGAGGGGGCGCGGGCGCGAGAGTATCTGGCCGGACGCGGGCTCGATGAAGAGACGATCCGGCGCTTTCGGATCGGATTTGCGCCCGATTCTGGGTTTCTGTTGCGGGATCGGCTGAAGGGCGAGTTTGAGGAAGCGGTGTTGCGAGAGAGCGGGTTGTTTTCGTGGAAGGAAGCCAGCTCTCAGCCGTCAGCCGTCAGCCGTCAGGTAAACAGCAAATCCCTCGACTCGCCCAGCCACTCCACAAACGAAGCGGCGGAACTCGCTCGGGATGACAATGGAGGGGTAGAACAGCAGATTCCTCCCTTCGGTCGGAATGACAAGGGTGGGAGCGCCGAGGAGAGTACGGCGATAAACATGTACTCCAAGTTCCGCAACCGGGTGATGTTTCCGATTGCCAGCGAGGCCGGAAAAGTCATCGCTTTCACTGGGCGGACACTTTCGACGGACGAAAAAGCCGGGCCTAAATACCTGAATTCGCCGGAAACGGCGATTTACTCGAAATCCAAAGTTCTCTTCAATCTCGATCACGCTAAAGAAGCCATCCGCAAGCTGGATTACGCCATCCTGGTCGAAGGCCAGATGGATTGCATTTCCGTCTTCGCCGCTGGATTTCAAAACGTAATCGCCAGCTCGGGCACGGCGTTCACAGAGCTGCAAGCCAAGCTCCTGGGCCGATTCAGCAAGAACGTGGTCGTAAATTTCGATCCTGATACTGCCGGGGCGAGGGCGACTGAGCGCACACTTGGCCTGCTGGTTGAAGAGGAATTTCAGATCAAGGTACTCACGCTCGAGTCAGGCTTTGATCCGGATTTGTTCATCCGTCGCAAGGGCAAAGATGCTTATGCAGAAGCCCTAAAGCACTCGCAGCGCTATTTCGATTACCTGATTGAGCGCGCCCGCGCCCAATTTCCCGTCCGCAGCGCCGAAGGCAAGGTGAAGGCAGTGAATTACCTGCTTCCACATATCCAGCGGGTTCCCAGCCGCATCGTTCGCGATGAGCTTGCTCATGAGATTGCACAGAAGCTGGGCATTAATTCTGCCGTGCTGCGCCAGGAGCTGAAGCATGCCGCCACAAGTCGATCGTCAGCAACGCTCAAAGCTCCAATGGAGGGACAGGTTACTGACGCAGAGAAAATCCTCATCCGGGCGCTGGCATCTGGCGCCGAGATGCAAAGCTCTGGAGAGCATCTCTCTTCTCGTGACGGTGCCGACGAGGAAGAATTCGATCCCGCACGCCAGGCGCAATTTGCCCTTAGAAATGAGAGTTTGCATGTTGGGTTGGCCACGGAATTGTTGATTGAAGCTCTTCTGAACGCATCCCCGGAGATGACAAATCCGACGGATCTTTCGCTCTCTGACGGCGACCGCAACCTCATGGCAGCCATCCTGATGAAAGAGGACGAGGAACTTACTCCAGAAAGGCTGGAGGGGGCCGTGCGCGCGCTGCGCCGCATCCAACTACGGCGCAAGCTAGAGCAGGTGCAACGGGAGCTGCAAGGCCGCGGGCTCGATTCCAGCCGCGTTCAGGCTTTGTTACAAGAAAAGTTACGGCTCAAGCGGATTCTAATGGATCCCGGACTTGCCGCAGGGGGCGCGGAGGCCCAGTCAGCGTAGCTGACTTTGGAAAACTGCGGCTTTTTGGCTGCAGGGCCGATATCCACCAGACGCTTACATTTTGTTTGCACCAGGCATCTAGTCCAAGGCCTTCACATAACGCCTCAGAACCGCGTCGTCTAGTTGTCGAGAAAGATGTGCGAAGATTTTACAATCTCCTCATACTTCCCTAATCCCTCACGTCTAAGTTAGCAAGAATGGCCGCACGCCTGGCCCTGAGTAGAAGACTTGCGGAAATCCAGAAATTTTTGTGGGAACACGAGGGGATTCTCCTTCGTACCCAACTCTAAGGCGGGGTGTACGTGAGAGGTGGATCAGCTAAGACGAAAGCGGCGCGTCGGCGGCAAAGTTGGCTTTGGAGGATGGTATGGATAATGGGCGGGGTGGTAGCCACATAATCAAGGGTGCTCCCAAGGGCGGGGATCAGCATGTTCAGGAAGTTATAAGGACCGCGCACGAGGAGCTGCGCCAGCTCATGCGCCAGCGTGCTGAAATCATGAAGCGGATTGGCACGGTAAAGCAGACTATCGTCGGCCTCGCCAACTTGTTCGGCGATGACGTTCTGAGCGAAGAGCTGCTGGA
>Ga0209472_1001799_pt1 | contig 12218 bp, 10 predicted proteins | sample GraSoiAngelo_130_FD_185887 | JGI IMG/M metagenome (GOLD analysis project Ga0209472, IMG submission 185887) | Grasslands soil microbial communities from the Angelo Coastal Reserve, California, USA - 14_0929_02_20cm (SPAdes) (version 2) | ecosystem: Environmental > Terrestrial > Soil > Grasslands ...
CCGTGGCGTCGGCGGCGCCGTCAAGGGCGTGGCCATCGTGGCCGACCATCTTGCTCTGACGCACATAGGCGACCTCGACGTACACATCGTTGCCGCTGCGCGCGTAGGCGATGATGTCCTGGTCGTCTCTCCCGCGGGTCAGCACCTTCTGCCGGTCCGCGATCCGCTCGATGGAATGCAGCTGGTCGCGGTAGCGCGCCGCGTTCTCGAAATCGAGACGGCCCGCAGCCGACTCCATCCGGTCGTGCAGCTCGCGGACGAGGATGTCCGAGCGCCCCTCCATGAACAGCGCCACCTCGTTGATGCGGGCCTTGTAGTCGTCCGAGCTGATGCGTCGCTCGCACGGCCCGGGACATCGCTTGATGTGAAAGTCAAGGCACACCTTGCCCTGCTTGAAGATCTCGTCCGAGCATGTCCGGAACGGGAGCAGCTGCCGGATTGATTTCACCGTCGAGCGGAGCGACTGCGCCGACGTGTACGGCCCGAAATAAAGCGCGCCGTCGTTCTGCACCCGACGCGAGTAGTGGACGCGCGGAAACTCCTCGGTGACCGGCAGCTTCAGGTAGAGGTAGTTCTTGTCATCCTTGAGCCGGATGTTGAAGCGCGGCCGGTAATTCTTGATGAGATTGTTCTCGAGGACGAGCGCCTCGACCTCGTTCGCGGTGGTGACGAACTCGAAGTCGGTCGCCCGCCGGATCAGCTCCGAGACGCGCGCGGTCTCCGCGTAGCCAGGCGTGAAGTACGACCGTAGGCGGTCACGGAGGCGCAGCGCCTTGCCGACATAGATGACCTGGCTCCGATTGTCCCGGAACATGTAGATGCCAGGGCTGTCGGGAACGGCTCGCAGCCGTCGCTTGATCGTGTCTTCGAGGGATACCGCCACGTCTGTAGCGATTCTAGGAACCCTTAAACTCCTCGCCTATGAGCTACACACCTGGACAGGTGCCTCCGCCGCCTCCGCCGACAAACACCCTTGCCGTAGTCAGCCTGGTCGCGAGCGTCGGCTCATTTGTCGCCCATGTGATACCGGTCATCGGCGGCGTCACCGTCGCGTTGATCGCGATCGTCACGGGTTTCATGGCGCGGGGTCAGATCAAGCAGTCCGGTGAGCAGGGCATGTGGATGGCCAACCTCGGCATCGTCATCGGCTTCGTCCACCTCGCGCTGGTGTTCGTGGGGATCGTGATCCTGCTGATCTTGGTTTTCGTGCTGGGCGTCGCGCTCTTCGGCCTCGCTGCGAACAGCGGCGCGACCCCGTCCCCTCATCCGACGGGCTGAAGCGCCGCCTAGAAGTGGATGCCTCTCATCAGGTAGGCCATGGTGGCCGCCTCGACTGAGATCTCCTCCTCCGCCGGCCGCGCTCCACGCTCTCCATCTTTCGGTGCGGTGTCGGGGAACAGGTGGTAAGCGCCGGTCATGACGAACTGAAGCAGGCCCGGGGCGACGGTGTTGACGCTCTCTCCGACCTTACCCAGTCGAGTCGAAACCTCGGGCTGCCTGGTCAGGATCGCCGAAGCGACCATCTCCGCGGCCTCCTCCGGCGAGCTTGTCGGGAAGTTCTTGTACATCCCCGTGGGCGCGATCATCGGTGTCCGCACCAGGGGCATGTGAATGTTGGTGATCGCGACGCCGTCGTCGACGACCTCGGGCGCGATGCACCGGCTGAGCGCGGCGAGCGCCGATTTCGACGCCACGTAGGCGCCGAAACGGGGCGGAAAGGCCTGGACCCCGATGCTCGAGATGTTGATGATGTGCCCGCGCCGCCTGCTGCGCATTCCGGGCAGCACGGCGAGGAGGAGCTTGACCGCGCCGAAATAGTTCAGCTGCATCGTGCGCTGGAAGTCGTGGAAGCGGTCGTACGACGCTTCGATCGACCGCCTGATCGAGCGGCCGGCGTTGTTGATCAGGATGTCGACGTGACCATGGTCCTGGAGGACCCGGTTGATCATCGCTTCGCAAGCGTCAAGGTCGGACAGGTCGGCGGGGTATACAAAAGCGCTGCCGCCCTGGCTTTCGATCTGCTGCTTCAGCGCCTCGAGCTTTTCGGTCGTGCGTGAGACGAGCATGACCCGTGCGCCATGACCCGCCAGCAGCTGCGCGGTCGCGCGTCCGATTCCGCTCGACGCGCCGGTGACCACGACAACCCGATCCTGCAGCGCCATGCGCAGGTTTGTTTCGGTGAGCGCCTCGGGATCCATGTGGCGCTCCCAGTAATCCCAGACCTTCCATGCATATGTATGCAATGGCGGACATGAAACGCCTGTCCCTTCAAGCGCGGACTGTGCTTTTTCGCACGTGAAGCGCGCCCTGCTCGCGGCAAAACGAAGCGCTTCCTCCGGCACGCGGACGCCGTCGAGCAGGCGGCGCTTCAAGGTCTGCGCGACCTTCCAGTGCTCCAGCATCGAGGTCGCCTCTTGGGGCAGCATCGCCCCGGCCCGGCTGTCGATGCGAAGTGTGAACTGCGGCGCGTGGGCCGCCCGGCAGAACTCGTTGGTGACCTCACCCAGGCGGCGCACGGCCGGGTCGGTCAGGTGGAAGGTCATACCGTCGAGACCCTCGCGATGGCCGATCGCATCCAGGGCTCGCGCCACGAAGTCGACCGGCACGACGTTGACCTCGCCGCCTTCGAGGCCGACCAGCGGCACCCAAGGCGGGATCGCGTTGCGCAATCGCTGGATGAATTTGAAGGCGTAATAGGGACCATCTATGCGGTCGGCCTCCCCGGTCTCCGAAGAGCCGATCACCAGGCCGGGGCGGTAGATCCGAAAGCGCGCCGGCGACTCGCGGACAATCTTTTCGGCGTCGTACTTGGTTCGGTAGTAGGCATGGTCCAGGACCTGCCCCTCGGCGAACATTTGCTCGCTGAACTTGCCCTTCCAGCGACTGCCGGCCACCGCGATCGAGCTCATGTGGTGGATGCGCGCTCCGATTCGTTCCGCCAGCTCGACAAGGTGGCGCGTTCCGTCGACGTTCGCATGCTGGTTGTCTTCCTCTGACGCCTCGAGGTCGTAGACCGCCGCCAGGTGGTAGATGTCGGCGCCCCCCAACTTCTCCTGGTCGCCGGCGCTGAGTCCCAGTGCGGGCGCGGTGATATCGCCACGCACCGGGTGGAGCCGGTCCCCCGCGCCGATCGACTCGATGTACGTCTCGAGCCGCTCGTGGGAGGCCGGCCGCACGAGGACGTAGGTGGCACCCTCGCGACGCGCCAGCTGGCGAAGGAGATGACGGCCTATGAATCCTGTTCCGCCCGTGACCAGCCGGACCATCGAATCCGAACCTTATCTGCAGCGGATCGTTTTGGTGAACCAGCCCTTAGGATTTGCGCCCATGTCAGATCAACCCTCGGGTCCGATGCCGCCACCTCCAGCCCCGGAGCAGCCGGGCTACGCCTCGCCGCCTCCTGGCGCCTACCCGCCGCCTCCGCCGCCGCCTCCGGGTGCGTACCAGCCGCCGCCGATGGCGGGGACGAGCACGGGTGCGGGCGCGACCGCGGGCATCATGTCGCAGTTCCTGGGCACGGCAGGGTGGGCGATCCTCGTCGGCGCCGTCACGGTGGTGGTGCCGTTCGTGTTCAACCGCGTGTTCTTCTTCCTTCCCATCATCGGTTTGATCCTCGGTGTCCGCGCGATCCGCCGCGGCCAGATGATCGGGGGCATCATCGGCATCGTCCTGAGCGTCATCGGCGGGATCATCACCCTCATCGGCCTGTTCGGTTAGGGCTGGGCGGCGGTCTCATCCCGCGCCGGCACGGCGACGATCGGGAACAGCGCGGAAAAAAGGGCGATGGCCACCGCCGCCCACAGCGCGGCGTCTAGAGACCACGCAATCACCGGACCGGCCAGGGCCGACCCGATCGGCGAGCCGATCCAGTTGACTGACATCGAGATCGCGAATGCGCGTCCAAACCACGCCGGCTCGGTTCGGCGCTGGCGGAGCGTGAACAGCACCACGTCAAAGGGCCCGTTGGCCATGCCCACGATCACCAGCGCCGCAATCACTATCGATACAGCGCCCGCGAAAGGCAGCAGCGCCATCGCTGCAGCGCTGACCACTATCGCGGCGACCATGAGCTGCCTCTCGCGTCCGTGGGTGCTGATCCGTCCCGTCAGCAGCGCGGAGACCAGCCCTGCCGCGCCCATCGCGCCCCAGATCAAACCGACCGTTGCCGGCCCCTGGTGGAGCCTCCCAAGCACCAGCACCGGCACAGCAATGTTCAGCACGCCCCAGCTCAGGTTGAACGTGCTCAGCGTCAAGGCAAGGCCGCGCAGCGACGGGTTGTGAACCACGTACTGGAGACCGTGCCAGGCGTCCACGAAGACCGACGGCCGGCCGGCCTCGGTGACGATCGGGTCGTGGACGCGGCTCATCAGCCCTGCGGCCAGCGTGTACCCAGCCGCCGTTGTCACGAGCGCCCACTCCGGCCCTGCCACACCGACCACCACCCCTGCAAGCGGCGCGCCGAGCAATGTCGCGATGACGTGGCCGCCGCTGTCGAGGGCGTTTGCACGCTCCCAGAGATGGCGCGGCGCAAGGACTGGAAACAGCGATCGCGCGCCGCTGTTGCTCAACGGCGCCGTCAGCGAGGAGACGAAGACGATCGCGAGCAGCAACGGCGCCGGAAGCTCATGTCGCCACGACAGACCCGCAACCAAAAGGCCGGTCGCCGCTGCAATCAGGTAGTCGAGCATGACGAGGCGAGCGCGGCCGTAGCGGTCGAGCAGCGCCCCCGCGATCGGCGAGAGCACGAGTCCGGGCGTGACGGCGAGGAGCACCGTCAGGCCGGCCAGCTGGGGAGAGTGATATCGGGCCAGGACGAACAACACCAGCGTGATGGCGACCATCTGGCCGCTGACCCGCCCGAACAGCATGCTTGCCAGCAGGTAGCCGAATCCGGGCACCCGCAGCAGCGCCCGGTACCCGGTTGGCCGCCGGGTCTCTAGCTCGGCAGTCGTCTCAGCCGACCGCGACGCGGGAGCGACGCGAGCGCCCGGCGCCGTTGGCTGACGCCGAGGCCTTGCGCGCCTTGGCTTTGGCCAGCGGCACGCGCAAGTACTGACCTGTTGCCGATTCGCGATTGGCCGCGAGCTGCTCCGGCGTGCCTTCCGCGATCACGTAGCCGCCTTTCTCGCCGCCCTCCGGACCCAGGTCGATCAGCCAGTCCGCCGTCTTCAGCACGTCCAGGTTGTGCTCGATCACGACCACCGTGTTGCCGTGATCCACAAGCCGATGCAGCACCGCGAGCAGCCTCTCGACGTCGGCGTAATGCAGACCGGTGGTCGGCTCGTCGAGCAGGTAGAGCGTCCGGCCCGTGTCGCGCCGCGAAAGCTCCGCTGACAGCTTGACCCTCTGCGCCTCTCCGCCGGACAGCTGCGTCGCCGGCTGCCCGAGGCGGATGTAGCCCAGGCCGACGTCGTGCAGCGTCCGCAGCTTGGTCTTGATCGCCGGCACGTTCTCGAAAACGTCAAGAGCCTCGTCGACCGTCATCTCCAACACGTCCGAGATCGAGTGGCCGCGGAACTTGACCTCTTGGACCTCACGCGAATACCGCGTCCCGTGACACACCTCGCATGGCACGTACACGTCGGGCAGGAACTGCATCTCGATCTGGATGATCCCGTCGCCCTGGCAGTTCTCACACCGCCCGCCCTTGACGTTGAAGCTGAACCGCCCTGCCTTGTAGCCGCGCATCTTCGCCTCCGGCAGGCTGGCGAACAGGTCGCGGATGTGCGTGAACATGCCGGTGTACGTGGCCGGGTTGCTGCGCGGTGTACGTCCGATCGGCGACTGGTCGATGTCGATGGCTTTGTCCAGGTTCTCGAGCCCTTCCACCGCTCGGTGCGGACCGGGCCTGTCCTTGGCGCGATAGAAGTACTGCGCCACCTTGCGGCTGAGGGTGTCCGTCACCAGCGACGATTTGCCTGAACCGCTGACCCCGGACACCGCGATAAAGGTGCCCAGCGGAAGGCTCACGTCGATGTCCTTCAGGTTGTTCGCCTGCGCGCCGCGCACCGTGAGCTTCTTCCCGTTGCCTTTGCGTCGGTGCGGCGGGACCGGGATCATCTTGTCCCCGCGCAGATACGCGGCCGTGATCGAATTCGGGTCGCGCAGCACCTGCTCGACAGTCCCTGCGGCGATGATCTCGCCTCCGTGCTCGCCGGCCGCCGGCCCGATGTCGACCATGTAGTCCGCCGACCGGATGGTCTCCTCGTCGTGCTCGACCACGATCAGCGTGTTGCCAAGGTCGCGAAGGCTCAGCAATGTGTTGATCAGCCGCCGATTGTCGCGCTGATGGAGACCGATCGACGGCTCATCCAGGATGTAGAGGACGCCCATCAGCTTGGAGCCGATCTGCGTCGCCAGCCGGATCCGCTGCGACTCGCCGCCGCTCAGCGTGTTGGCCGAGCGTGAGATCGTCAGGTACTCGAGACCCACGTCGATCATGAACTGCAGGCGCTCGCGGATCTCTTTCAGAATCTGCCGCGCGATCAGCTGCTCGCGCTCGGTCAGATCCAGGGTGGTGAAAAAGTCGATCGACGCGCCGACCGACAGCTCTGCGACTTCCGAAATATTGCGACTCGATACGGTCACGGCGAGCGATTCCGGCTTCAGCCGGCGGCCTTTGCACGTCGGGCACGGCTTGTCTGACATGTACCGCTCCAGCTCAGCCTTCAGATACTCGGACTGAGTTTCTTCGTAGCGCCGCTGCAGGTTGGCGACCACGCCTTCGAACGGCGCCTCATACCAGCGAGAGTGCCCGTACTGATTCTTGTAGCCAAACCGAATCTTCTTGTCGCCGGTGCCGTTGAGCAGCACGTCGCGGTGCTGCTTGGGCACCTTTGACCACGGCTTGTCCATGTCGATGCCGAAGTACTTGCTGACCGACTCGAGCAGCTCGGGATAGAAGAACTGCGACTTGCTCCAGGCCGCGATCGCGCCCTCCCGCAATGACAGCGACGGGTCGGGCACGATCAGGTCCCCGTCGACCACCAGCTGCGAGCCGATACCGGTGCACACCGGGCACGCCCCGTGTGGGTTGTTGAACGAGAAGTTGCGCGGCTCCGGCTCGGGCACGTTCGTCCCGTCATAAGGACACGCGTAGTCCTGGGACATCTGGATGTCCTCACCCTCGATTGACTGGGGGGAACGTCCCCCCTTTGCGCCGGTCGGGCGAAGCCCTTCTTCCGGCGCACCCCCCTGCGGGGCGATGATCACGGATCCCCCGCCCAGTCTCGCCGCGGTCTCGATCGAATCGACGAGTCGAGTCCGCTGCTCAGGCCCGACGACGATCCGGTCGACCACGACCTGGATGTCGTGCTTCTTGTTCTTGTCCATCGGGATCTGCTCGCCGATCTCGTACAGGCTGCCGTCCACCCGCACGCGCACGAAACCCGACTTGCGGACGTCGTCGATCAGCGACCGGTACTCGCCCTTGCGTCCCTTGACGACCGGACCCAGCACCATGATCCGCGTTCCCTTCGGCAGCTTCTCCACGTGGTCCGCCATCTGCTCCACCGTCTGCCGGCGCACCTCGCGTCCGCACGCCGGGCAGTGCGGGCGCCCGACCCGCGCGTACAGCAGCCTCAGGTAGTCATAGACCTCCGTCACCGTGCCGACCGTCGACCTCGGGTTTTTCGACGTGCCCTTCTGGTCGATCGAAATCGCCGGCGACAGGCCCTCGATGATGTCGACGTCCGGCTTTTCCATCTGGCCCAGGAACTGGCGCGCGTAGGCCGAGAGCGACTCGACGTACCGGCGCTGCCCTTCGGCGTAGATCGTGTCGAAGGCAAGCGAGGACTTGCCGGACCCCGAAAGGCCGGTGAAGACGACGAGCTTGTCCCTCGGGATGGTCAGGGTGACGTTTTTGAGGTTGTGCTCGCGCGCCCCGCGGATCGTGATCTCGTCTGTCGGCATCCGGACCTTCGGTTATTCCTTTTCTCTCGTGATCGCAAACGTTGCGCTGGCGGTCGCGACCAGGCGCCCGCCCGGTCCTTCGACCCTGCACTCGGTGACAGCCGTCCGCCGCCCGGCGTGAACCACGCGGCCCGCCGCCTGCAGCTTCTCGCCGACCTTGGCGGCCGAGATGAAGCTCAGCTTCAGGTCGAAGCTCATCGCGCGCGCGACACCCGGCTTGAGGGTGCGCAGGCTCCGGCCCATGGCCGAGTCCGCCAGGGTACTGATGATGCCACCGTGGACGAATCCGGCGTGGTTGGCCATGTCTTCGAAAGGCGTCATCTCGACGGTCGCGCTGTCGTCTCCGAGCTCGACCTGGCTGATCCCGAGCCATCGCCACGCGGGAGAGGGTTCAGATCCCACCAGCCGGCCCTTCGGGCCACCCTCCCCGGCGAGCCGGGAGGGATTACTCACGGCCCTGGCCCTCCGGCACCGGCATGCAGGTGGACGAAGCGCGCGCTACGAGCCGCCCCTGCTCGTCCACCACGTCCGCCTCGCTGAAGAGCAGGCTCTGGCGCATCTCGATCACCCGGCCGGCCGCCCGGAGGCGGCCCTCGATCGCAGGCCGCAGGAAGTTGATCTTCAGCTCGATGGTGGTGTTCCACATGCCGTTTTCCTGCAGCGTGGCCAGGGACATGCCCATCGCGGCGTCGGCGATCTGCGTGATCACGCCTCCCTGGACGACCCCACCCCCGTGCCGGTGCTGCGGGCCCGCGATCAGCTCCAGCACGACCCGTCCAGGCTCCGCCTCGACGATCCGGGCTCCAAGGGTCTCCATCCACCCCGCGGGCTCGGCGGCGAGGAGAGCTTTGGCGCGGTCAAAGTTTTGAACACGTTCGTTTTCTCTTGACCTATTCGCAAGATTCATCTAGGCTGAGAGTTGAACGTGTTCAAATTCACATCTGAACTGGGGTGATAAACATGGACCTGCGACTGATCGACTACCCCGTCTACATCGCCGTCAGCATCTTCCTTACCGTCTGGGTCGGCAACACTCTCTTTCGTAACGGCCGGCCGTTCCTGGTGTCCGTTTTCAAGGAGGACGGCCTGGCCGACTCCGTGAACCGGCTCCTGGTGGTCGGCTTCTACCTCGTCAACTTCGGCGCTGCCGCAATCCTGATCAACACCGGCGGCTCGCCTTCGACCATCGCCGACATGCTCAAGCAGACCGTGACGCGAATCGGCGTCGTGCTCCTGGTTTTGGGCTTCATGCACTTCAACAACCTTCTGATCCTGCGCACGATTCGCCGCCGCGATCGGCCCATGCCACCTATCAACTACAACCCCTACCAGCCGGTCCCTGGAGCGTAGCGGGCTCGATTGGCGATCGAAGTCCCGAAGACCAGGCGCGGTGAAGCCTCGAGGGCGGTCATCCTGAAGGCCGCCCTCGACCTCTTCCAGGAGCACGGGTACGAGGCGACGACCATGCGCGCGATCGCGGACCGCGCAGGCGTCTCGTTGGGGAGCTCCTACCACTACTTCCCCTCCAAGGAGCACCTCGTGCTCGAGTTCTACCGTCACACGCATGAGCTGCACGCGGTGGCCATCGCCCCCCTGCTCAGCCGGGAAAGAGACCTCGCGACTCGGCTGCGGGGAACAGTCCGTGCCGTCGTCATCACCTGCGAGCCGTTCCACGCCGTCGCCGGCTCCATCTTCAGCACGGTCGCGAATCCGTCGAGCCCCCTGAACCCTTTCGGCGGCACGGCGAGGCCTCTGCGCGATGAGGTCCTTCAGCTTTACGCGGACGTCGTCTCGGGCTCTGACGCGCGGATTCCGCGGGACATCGCGGAGTTCCTTCCGCTCGTGCTCTGGCTTTATCAGATGGGAATCCTCTACTTCTGGATCTTCGACAGTTCCCCAGGACGGCTGCGCACATTGGAGGTGATCGACGAGACGACGGACCTCATCGTGCGGCTGATCAGCCTGGCGAACCTGCCAGTGCTGCGCGGCTCGCGCAAGCGAATCCTCGGTCTCATCAAAGACATCGTCGAGAGCTAAGGCCCGCGTCGCGACTTTCTCCAGTTGCGGATGGTCGTTTTCTGCTTGGGCGCGGCCGCGATCGCCAAAGCGACCTCGCCGTCATCCTCCTTGGTCACGTCTTCGCCAGACAGCCGCCTGCGCAGCAGGATGATCCGATCGCGGACCCGGGCCGCGTCCTCGAACTGCAGCTCCTTGGACAGCCGTCGCATCTCCTTCTCCAGGTCGCGCACGATCGCGAGCAGGTCCTCGCGCGGCACACCCGCTCCCGCCATGATCTCGATCGCGTCGGCCTGAAGGTCGTTCTCGTTGATCTCGAGCGCGTAGATCGCCTTCTTCACGCTCTCGGGCGTGATGCCGTGCTCAGCGTTGTAGGCAATCTGCTTGTTGCGCCGGCGCTCCGTCTCGTCCAGCGCCTGTCGCATCGACTCGGTGATCGAGTCGGCATACATGACGACGTGGCCCTCGATGTTGCGCGCTGCCCGGCCGATGATCTGGATGAACGACCGGTAGGCGCGCAGGTAGCCCTCTTTGTCCGCATCCAGGATGCCGATGAACGCGACCTCAGGCAGGTCGAGACCCTCCCGCAGCAGGTTGATGCCGACCACGACGTCAACCTCGCCGGTGCGCAACGCGGTCAGGACTTCGATGCGCTGCATCGCGTCGAGCTCGGAGTGCAGGTATCGAACCTTGACTCCGTATTCCCGGAGGTAGTCGGCGAGGTCCTCCGCGAAGCGCTTGGTCAGCGTGGTGACGAGGGAGCGCTGGCCCAGCTCCGTGCGCTTCTTGACCTCGGCCAGCAGGTCGTCGATCTGTCCTTCGGTGGGACGCACCTCCACCGTCGGATCGACCAGCCCGGTCGGCCGCACGAGCATCTCCGCCGTGCGCTGCGTGCGCCGCATCTCATACGGCCCGGGGGTGGCGGAGACATAGATCACGTTGCGCGCGCGCTCCTCCCACTCCTCAAAGCTCAGCGGCCGGTTGTCGAACGCGCTGGGCAGGCGGAAGCCGTACTCGACCAGGGCGGCCTTGCGCGAGCGGTCGCCGCCGAGCATGCCGCCGATCTGCGGCACGGCGACGTGGGACTCGTCGACGAAGATGACCGTGTCGTCGGGCAGGAAATCCATCAGCGTGTACGGCGCCTCGCCGGGCTTGCGCCGGGTCAGGTGCAACGAATAGTTCTCGATCCCGGCGCACGTACCGGTCTCGCGCAGCATCTCTAGGTCGAAGTTCGTGCGCTGGCGGAGGCGCTGGGCCTCGAGCAGGCGGCCGTGCTCGTCGAACCACCTGCACCGCTCCTCGAGCTCGGCCTCGATGTCGGCCATCGCCAGCCGCAGCTTGTCTGCGGGGGTTACGTAGTGCGAGGCGGGGAAGACGGTGAACTCGTCCTTGACGCCGAGGATCTCGCCCGTGACGGCGTCGAGCTCCTGGATCCGCTCCACCTCGTCGCCAAAAAATTCGACGCGGTACACCTTCTCTTCATTGGCGGGGACCAGGTCCACGACATCGCCGCGCACGCGAAAACGCAGGCGGGCGAGGTCGTAGTCGTTGCGCTCGTACAGCATCTCGGTCAGCTTGCGGAGAAACACCTCGCGCCGGATCGACTCGCCTTTCTCGATGTGCAGCGACTCGCCCATGTAGTCCTCGACCGAGCCGATGCCGTAGATGCAGCTGACGCTCGCCACCACCAGCACGTCGCGCCTGGTCAGCAGGTTCTGGGTTGTCGAGTGCCGCATGCGGTCGATGTCGTCGTTGCGGCTCGAGTCCTTCTCGATATAGGTGTCGGTGCGCGCGATGTAGGCCTCGGGCTGGTAGTAGTCGTAGTAGCTCACGAAATACTCGACGGCATTGTTGGGCAGCAGCCGCCGAAACTCCGCGCACAGCTGTGCCGCGAGCGTCTTGTTCGGGCTCAGCACCAGCACGGGGCGCTGCAGCTCCTCGACGACCCAGGACATGACGTTGGTCTTGCCGCTGCCGGTCACGCCGAGCAAGACCTGCTGGCTCAGGCCTGAGCGGACGCCTTCGACCAATTGGCTGATCGCCTGCGGCTGGTCCCCGGCCGGTTTGAAAGGTGCGTCGACGCGAAAGCGGCTGGGCATCGGTGAAGCCTAATTCTAAGGCGCACAAACGTTCGGGAACGGTCGGTCTGCGCGTGAAGGCGTTACCGAGTTAGGAACATCTCACGCCAGGAGGTTCGGATGAAGGACGAGATCAAAGGCAAAGCCGACGAGCTGAAGGGCAAGCTGACAGGGGACAAATCGGAAGAGATGAAGGGGAAGGCCGAGCAGGCC
>Ga0209472_1001807_pt1 | contig 12183 bp, 10 predicted proteins | sample GraSoiAngelo_130_FD_185887 | JGI IMG/M metagenome (GOLD analysis project Ga0209472, IMG submission 185887) | Grasslands soil microbial communities from the Angelo Coastal Reserve, California, USA - 14_0929_02_20cm (SPAdes) (version 2) | ecosystem: Environmental > Terrestrial > Soil > Grasslands ...
CCCGCCGCAATTCATCGCTTTTTTGCCAGTCGTTGGCAAGTCTGGCAATACTACGGGCTTCGGCCAGCGTTTCAATCTCCGGTGGCAACGCCATCGTTTGCGTGGCCTCGAGCGCCAGCACCTGATTGATCTCCTCCCACCACTGCAACCATGCTTTCGCTCCATAGGTGTCGAGTTCATTCGCGTCCATCGCGCGATTGGTTTCGCGAATGGATTCGAACAAAATGCCGAGAGCGCCGGAAATATTCAGATCGTCATCGAGCGTGGATTGAAAATCGTTGGTCGGAACGGGTCCCACTCCCTTTCCTGGCGCACCGCTCGCGCTTGTCTGGCGCAAGCGCTGGAGCCATTCGTCAATTCGCGTTAGCGCCTGCCGCGACTCCTCCATTCCTTCGAAAGTGAAATTCAATTGCGCGCGGTAATGCACTCGTAATAAGGCGTAGCGGACTTCGCGCCCGCTGTATCCTTTGGCGGTGACATCACGCAGGGTGTAAAAGTTGCCGAGCGATTTCGACATTTTCTGATTGTCGACCAGCAGATGCGCGCAATGCAGCCAGTAGCGCACAAATTTTTTTCCGGTCACACCTTCGCTTTGCGCAATTTCCGCTTCGTGATGCGGAAAAATATTATCGACCCCGCCGCAGTGAATATCGATCTGATCGCCGAGCAGGGTGGTCGCCATCGCGCTGCACTCGATGTGCCAGCCGGGGCGACCACGACCCCAGGGCGAATCCCACCCCACGTCGCCATCCGCTTCGTTCCACGCTTTCCAAAGCGCAAAATCGCCGATGTTTTCCTTCTCGTATTCATCGCTGCGAACGCGTCCGGTTGGCCGCAATTCTTCCAAATTCAGATGCGCCAGTTTTCCGTAACCGGGAAATTTGTTGATCCGAAAATAAACGGATTTGTCGTCGGCCTGGTAGGCGAGATCGCGTTTGATCAGTTCGGAGATCATTTCGATCATGCGCGTGAGATAACGCGGCTCGGTCGCGCCGGGATATTCGTCGGCGCGTTTGATGCGCAAAGTCTCGAGATCTTCAAAAAATCCGCGTTTGAACGGTTCGGTGAAATTGTTGAGCGAAACCTTCGCTTCCCGTGCGCCGCGGATGGTTTTGTCGTCGACATCGGTAATGTTCATTACCCGATGGATCTTGAAGCCGCGCGCTTCGAGATGCCGCTGCAACAAATCCTCGAAAATATACGCCCGAAAATTTCCAATGTGCGCCTGGCTATAAACGGTCGGCCCGCAGGTGTACATCGAAACGTTTGGTGGATCGAGCGGGGCGAAATCCTCCAGTTGCCGCGAGTAGGTGTTGAACAGCCGGATCATGTTCGCACAACGGTCATCCCGAGCGAAAACGCCAGTCCGGCTCGGACCGAGGGATCCCGTGGAAGTTTCCTTTAAGTTTTCGCGGCGGGATCTCTCGACTCCCCTGCGCTCCGCTCGGAATGACGATCACGTTACCTCCACGCTCGCCACCGCGACTGCGCTCATCCCTTCACCGCGCCCGATTGCCCCCAATCCCTCATTCGTTGTCGCTTTGATGCTGATCGCATTTGCTTTCACCCCCAGCGCGTCCGCGATCTGCTCCTGCATCGCGGTAATGTGTGGCGAAATTTTTGGCGCTTCCGCCAACACGGTGGCGTCAACGTTTATCACCCGCCCATTTTTTTGAGCGGCGATCGTCGCAACGTGACGCAAAATTTCCATGCTGCTGATTCCGCGAATCGATTCCTCCGTGTTCGGAAAATGTTTTCCGATGTCGCCCGCGCCGAGCGCCCCAAGGATGGCGTCAGCAATGGCGTGGGAAAGAACATCGGCATCGGAATGGCCTTGGAGCCCGCGTTGGTGCGCAATTTCGACGCCGCCGAGAATTAATTTCCGCCCGCTGACCAGGCGATGTGCGTCGTAACCGATGCCGCAGCGAAACGCTCTCACAGTTTCAAATCGATCACCCCGTTGGATGCGATGATGCTGTAACGATCGGGCATGTCAGTGCGCGGTTTCATTTCCACCGAACCACCGGCCGTTTCCACCAGAATCCAACCGGCGGCCACATCCCACAGACTAATGCCCTGCTCAATGTAGGCGTCGAATCGGCCACAAGCGACATACGCCATGTCGAGCGCGGCGCTGCCGAGAAGCCGGCACTTGCGCGCCCGATGCACCATCGTTTGCAGCAACGGAATCCCGGCTTCGATGGTGATCCCTGTTTTGGAAAGACCGACCGAAACGATCGCCTCCGCCAAATCCGCGCGCTCGCTTACGCGAAATTCGCGGTCGTTTAATTTTGGGGCCGCTCCTTTTTGCGCGGTCCAAAGTTCGTCGCGGATCGGATCAAAAATGACACCGACGATGATCTCGGCCTGGCAACGCAACGCGATCGAGACGCAAAAATGCGGAATGCCGTAATAATAATTCACCGTTCCGTCGAGCGGATCGACCACCCATTGGAATTCGCTGGCTTGATCGCCGACGATTCCCTCTTCGCCGTAGAGTGCGTGTTGCGGAAATTCTTTGAGCAACGATTGCGTGATCAATTCCTGGGCGCGGACATCGATTTCGAGTTTGATGTCGTGCTTGGTGGATTGATTTACTTGCATCGGTTTCTCGAAGTTGTGCCGCAGCATTTCGCCGGCAGCGCAGGCCGCTTTAACGGCGGCGTCGAGATAATGCCTCATGAGGGATTAGCTCGCACAAAGAGGGGCGAAGTGCACAAGGAAAACGAGTTGGGCTTTGTCGGGCGGTTGTAGCTGCCGCCGTCGCTGACGGCAGCTCTTTTCAAGCTCTGCCGCTGGGGACAGCGGCAGCTACAACCTTCGCGGAGAAAAAAACCGGGAGGAGAAATTAATTCTCCTCCCGGGTTAACGTTTGGGTTTTGGCTCCGAAAAGTTTCGGAGCCGTGAAGCGCACTAATGCGTTAGTGCTTCTTTTTCTTCGCTGATTTTTTCTTGGCCGCTTTCTTTCTTTTTGCTGGCATCGACTATTCCCCCCTTTCAATCCGCAATCGCGGTGGGTCTGTGAAGGGTTTGAGAAACTTCACTTACGGTTCATTCATCCTCAGAATTTTTTTGTCAAAACTTTTTTCGCGTTTGCGCAAATTTTTTTCACAAGTGCGCGTGCGATAATTTTCTTGGAAGCGCGCGAAATTTTTTCGCTTTCGCCGTCGCGCGAAAAAATCGTGACCGCATTTTCATCACTTTCCATCCCGATGTTTGGATCACTCAAATCGTTTGCCACCATCATGTCGCAATTCTTTGTAGCAAGTTTCGCGCGAGCATGCTCTTCCACGTCATTTGTTTCCGCGGCGAAGCCAACCACGAAAAAATTTCGGGATCGCGGAAGCGATTTCAAAATGTCGCGCGCCGGAATGAGCTCGAGCGAAAATTTCTCATCGCGTTTTTTGATTTTCTGTTCGGCAACGGACGCCGGTTTGTAATCCGAGACTGCGGCGCACATCACCAGCACGTCGCAATCACGCACTGCCTCATCGACCGCAGCGTGCATTTCATCGCTCGTGATCACGCTTACGATTTTCGCGCCGGTGGGCGGGGCAAGATTTACCGGGCCCGAAACAAGAACGACTTCGTGATTCGCTTCAATTGCAGCCGCCGCGATGGCATATCCCATTTTTCCCGAAGAACGATTGCTCAGGAAACGAACCGGATCGATCGGCTCGCGCGTCGGTCCGGCCGTGATGACAAACTTCACGCGATCAATCGATCGTGCCGGTGCAGGAGAAATTCGGCGCGGAAAGCGATGTCCTCCACTTTCCAAAGACGGCCGAGGCCTTCGTAACCGCAGGCGAGCATGCCTGCTTCCGGACCGATGAATTCCGTCCCGCGCGATTTCAATTTCTCCACGTTCTCCTGGGTCAGAGCGTTCTCCCACATTTTTCCGTTCATCGCCGGCGCGATCAGAATGGGCGCGCGCGTGGCCAGCGCAATGGCGGTGAGGGGATGACTGGCGAGACCGTGCGCCAGTTCCGCAATGACGTTTGCAGTTGCGGGTGCAATCAAAAACAAATCGGCGTTATCTGCGAGCTCGATATGACCAGGCCGCCAATTTTCTTTCTCGTCGAAGAAACTTGTCATCACCGGATTTTTCGAAAGCGTTTGTAACGTCAACGGGGTGATGAATTCGGTTGCGTCATTTGTCATCACCACAAAAACATTGTGGTTTTGTTTCACCAGCAAACTGGCCAGCTCGGCTGATTTGTAGGCGGCGATCGAACCGGTCACGCCAAGTACAATCGATTTTTGATTCCTGGTTTTCGATTTTGGGGCCATGATGACGAATGAAATATGGCGCAAACGATCTCGGTGTCATCCCGAGGCGCGCGGACGCCGAGGGACCTCTCAAAAGCGGTGTTGGTAACGCAGGCTAGTTGGGGGATCAAGGATTATAGGCGAGGTCCCTCGCTTGCGCTCGGGATGACGAGCGAAAGAACATTCACCGCAAAATCAACCTCCGGCTCAAAATACGTTCCGCGCCCATGATCTGGCGAAATTTCTGCAAATCTTCCTCCATCGATTTGCTGATAATGGTGTAGCGGTAATCGCGCCAGTGCTTCATTTCGCGCGCGGCCGTTTTCAAACGTGCCTCGATTTGTTGCACCGTTTCGGTGCGGCGTTTCGTTAAGCGCCGCCGCAATTCTTCAAGATTTGGCGGCATGATGAAAACGTCAGTCAATGCCTCTCGCACAAAAGGATCGCCGCAGTTGCGAATGGCGGCGGCGCCCTGGGTATCGATGTCGATTAAAACATCGACGCCCTTTTTCAAATTATCGATCAAAGGTTGTCGCAGTGTCCCGTAGTAATGCTCGTGCACTTTGGCGTGCTCGAGAAACTCGCCCGCCTTCACTCGCGCGAGAAAATCCTCTTTGGAAAGAAAGCGGTAGTCTTCGCCGTCGATCTCGCCCGAGCGCGGCGGACGGGTGGTGCAGGAAACGGAATAGACGAAATCGGGGGTTTGGCGAAGGGCGTCGCACAACGTCGTTTTACCGGCGCCCGATGGCGCGGAGACGACAAATAAAATTCCGTAGCGCGAAAATTTGTTACTCAAGATTTTGCACCTGCTCGCGAATTTTCTCCAGCTCGGTCTTGCACGCCACTACCCGCTGCGCGATCTCGGCGTCATTCGCCTTTGCCCCCAGGGTGTTGAACTCGCGAAAAATTTCCTGAACGATGAATTCGAGCGCGCGACCGACCGGCTCTTCTTTGCGCAAATGATGGGCAAATTGCGCGAGGTGACTTTCCAGTCGCGTCAGTTCTTCCGAGATGTCGGAGCGGTCGGCAAAAAGGAAAATTTCCTTGGCCAGCCGCTCGTCATCCTTGCTGATCGGCAAACCGGTCTTTTCAATTCGTTCGGTCAAGGCCGCCCGGAATTTTTTAACCACGGCGGGATGAAGCGCGCGAATTTCTTTCAGCAATTGTCGAATGGCCTTTAAGCGACGGATCAAATCTTTCGCCAGATGCCTGCCTTCGCGCTCGCGCATTTTAATTAGATGATTGAGAGCGGATTCGAGGGCGCGTTCCACCGCGGGCCAGGCGCGTTCGGCCTCAATTGCTTCCTCCGGGGGTCGCATCACGCCGGGCGCCTGCAAAATTGTATCGATAGTAATTTGACCGGGTGCGCCCAATTTTTTTTGCAATGCGCGCATGGCGTCGTGATAGGATCGCGCGAGTTCAACATCGAGAGCGAGACGCCGCGTCCCATCCGCGCCGGCATGATGCGCGACCAGGACATTGGTGCGGCCACGGGAAATGCGCGCATTAATCGCCTGACGAATTCGCGCTTCAAGCTCGGTGAGATCGCGCGGGAGGTTAATCGCAATCTCACTTTGTTTACGATTCACCGTGCTCAGTTCCACGCTCAGTTTTATGCCCTCGCAATCGGCTTCTCCGCGGCCGTAGCCAGTCATGCTGCGCACAGTCGTTTAGCTTCACAAAGAGCTGCAAAATGACAAATAGAAACAACCGGCCGAACTCTCTAATTTTCTGATTGATGCAAACCGATTGGAAGCCCGATGAACGCACTGCCTGGCAATTGGTGGCACAAGCGGCGGTGATCGTGGGCGCAGTGTTGCTCGTTTACCTGCCGGCGTGGCGCGCAGGTTTCGTTTGGGACGACGAGCAACTCATTACCGCCAATCCGTTGTTACGAACGTTTTCGGGTTTGATCGAGATCTGGTCCGGCGGGCGAACCGCAGATTATTTTCCAATGACCAACACGGTGTTCTGGATCGAGCGGCATTTATTTGGCGAAAACGCGACCGGTTATCACGCGATTAACATTTTGCTTCACGGCGCAGACGCGATCCTGGTATGGCTGGTCTTGCACCGGTTGCAAATTCCAGGGGCATGGTTCGCCGGACTGATCTTCGGGATTCACCCCGTGCACGTGGAATCGGTGGCTTGGACTTCCGAGCTAAAAAACGTCCTCGCAATGTTTTTTACGTTGTTGTCGATCTTTTCTTTTGTTGGAAGCAACGAGCAGCGGCAAAGTCATGCGGCGTATCTTGCCTCGCTGTTTTTCTTTGCCCTAGCGCTGTTGTCAAAAACGCAAACGGTTTTCCTGCCGATCGCGTTGCTGTTGTACGGATGGTGGCGGGATCGCGGCTCATTTCGGCGAGAAGTGATTCGCACCGGGCCGTTCTTTGTGATGGCGGCGGTGTTTGGCCTGATCACTATTTGGTTTCAAAATCGCGGGATTGGCGAAGAGGAAATTGTCATCGGTTCATTCCCACGGCGCCTGGTTAACGCCGGAATGGCGATCTGGTGGTACGCCGGCAAAGTCTTTTTGCCGACACGACTAATGGCGATCTATCCGCGGTGGCGCTTTGATTCCCCGGAATTCTGGGAATGGTTGCCGCTAGTCGGACTCGTTCTGCTACTCGGGCTACTGTGGCTTTGCAGAAATCGTCGAACGCGCGGCGCTTTTTTGGCCGTCGCCTATTTCATCGTCGCGCTTCTGCCCGTCATCGGATTTGTTCGAATGGCTTACCTCCGCAGCGGCACGCTCGTGGCGGATCATCTCCAATATTTCGCCGACGTTTCGTTGATCGCATTTGTTTGCTCGGCCGTTGCGATGTTTGCCAATCGCGCACGCCGCGAAATTAGAACTGCGATCGCGGCGATCGCCATTCTATTGATCGCGATGATGGGAGCGTACGCGTGGCAGCGACCAAAGTTTTTCACGATGAAGAAGTGCTCTGGCGCGATACTCTCGCGAAAAATCCGGACGCATGGCAGGCGCGGGCACGACTTGGGCAGTATTTCTTTCGCCAGAGAAAGTATTCCGATGCGATCGAACATCTGCGCCGTGCCGTCGAGTTGAAACCAGAGTTGCCGGAAAATCACAATCTTCTGGGCCTGGCTTATTGCCGGGCGGAAAGATTTGAAGAGGGGATCGCGGAATATCGCAAAGCATTGGAATTGAAAGAGTCGCGCGCGTCCACCGCACAGAGTGTATCGGTCGCAACGATTCGAACAAATCTCGCGAACGCGTTAACAATCATTGGAAACAACCTCAGTAGTAGCGCAACCGAAATTCCAAGCGAAGCCACACGACGATACGAAGAAGCGATCGCGCAATATAAGAAAGCCCTGGAATTGGAACCGAACCAGCCGGCGATCCATCGCAATCTGGGTCTCCTGCTGGCGCGTCTCGGGCGCTTAGACGAAGCGGAAGCGCATTTACGCGCGACTTTACAAATTGTGCCCAACGAACCGGCTGCGGAAGAGACGCTCAAGGAAATTGAAGCGCAACGCCGCTAATAGATTTTAGAGGACTGAGGTGAGGGCAGGTTCTTCAACACTTTGCTAACAAGTCACAGCAGATATTTTGCAGCTTGATCGACGTCTTTGTCCCCGCGGCCGGACAAATTGATGATAAGGATGTCGTCGGCCGCCATCCTGGGCGCGACCTTTGCGGTGTGCGCGACGGCATGCGCGGTTTCGAGCGCCGGAATGATGCCTTCTGTTTCCGATAACAATTTGAAACCCGCAAGCGCTTCCTCGTCGGTCGCAAAATCATATTCCACCCGACCGATCTCGCGCAGATAACTGTGCTCGGGTCCGACCGCGGGGTAATCGAGCCCCGCCGAAACCGAATGCGTCAATTCGATCTGGCCATCTTCGTTTGCGAGCAGAAAAGTTTTCGTTCCTTGAAGAACGCCAAGCCTTCCGCCTTGAAATCGGGCCGCGTGTTTGCCGGATCGAATTCCCTCGCCGCCGGCTTCGACGCCAACCATGCGCACGCTCGCATCGCTCAGGAACGGATGGAACAAACCAATGGCGTTACTGCCGCCACCGACACAGGCGACGAGCAAATCAGGCAGACGCTGTTCGCGGTCGAAAATTTGCTTCCGCGTTTCCTCGCCGATGACGCGTTGAAAATCGCGCACCATCATCGGATAAGGATGGGAGCCGAGGGCGCTGCCTAATATATAATGAGTGCTGCGCACATTCGTGACCCAATCGCGCATCGCTTCGCTGATCGCTTCCTTGAGAGTGGCCTGGCCGGCGGTAACGGTAACGACTTCCGCGCCAAGAAATTTCATGCGCGCGACGTTGAGCGCCTGGCGTTCCATGTCCACCGCGCCCATGTAAACGACGCATTCGCAACCAAACCGCGCCGCCACTGTCGCGGTTGCAACGCCGTGTTGACCCGCGCCGGTCTCAGCGATAATGCGGTTTTTACTCATTCGTTGCGCGAGTAGGATCTGACCGAGCGCATTGTTAATTTTGTGCGCGCCGGTGTGCAGCAGGTCTTCGCGCTTTAAATAAATTTTTGCTCCGCCCAGTTTTTTCGTGAGTCGCTCCGCGAAATAAAGAGGCGTGGGCCGGCCGGCGAAATCGCGAAGCAACAGCGCGAGCTGATTTTGAAACTGTGCATCGTTTTTCGCTCGCTCGTATTCGGCAGCGAGTTCGTGCAACGCTGTCATTAGCGTTTCCGGCACGAACATTCCGCCGTAAACGCCGAAGTGACCCAGCGCATCGGGCAGCGTTTCAATCATGCGGCGAAAGTAGGGCGCCGGAAAATGCGAGGCAAAGAATTTGTGTCGATTGAAAAACGGTGTGCACGCCGTTATGCACGCGAGTGAATCATTGGCAGCAGGAACTTGTCGCGACGGTCATCTTCGCCATCACCTACGTCCTCATTAGCGGGCGCCAGCTCAAGATTCTGCCTTTGAATCGCCCGGCAGCGGCATTGCTCGGCGCCGTATTGATGGTCTCGACCGGAGTGATGACACCGGAGCGCGCGTATCGCGCGGTGAACTACGACACTATTGTCCTGTTGCTCGCGATGATGCTCATCGGCGCTTATCTGTATCTCGCACATTTTTTTGAATGGGCAGCGGACGCGGTGTTGCAGTTCGCTCGCGCGCCCGAGCGATTGCTGCTCTATGTCACGCTGACATCGGGAATTCTTTCGGCGTTGCTCGTCAATGACACGATTTGCGTGATGTCAACGCCGCTTCTCATCGCAGTGATCCGCCGCGGAAAATTGCCGATGCTACCGTTCCTGATCGCGCTCGCGACCAGCGCGAATATTGGGAGCGTCGCTACGCTTGTAGGCAATCCGCAAAACATGATTATCGGACATTTCTCGCACATTCCATTTGCGCAATTTTCACGGACGCTCGCGCCGGCGGCAATCCTTGGGCTCGCCATCAATTTCGTCATCTTGCGGATTGGGTTTCGAAAAACTTTGGGCGAAGCCGTGATCGAACGAGAGGCTCACGTGAGCACGCGGCTTGACCGCAGTTTGTTCGCTTTAGTCTGTGTCATCTTTATTCTCATCTTCGCTGGCTTCATTGCGGGATTCAACCTGGCGTGGACGGCGCTGGCGGGCGCGGCGCTGGTGATGGTGCTGGCGAAGCGGGACACCCATCACGTCCTCAAGCTAGTCGATTGGCACCTGCTTCTATTTTTTGCGGCGCTCTTTGTCGTTGTCGATGGATTAAGCGACACCGGTTTGCTCGACGCAATTTATCGGCGTCTCCAACCAGTCTTTGGCTCGACGGTGTCAACCCAGAGTTGGAATCTGGCGTGGTTTTCAGCTGCCGGCTCGAACATTTTTTCCAACGTTCCGTTTGTGCTTGTGGCGGGCAAATGGATCGAACGCTTCAATGACCCCGAATTGATGTGGAAAGTGCTCGCGCTATCCACAACTTTTGCCGGCAATCTTACCATCATCGGTTCGGTTGCGAACATGATCGTGATCGAATCTGCACGGGAACATCTTCAAGTTAGCTTCTGGGATTACGCTCGCTTGGGCATTCCGATCACTATTCTCACGACCGCTGCGGGTGTAATCCTGCTCCTCGTTCTGCGATGAAAAGATCGATAATGGCGCGGCGATGCGGCGATGGGATGGGGATGCGATTGAGCCGGTGACACGAAAACCAGCGTTGGCGGGTTGTCAGCCGATTCGATCGGCCGCGAAAAACTTCCAGCGTGATGCGGTGGTGAGTGAAGGAAAACTGCGCGCGATGAATCGGCGCGGAGTTTCGCTGCTGGATTTTTGGCAACATCCACATCCCGCGCCAGCGCTGGCGGCAGCGCTCGAGCAAAATCGTGCGCCCGCTTGTGCGGAAGCAATGCCATTCGGTGATGGAGATGGTTCGTGCGCGTTGCCGTTTTCGCGGAAGTGAAGCCGGCTTATCCGCGCGACAAAACTTTTTCACCGGACAAATTTGGCAGCACGGATTGTGCGCGGTGCAAATGAGGGCGCCGAGATCCATCATCGCGTTTTGGAAGTGGCGCGCGCCTTTTTGGGGAACGAGCTTTGCCGAAGCCTCCCACAATTTTTGCCGGCCAGAGGTGGAATCGATTGGCGCGCGAATATTGAAAAGGCGGGAGAGAACGCGAGCGGTGTTGGCTTCAACGATGGGCAGGGATTGGTCGAAAGCGAAAACTGCGATGGCATTCGCAGTGTAAAGGCCGATCCCCGGCAGCGATTTCAACTCATCGGGATCGTTCGGAAGTCTTCCACCAAATTTTTCGACGATCATTTTGCCGCAACGGTGGAGATTGCGGGCTCGCGTATAATAGCCTAAGCCTTGCCAGGCGTGCAGAACGTCCGATTCAGTCGTAGCGGCAAGCGAGCGGACAGTGGGGAAGCGGCGCAGCCACCTATTATAGTAAGGGACAACAGTGGCGGCTTGGGTTTGCTGGAGCATGATTTCGGAAACGAGGATGGCATAGGGATCGCGAGTGCGGCGCCAGGGGAGATCGCGTTTGTTACGTAAAAACCAGCGATTTAGAGCGTAGCGAAACGCTCGTCTGTCATCCCGAGCAAAGTCGAGGGATCCCGCGGAACTACCTTTTGATGGCGCAACAGGATCCCTCGGTCCGAGCCGGACTGGCGTATTCGCTCGAGATGACGTTGTATTCAAACCAGAAACTCTTTGTGAACTCCTACACCCATCCGCTCAGTTCTGAACAGGCGGAAAAGCTTCGCGCGTGTTTACGCGAGCGTGGATTCATCTTCGCGCCAAAGCCGTACACGATTTTTTTTGCGCAAAAGGAAAAGCTGAACGTGGCCGTTTATGAGAAAGGTCCAAAAATTTTAGTACAAGGGCGCGGGGTGGAGGATTTCGTAAAGTTCGTCCTCGAACCGGAAATTTTCGGCGAAGCTCGGCTCGGCTATGAAGAGGTGCATTCGCCGGAAATGTTTGAACCGCATTTTGGCGTGGACGAAAGCGGGAAGGGCGATTTTTTCGGCCCGCTGGTGATCGCAGGTGTCTTTGTCGCTCGCGAAACTGTGCGTCAACTGCTCGATCTAGGGGTGCAGGACAGTAAGCGGATCGGATCGGACGCAAGGATTCATGCGTTGGCAAAAGAAATCCGGCGGATCGCGCGCGGGGGAACCGACCTGGTTGCAATCGGGCCCGCGCGTTACAACGAGCTCTACAAGAAATTCGGCAATCTCAACCGCCTGCTCGGCTGGGGACACGCCCGCGTCATCGAGAATCTGCTGGCGCGGAAGCCGAACTGCCCGAGATCGCTCTCCGATAAATTTGCCGATGCGCAGGTGATCGAAAATGCACTGTTGCACCACGGCCGGAAAATTCGGATTGAGCAGCGGCCGCGCGCGGAATCTGACGTCGCGGTGGCGGCAGCATCGATTTTGGCGCGTGAAGCGTTTATCGATTGGCTGGAGCGAAAGGGAAA
>Ga0209472_1001811_pt1 | contig 12178 bp, 11 predicted proteins | sample GraSoiAngelo_130_FD_185887 | JGI IMG/M metagenome (GOLD analysis project Ga0209472, IMG submission 185887) | Grasslands soil microbial communities from the Angelo Coastal Reserve, California, USA - 14_0929_02_20cm (SPAdes) (version 2) | ecosystem: Environmental > Terrestrial > Soil > Grasslands ...
TGATCACTCACCCCGAAAGTCCCCGCTCGAGCCGTCTGTAGACCTCAATGAAGTTGCGCCGGCCCCGCGTGAGTCGCGACTTCAGCGCTTCGTCGGTGACACCGACGATCGCGCAGATCTCCGCGCGGCTAAAACCTTCGTGCAATCTCAGAACAAGCGCCGTGGCTTGATCGGTTGGAATGCGCTGCAGCGCCCGGCGAACCAACTCGGCACCTTCGAGATCTAGGGTCACTGCGGTCTCCCGGCCGGTAAAGGGAACGAACGCGAGCCGCTTTCGTCGTCGCGCGCTATCGACAACAAGGTTGGTGGCAATGCGATAGAGCCAGGGCCGTAGTTCCGCGGCGGGCACCCGCCGGGGCGAGTGCAAGGCCCGCTCAAACGTCTCCTGGAGGTGCTCCTCCGCGAGCGCTCCGTCTCGTGACAGCCGGCGCAAATATCCGAGCAGCGCACCCCCATGCCGTCGATATGCGTCGTCCCAATAACGTTCATCGCCCTCCTCGTTCACGGTCCTCCCGCTACTAGAAGAACGTGTATCTGAGGGCAATGGGTGCAAATTCGCCTAATTGCTCCCGGAAGGACCTCCGCGCAGATCTTCTACCAATTGATCGTCCACCATACACACCCTCCTTGGGTCGAGTAGACGTGGACATACGCGTAGAAGTTGCCAGATCGCCCGATCGTGACGGACTCGTTCTGTGTGCCAAGGTGCGTGCTGCTGCCGACCAGGATCGTGCTGGGTCCTGCGGATCCGTGGTCTTCCACCACGTAGAGGTCGGGGTCGCCGCCAGATATTCCTGTCAATGTGACCGGACGAGTGCCGTCAGTCGAGAACTTGTACCAAACCATTTGTCCACGGATGCCCATGCAGGCAGGAGTAGTGCCTTGAGTCGTGATCGCAGTGAGGTAGGAGTCCCCCTGTCCATAGGACCACCAGGACCGGTGCGACCATTGTCCCTGAAGGTCACGAAGATTCCGACTGGATTGCCGTGCACCCTGACCTGGCCAGCTAGGGAAATCAGTTGTCGCCTCCAGCGTCGAAATACCGTTGCCGTCCGCATAGCGGTACTCGTAGTAGAAGACGTGGTTTCCGTCGAGGCGAACGAAGTAGTTCATCGGTTGCAGGTTGTCCACGAGACCCGCCTCTAAGCCGGCGTACTGACTCCCGGGGGTCCCGTTTAGGGAGTACGTGGGAAGCTTGAGTCCGTCGGCGGAACTGTACCCGGCAGCGGCGTAGACATAGCCTGAACAATCGATTCCTGCAGTACCGGACATAGCGCCGGTGGGATAGCAGCGCCAAGAGTAATACTGCCCTGGCAGGCAGTCGGTCGTAATCTTTCCAACTAGCGGACCATCGCCCGGGTAGTACTTGTTTAGCGCGCCGTCGGCCCCGTCCCACGATGTCCAAGGCTGGCCGTCGCTGTGGCTATAGGCACCGTCGGCGAACTGCACGGTATCGGCCCCACCCCAGGTGTATGGGATTCCCATGAGCGGCGTACCCTCGGTGGCCGAAGCTATCTGCGATGGAGGCGTTCCCGTGACATCAGCCGGCCGAGACGTCCCGTCCGAGAACTTGTTGTACGTGTCGTGCCAGTTCCAGTTCGTGTTGTTCATGGCTTGCGCGCGCTGAAGTGCGACGTCCCTGGCGCGGAGTGGAAATCCGTACAGCGCCGGTTTTGCAAGCATCTTCGCTGACGGACGGCTCGCTGTTGTTCTCGCCACTGATGTTCGATATGTGGTCCCGAGTTCCACCCTGTAAATGACAAGCGCAGTCGCCTCGGGGACCATGACGAACGTTGTTCCCGTCCCGGAGACCTCGGCGATCCGATGCGGGCTGACGACAAACCTCTCGGTCGGGACTCGGGCGACACCCTCGAGCTCACCGGATGGCCCGTAACGTCGAATGGTCTCCTCTACGGTGACAACCCCGCCTCGGCTGAAGGCATCTTGAACACTGACATGAATCTTGCCGGCCGCATCGAAGGCAATCGGTTGGGCTGTCGCGAAAAACGTGTTAGGGGTCACCACGACACGCTCAGGTCGTCCGACTGCCCGGAAGACGATCGTCGGACCATCCGTTCGCGCGACCCATCGCTTGCCGGTTGAGGACTCAAGGCCTCCCACAGAGGCTCCAGTCTTATCGGCTAGATCGGCGCGTACGTTAGCGTGCAGGGGCAGCGCGTTCACCAGGAGTTGCCGATATCCATGAATCCACAGCGTCGGCGCGGCCCCGAAACCGCCAAACCGGAAAACGTCGGTGGCCACCATCCCAGTCGGAAGCGGATTGGCCTCCAAGAGCGTGCCATCGTCCGTCACATGTAACACGCGGTCCGTATCGAGTAACCAGATCGTCCCGTCTGGCGCGACCTGAATCTCGATTGGATACTCAGTCATAGGGACGAGAACCGTCGCGACCTCGCTCTGCCCGGCCCTAATCACATGAAAGCGTCGCTGCATTGAGTCGAGTACATAGATGGATCCATCCGGGGCAACAGTGAACGCTTGTGGCCCGCGTCCGACGCCCCCTGTTGGATGCGACTCATAGGTCACCTGGCCCGGCCCGCTCCCGACCGGCAGCTTCGCTACCTGGGTCCAGATCGCCTCTCCAACCACGGCCGCGGCTCGCGGCGTCGGCATCGCGAGCGAGCCGACTATCGCGACCAGAAAGATGAGTTGACGCACTTCATCCTCCTCGGGAGGTGCTCAGCGCCTCTCAGCACGACCGCCCTCAAGGCGCTGAGGCCCTGTTCGCCCGGTTCAATAAGGAAATAGCGAGATGGCAGCATTCGCTAACCCTGCATGTTGTCAACGAAGGCGACTGCACAATCGCGTAACAGTCACTTTACGCAAACCGGAAGAGACCGACCGCGATCGGGGGGTCGCAAAACTACGTGTTCGGTGGTGAGTAGAGCTCGGTGTGCCGCTCCTCTCCACAACGTTCAAGCGATCGAGTGCATTGCACTCAATTGCTAGGCGATCGGCTTAGGTGCCGTAAGGGCGAGGATCGATCGAGCGTTCGCGCTCAGGCGATCGATACGTAGTTCCCTGGTAGACGGAGGTAAGGTCAGATGAACGCTATGCGAAAGGAGCGCTGGGCAGCCACCCTCAATTCGTTTTCACTAGTGTTTCCGCGGGATCCGCCAAAAATCGGTCTTGTAAGTAGCTGTCATGAGGTCAGGGACTCGGATCGAGCTGTACTCGGAGGAGACCGGGCTCGCCGATGGCGGGCTGCGCCAGCAGACGCGACTCCTCGATCTGGATGAGGGATTCGCGGCCTAAGACCGGCGCCTCGCACCGCGCGAGCGCGTTCCTTGGAGAAGACACGGAACCGCGACGGCCCTGACGCCGGCGCGCGCCATGCTGGCGGTATGTCGACGGCGCGGACCGTCTTCGAGGGCGGCGCGCAGGTCCGCCGGCGGATCGGGCGCGCGCTCGTGCTCATTGCCGGAGCGGGGCTCCTCGCGTGGGTGGGGCTTGTGGCGACCGCGGTCGTCCCGAACGGCGGGACCGTGGAGTTACCAGATTTCGTCACGCCGCTCCAGCAGGCCGTGGCGCCGGCCGCGAGCACGCCCGCGCCCGGAGTCCCGTCATCCCGCGCGACCGCGGCGCCGACGAGCGCCGGGCGTCCGGCGCTTGTGATCCCGCCGCTGCCCTTCTTCCCGACGCCGACGCCCGCCCCGGCCACGCCTGCGACGCCCGCGCCGACGGCGAACCCTGGCGGTGGGCCAAACGCGACGTTCCCCGGTCACACGCCTGACCGCACCCCGAAACCGACGCGCTAGTTGACGCGGCTCGTCTTCACAGCGCTCGCGCTCTTCGCGGTCGCAGTCGGGCTTCTCGATCTCTCCGCGCGCGGCACGTTCGCCGCAGCGTCAGGGCCGGTCGCCGTCGCCGGACAGGGCCCGCTGCTGCGTGTCACGCCTACCGCACAACGCGGGGCGGCCGGGCGGGGTCGTCTCGCGATCGTCGTCCGCGCCGCGCCGCCCGAGGCACGGAAAATCGCAGCCGCGCTCAACGCCGAGGGCCGGGCCGGCATCACGGTCACGTTCGCCCTCACCGCGCTCGACGTTCTCGCAGACCGTGAGCTCCCTCTTTTCATCGCCGGTCGCGGCCACGACCTCGCGTTCGCCGGCTACACCGATCTGGACACGACCCGTCTTCCGGAGCCGATCTGGACCGCGGAGACGGCGTTGGGCCGACGTTTCGTCGAGAGCGCAGCCGGCCGCGAGATCCGCGTCTACATCCCGACGGCCGGTGGGGACATGAACGCGTCCGCGCTCGAGACCGCGCGCCGGGCCGAACGAAGCGGGCTGGTGCCCCTCCTCCCCGCGCCGGCGCCCGCGACGCGCGGCGACCTCGACGGCCTTGTCCTCGTCCGAGACTCGCACGAGGTCGAGGCCCTGTTGACCGCTCTCGCGGGGGCGCGCGCCAACGGCGTGGCTGTCGTGCCGGCCGCCAGCCTCGCAGGGATCGCACCGGCCCCGCTGCCGATTCCCGCGCGCCTCGCCGGGGCCGCCGCGTTCGCGGGCTTCGACCTGTGGCGCGCGCTCGCCGATGTCGTCGTCGGGCTCGCGGGGCTCGCGACGCTGCTCATGGTCGTGCGGCTCGCCGTCGTCGCGATCCTCGCGACGGTGCAAGCGCGCCGCCGCGTCTCGTCGGCGGGGACGGTCCCGACCGTGGCCGTCCTCGTCGCCGCGTACAACGAGGAAGTCGTGATCGGCTCGTGCGTGCGCTCGATCCTCACGAGCGACCTCATCGCACTCCAGGTCGTCGTGGTCGACGACGGATCGACCGACGGGACCGCGACGGCGGCCGCGCAGGCCGGCGCGAACGACCCGCGCTTCCGCGTCATCCGCCAGCCGAACGCCGGCAAGGCGAGCGCACTCAACGCCGCGCTCGCGGCCGTCGACGCGCCGGTCGTCGTCGTGATGGACGCCGACTCGATCCTCGAGCGCGAGGCCCTGCGACGCCTGGTGACGCCATTCGTCGATCAGTCGGTCGGGGCGGTGGCGGGCAACGTGAAGGTCGGGAACCGCACCGGCTGGCTCGGCGTGCTCCAGCACGTCGAGTACGTCACGGGGATCAACCTCGATCGACGCTTCTTCGATCTCGTGAATGCGGTGAGCGTGGTCCCCGGCGCGCTCGGCGCTTTCCGTCGCGATCTGGTTGTTCACGTGGGTGGTTTCCCGCGCGACACGCTGGCCGAGGACGCGGATCTCACCGTCTCGATCGGCAAGCTGGGCTACCGCGTTCGCACAGTCGCCGACGCCCGGACGTGGACGGAGGTCCCGGCGACCTGGCGCGCGCTCTGGAAGCAGCGCTACCGCTGGTCGTACGGCACGCTCCAGGTCCTTTGGAAGCACCGCGACGCGCCGTTCCGCTGGCGCGCCACGAACGTCGGCCGCCTCGGCGTTCCGTACCTCATCGTCTTCGCATACCTTTTCCCCCTGCTCGGGCCGGCCGTGGATGCCCTGTTCCTCTACGGGCTTCTCGTTGGACCGCAGGTCGGGTACCTCTACACGTTCGGCCTCTTCACCGCGCTGCAGTTCTTCGCCGCGGCGCTCGCGCTCCGGCTTGACGGCGAGCCGTCCTGGCACGCGGTGGCCGTTCTCGGCTACCAGCTCGGCTACCGTCAGATGCTCTCGGCTGTCGTCGCGAGCTCGCTTTGGGCCGCGTTCTCGGGTCTTCCCGTTGGTTGGGGCAAGCTCGTGCGCCGGGGCTTCGCGCCGCGTCCGGGGTGAGCGGAGAGCCCCAGGTGCCCGACGACCACCGTCTATGCCCCGTCGCGAAGCGGCCGAGGGCACCACGTTGATCCAGAAGCTGATCATCGGAGGGCGTGCTCGAACGCCGCCGCGCCGTAGGAGTTGCGGTCCGGGAACTCAGATGACCGGCCGTCGCGGCACTTCTAGGTTCGGCACGCTGATGCGTCGACCGTTCGCTTCGATCGTTCTCTCACTCATGGTCGTTTCATGCGCCCCCGCGGAGAAGACCATGGTCTCGGGGAGTCCAACTGCGGCCAGCTCGCCGATCGCCGTGCCAACCGCCTCCGCGACGGCGGCTCCGGCCACCTTCCCGGACCTGCCGGTGCTTATTGCCACGGGCGCCGATCTGCAGCGGTATCGGGGCGGCAAGTGGGAACTCGTCGCGCGCGTGTGCCCGGGTGCGACAAGCACCGGAAGGGCGATCGCGGAACTTCTCGTCACATCAGACGGAACGCGCGCTCTCGTCGTCTGCTGGCAAACACCGGCCGGCGCGACGGACGCGGGGTTCGCTCGCGAGACCTACATCGTTGATCTTGCGTCGGGGGCGATCAAGGAGATCGCGCCGGTCGGCTACGGGGTCGGCGCGCTGTCCCCTGACGGCAAGCAGTTGATCGTCGGCGCATGGGTCAGGTCCTCGGACCCGACATGGCTGCTTTCGCATTGGTCGATCCGCGATCTGGCATCCGGGAATGAGACCGAGATCCTGCCGCCGGGTAACCACTTCATGTACGAGTGGCGATGGACAGTACTCGGGTCGTCGTACTTCCAGCCGGTCAGCTTTGGCGGTGGCGGCGTGAGCAGAAATGAGGCGGGCACGTTCCTCTGGACCGGCGTGGGCTGGCGGAAGCTCAGCGACGCTCGCCTGATCGAGGCAGCGAGCGATGGCAGTGCGGTCCTCGAGTTCACAGACAGCATGTCGTCTGCAGACAGGAGGGTCGGCGTCATCGCCGGTGGTGTGGAGCGCGTCTTGACACCGCAGAGCGTGACCTTCGAGCAGGCGGTAGCGCGACTCGGCGATGGTCGTGTCGTCGCCTGGCGCCCAGGCACTCGCGGACTGCCCGGCGGTTACATGGTTATCTACGCACCGAACGGCACGCCGACCTTATTCCCCGGCGACTTCGGCTTCTGGTGGGTCCATGACAACCGTTGGCTCGTGGGAACTGACTCCAGCAACCTGTACGCGTTCGACGTCGCAAGTGGACACTTCGCAAGCCTGCAAACGGGTCGTTCGATTGATGCCCTCGCGCTCCTACCGCACTGAGCGGCGATACGACCTCGCATCGAGCGAAGCGAGAGCGACGCACAACCGGCTGATATCGCGACAAGGATCGCGTCCGCGTGTACGAAACCGTCGGATTCGGGCGAAAACGCGTCACGTTCATGGCCGACGAACCCGGGTACCAGGACTTCCTCGCCGTGCGTGGTCCGTTGCTGACGTCGCCGCTTTACGTTCAAGATGACGGACGAGGGTGGAGGGCGCCGGAGCCCGAGGGGCTAGGAAGGGAGGCGGCTGTGAGCGCAGGAGGAAGCTACCGACGCGGGTACTACATCGTCGCGCAACGCCCAGTGGATCACACATCCGCTCCTGAGGCGGGTCTTCAGGGCTTCTTCGTCGCGATCCTCGCGACCATGCTCGTCCTGCTCGTCGTGGTGCTCGCCACCGATCCATCGCTGTCGGCGGGTATCGCGCCGGCGATTCGCGGGGCCTGGTCCGACATCGTCGCGGCGCTGAGCCACCACTAGCCGAAGCCACGCAAATCGCGACGATCCGCGAGACGTCAAACGTCCCGCGACGACGGCCCCGGCAGATCGCCGGGGCCGTTCGCAAAGACCGATTACTTGCAGTGAAGCTGGATGTTCCCTCCGTCGAGCGTTCCCGCTGCCGTGTAGCCGTTCGAGAGCTCGAGTCGGAACGTGTCATTCACGCCGGGCTCGCCGTTGTCCGCGACCTCGGCGTGGTATGTGCCCCCGCCGCCGGTCCAGTCCGCGGTCCCGTCGATCTGCCGTGATGTCGGTCCAGTCGTCCCCGGTCCGTACCCCATCACACCGGTGCCTTTCACCTTCAGGCCGTTGTGGTCACTGAACTGGAGATGGCCCCAGCCGCCCGGTCCGCCAGCGATCGCGAAGGTCGCTCGCCCGCTGGACAGGGTGATCCAGCCACCGCCGGTCACGAAGTCCTTGTTCAGGCAGCCACCCATGTCCGCGGCCCCGCAGGCGATGTCGGCGTGCGCGGACGCGACGATCAGATCCGTCTTCGTCCCGAAAACGGGATCCGTGAGCATGATGTGCAAGGCATTCACGGTGATGTCGCCACTCTGGCCCGACGCGCTCGCAATCTGCTCGTTGATCACGATGACGCCGAGGTCCGGCACGGGCACCTGCTGGTTCGCCTGCCCGCTCACCGTGATCGTCTGGCCGTTCACGGTGAGGCCGGCGATCTCCGAGCTCCCCGAGATGCTCGCGCTACCTCCATTGCATGTCGCGCTCGCGCGTGCGGAGAGGACCTCCGCGCCGATGGACTGATTCAGCGTTGACAGTGAGAAGCGCGCGACGAACGCCTCGGCGCTGCTCTTGTTCCCATGCGCGACGACCGTCGCGTGGAGGATCTGCGCCTGGAGCGCGCCGTTCGTCGGATCGAAGAATCCGGGAACCGGGTAGTCGAGCAGGCTCGCCTCGAGGTGACCGCCGCCCGCGCTCACCGGACCGGTATCGACGATCGGTCCGACCCCGATCCCCGCGACACTTCCCTGGACCACCGTCGCTCGTCCGCTGAACGTGGTCGCGGTCGAGGCCGCGGCCTGGCCGGCGCTCGGCCAGCCGAGAACAGCGACCACGAAGAGCGCCGCGATCGCGCCCGTGATAGGCCGGTACGTCTTCATGTGCGTCCCTCCAACTTTTTCGCCAGGTACGTTTTTCCCCCTCGGCCGCCAGCGGAACGGATGCCCGAACAGGCCCACGGTCGCCGGAACTGGGGGAAGTGGCGGCCGTTATTTCTGCCGGAGCCAGCGCAGGAGTGAGGCATGGGTCCGTCGCTATCTCGACGAGAGATCGAGGTCATCAGACACGTCGCCAAAGGCGAGACATCGAAGGAGATCGCCGGAGCGCTCGGTATCGGCGAGCGGACGGTGAACTGGCACATCGGTCGCGTCTTCGTCAAGCTCGGAGCGGGGAGCCGCGCCGAAGCCGTCGCGCTCGCGATCGAGCTCGGCGTCGTGCGCCAGGTCCACGACACGCAGACGAGTCCCTGACAGTACCCGCGGGCGAGCGCCAACGGCAGCCGATCCCGCTCGGATCTCCTGCGGCGTGAAAGAATCGCGGCGATCGCGATGAAGACGACGAGCGCGCTTTCCGCCACGGGGCTCGCGCGGACGCACGAGACGATGACCGCTCATGTGGCAAGCGGAGCCGTCCCCGGCCTCGTCACGCTCGTGAGCCGGCGCGGGGAGCTGCACGTCGAGGCGATCGGCGTTCAGGCGATCGGACGCGCCGAGCCGATGCGCCGGGACGCCCTCTTTCGCATCTCCTCGATGACGAAGCCGATCACCGCCGTGGCCGCGCTGCTCCTCGTCGACGAAGGCCTTCTGCGACTTGACGAGCCGGTTGATCGTCTCCTGCCCGAGCTCGCGGATCGTCGGGTCCTGAAGCGGCTCGACGGGCCGCTCGAGGAGACCGTCCCGGCAAAGCGTCCGATCACCGTCCGCGATCTGCTGACGTTCACGATGGGATTCGGGATCGTCTTCGCTCCTCCCGACAGCTATCCGATCCAACGAGCGATGACCGAGCTTCGCCTTGGCCAGGGATTCCCGAACCCGGCGCTACCGCCGGCGCCCGACGAGTGGATCCGCGGCCTGGGAAGCCTTCCGCTCATGCACCAGCCGGGCGAGCGATGGATGTACAACACCGGATCCGACGTTCTCGGCGTGCTCATCGCACGGGCGTCGGGTCGGCCGTTCGATGCGTTCCTGCGACGGCGCCTCTTCGATCCGCTCGGTATGCGCGATACCGGATTCAGCGTGCCGCCCGAGAAGCAGGGGCGCTTTTCGACGAGCTATCTCACCGACGCGCAGAGCGGAGCGCTCGTGCTCTTCGACGACCCCGCCACCGGCCAGTGGAGCCGCCCACCGGCTTTCCCATCGGGCGGCGCGGGGCTTGTCTCGAGCGTGGACGACTACTTCGCCTTCGGGGACATGCTGCTGCATGACGGCGAGCACGCGGGCGTGCGCGTTCTGTCGAAAGAATCCGTAGCGCTGATGACGCGGGATCAGCTCACGCCGGAGCAGAAGGCCGCATCAGCTTTTCCCGGCGGCTTCTTCGATCACCACGGCTGGGGCTTCGGCGTCTCGGTGCTCACGGCGGACGACAGCACACCCCGACGAATCGGAACGTTCGGCTGGGACGGCGGCATGGGCACAGGGTGGTACGCGGACCCGCGGGAGGACCTGACCACCATTCTCATGACGCAAGCCGCGTGGACGAGCCCAATTCCGCCGCCAGTCTTCCGCGACTTCTGGAGGAGCGCCTACGAAGCGATCGCGTAGAGCGCTTTTCGTGGACCGCGGCGCCGATACGTGCGCTGGCCGCTCGAGCCAGCTCGGCCTCGGTTCGCTGGTGTTTCGCCTTTGGTTTCGCAAGAATTGAGGCGATGGACCCCGAGCGTCAGGCGAACATCGCCTTTCTTCTGATCTTCCTCGGGATCATCGCCGTGGGTGGGCTGACGATCTGGCTCTTTTACGGAGCCTCCTTCTAGGCGACTGGCTTGGTGAGCCCGTTTGCGGCGCGGATCGCCGGCGTCTACGGGAAGGAAGTCCGCGACGTCGGCCAGGAACCGCGTCTGCTGGGCACGCTCGCGTTCCTGCTGACATTCGTTGCGACGCGCGTCGTCACGCACACCCTCCTCGAGGCATCCGGTGGCGGCGGCATCGCCGTGGGCTCGCTTCACATCCATCACGTCGTCTTTGGGCTCGTGATCCTCCTCGCTTCGGGGCTGATCGATCTGACGGAGCGCGCGCCCCGGCTGCGCGCGATCCTCTTCGGCGTTGGCGCCGCGCTGGTGCTCGATGAGTTCGCGCTCATCCTCAATCTTGCGGACGTGTACTGGGCGCCGCAGGGACGCGAGAGCATCGATGCCATCGTCATCTTCGCCGCCCTCATGCTGCTGGTCGTTCTTGGCGGCGGTCTCTGGCGAGGGGCGTGGCGCGAGTTGCGACGCCTGTGAAGACGCGGGGCAAGATTAGTCAGGCGAGTCTTGACGTGTCGTCGCGAGCACCCTGGCTCGAGATCTCGTCGCGGAGCTTGGTCCAGATCGCGCAAAAAACGGCGGCCGGAAGCGTGCGGCTGTCGGGGACGGGCGCCCCGGATTCATCGACGAGCTCGTGGGTGAGCGTGAGCCCGACGGTCTCGATCAGGGCCCGCCGCACCTCCTCGTTTTGCCCGAGCTTCGCGCGCGTCGCCCTCTCCGCAAGGGCGTGGTGGGCTGGACCCCCGCGCGCGACGCGCTCGCCGCAGAAGTCGATCGCCTCGGAGGACGGAGCGCTGGCGCCCGCTCTCTTGGCGTCGAGACCCCACAGTCCGAAGATCCGCTCGCGCTCGGCCGAGTCCTCCGGAAACTTCAACCCCTGCCAAAAGCCTTCGACGCTTTCGCAGCGGATTTCGCGCTCGCCACAGCGGAGGACGAATGGGGTGTGAGCGAACGCCGAGAGGAGACGAGCGCGCGGATCGTCCGAGTAACTTGCGATGTTGAGGGTCACGCGGTCTCGACGGGCCAGTGGATCGTGCGGCGCTCAGCTGCGGCCGCCGCGGCGAATGCGACGACGGCGACCGCGGTGGCGGCCACGATCGCGGCCCACATCAGTGGGAACCGGTAGCGCGCGCCCGTATCGATGATGAGGTAGCCGAGGCCGCTGTTCGCGGCGGTCCACTCGGCGACCATCGCGGCGAGGACCGACGCAGGCGCGCTGATCTTGAATGCGGCGAATAGGTAGGGGAGCGCGGCTGGGATCCGCAGACGTCGGTACACCACCCGCTCCGGGGCGTCGAGGACGCGCATGAGAGCGAGCGCGTCGGCGCCCGGCGCGCGTAGACCGGTCATTCCGGCGACCAGCGCCGGGAAAAAGCTGATCAGGACCGCCATGACCACGATCGTCAGGACACCGAAACCGAACAGGATCGTGAGCAGCGGCGTGAGCGCGATCAGTGGCACGCTCCGCAGGCCGATGGCCAGCGGAAGGCCGGCTCGGCTGATGAGGCTCGAGCGCACGAACACGAAGGCGAGAACGAGCCCGAGGACGTTGCCGCCGACGAAGCCGACGGCGGCCTCCGCCATTGTTTGCGCGAGCGCGAGACCGATCGCATCGAGGTTGGTGGCGAACGCTTGCGCGATCACGACCGGCTGCGGCAGGAGGAAGACGGGCACGGCGAGG
>Ga0209472_1001812_pt1 | contig 12177 bp, 11 predicted proteins | sample GraSoiAngelo_130_FD_185887 | JGI IMG/M metagenome (GOLD analysis project Ga0209472, IMG submission 185887) | Grasslands soil microbial communities from the Angelo Coastal Reserve, California, USA - 14_0929_02_20cm (SPAdes) (version 2) | ecosystem: Environmental > Terrestrial > Soil > Grasslands ...
AAGGCCTGACCCTGCCGCAGCGCGCCGAGCTGGGCCTGGGCCTCGATCTCGGCAACGAGGTGGTGTTTTACTACGTGGTGCTTTTCTTTCTCGCCCTTTCGCTTTACGGGCTCAACAGGGTCATGCAGTCCCGCTTCGGCAGGGTAGTGATCGCGATCCGCGAAAACGAGGCGCGGGCCGAGGCGATCGGCTTGCCGGTATACCGCTACCAGCTCGCCTGCTTCGTCATCGCCGGCGCGGTCGCCGGGCTCGCCGGGGCGCTCCTCGCGAGCCACGGCAAGTACGTCAACCCGAACGTGCTGCACTGGGTGCAGTCCGGCACGCTGATGATCATGGTGATCCTGGGCGGCGTCGGCCAGCTCTGGGGCGGGGCCATCGGGGCGTTCGTGCTCCTCGGCCTCGAGCATGTGATCTCCGACTATCCGCTCCCCTGGCTCGCCGCCGTGGCGCCCAACTACCCGCAGCACGCCAACCTGGGCGTCGGCCTGGTGATGCTGGCGGTCGTGCTGTTCGCGCCGCACGGCATCGCCGGGCTGCTGTCGCGGAGGCGCGGTGCTTGAGCTGAGGCGCGTGTCGAAGCGCTTCGTCGGCGTCGTCGCCACCGACGACGTGTCGCTGGAGGTAAGGAGCGGCGAGGTCCATGCGCTGATCGGCCCTAACGGCGCCGGCAAGACCACGCTCATCAGCCAGATTTCAGGCAGCTTGCCTTCCGATCGCGGGGAGATCCGCTTCGACGGGCACGACATCACGCGCGCCCGCCCCTACGAACGGGTGAAGCTCGGGCTTGCGCGCAGCTACCAGGTCACGAGCATCTTCAAGCGTTTCACCGTGCTGGACAACCTCGCCCTCGCGGTGCAGGCGCGCAGCGGCTCGAGCTTCTCGTTCTGGCGGCCGGTCGCTGCGGAAGGCAGTCTATTCGACGAAGCCCGCTCCGTCGCAGGAGAAATCGGTCTTTCCCAAAAACTCAGTTCCATCGCAGCTACGCTCGCCCATGGCGAGCAGCGCGCCCTGGAAGTCGGCCTCGCGCTCGCCACGCGTCCCAAGCTGGTGCTGCTCGACGAGCCCCTCGCCGGCATGGGGCCCGAGGAGGCGCAGCGCATGATCGCCCTGATCGACCGCGTCCGCTCGCGCGTCACGGTGCTCCTCGTCGAGCACGACATGGACGCGGTGTTTCGCCTCGCGAACCGCATCTCGGTGCTGGTGAACGGCCGCGTCATTGCGAGCGGAGCGCCCGAGGCAATCAAGGCGGACGAGCAGGTGAGAAAGGCCTATCTCGGCGACGAGGTTGCCGCCTGATGCTGCAGATCCGGGATCTCGAGACCTCCTACGGGGCAAGTCAAGTGCTCTTCAAGCTGAATTTCGAGATCAAGACCGGCGAGGCAGCGACACTGCTGGGCCGTAACGGCATGGGCAAGACCACCACCGTGCGCTCCATCATGGGCCTGACGCGCGCCAAAAGCGGAACGATCAGCTTCCGCGGCAAGCGCATCGAGCGCGAGGCGCCCGATCGCATCGCGCGCTCCGGCATTGCGCTGGTGCCCGAAGGGCGGCAGATCTTTCCCAACCTCACGGTGCGCGAGAATCTGGTCGCGTTTGCCGGCAACCGCGCGGCGCGGACCGATCCCTGGACCCCAGGCAGAGTGCTCGAGTTTTTCCCGCGGCTCGCCGAGCGCGCGGACAACATGGGCAACCAGCTTTCGGGCGGCGAGCAGCAGATGCTCGCCATCGGCCGCGCGCTGGTGACCAACCCGCACCTCTTGATCCTGGACGAGGCGACCGAGGGGCTCGCGCCGCTGGTGCGCGAGGAGATCTGGAAGTGCCTGGAGCGGCTCCGCCAGGCGGGGCAGACGCTGCTGGTCATCGACAAATACCTCGAGCGCCTGGTGAGGCTCGCCGACCGCCATACCATCATCGAGCGCGGCCGCGTCGCCTGGCAGGGCAGCTCGGCCGAGCTCGCCGCCGACCGCGGGCTGTGGCGCCGCTACCTCGGCGTTTAGTTAATGGAGGTAAAGAGCCTACTCCGGGCCGAAAGGCAGTCATGATGGAGCTCCGGGCGTTAGAGAAATTCAGCTATGGACTTTCGCTGGCCACAGTCAACGACAGACATTGAGCGCATCCAGCATGAACGCAAGCGCGTTGCCGTCGAGCGCGCGATGCGCTCGCCTTTCCTCAGGAAAAGGATGCCGCAGATCGACCTGGAGCGGCTCGACGATCCCGAGGTCTGGAGAAAGATACCGATCCTCACCAAGGAGGACCTCAGGCAGATCCCGCCGGAGCGCTTCCACGACGAGTTCTGCATCCAGCCGCGCACCGGGGTGGTTGAGTACTGGCGCTCCGGCGGCGCCACCGGCCGGCCGCTGTTCTATCCGCGCTCGGCGGAGGACATGCGGCACAACATGCTGATCTTCGAGCGCGCCTGGGCGCTGATCGGCGCGACGGCGGAGGACTGCGCGCACATCTCGTTTCCCCTGGGCGTACACCCTGTCGCGCATCTCTATGCGCGCGCGGCGATCAACCTCGGGATCGGCACCGTCTGGTGCGGCGCGGGCACCAACACGCCTTCCGAGACGCAGCTCGAGCTGATCGACCACCTCAAGCCGAGCGTCTGGATCGGCATGGCGAGCTACGGCCTGCATCTTGCGAACCTGGCGGAAGCAAAAGGCTTCAACCTGAAAGACAGCTCGGTGAAAAAGATCATCGTCGCGGCCGAGCCGCTGTCCCCGGTGAAGCGCGAGAAGCTGGAGCGCGCCTGGGGCGCCGAGGTGTTCGACCACTTCGGCATGACCGAGGGCGCGCTCGTCTCGGGCGAGGCGCTCGGCCACCATGGCCTGCACGCTTTCGCCGACATGTACTTCCTCGAGGTGATCGACGAAAAGACCGGCGCGCCGGTCGCCGACGGGGAAGTCGGCTCGCTCATCGTCACACCGCTGTGGAGCAACAGCATGACGCCGTTCCTGCGCTGGAGCTCGGGCGACCTCGTTCGCCTCAGCTCGCAAGGCGCAGGCGAGGGCCCCTGGTCGGTGTATCCGGTGATGCGGCACGCGCGCCGCACCGTCGGCTTCTTCAAGGTGCGCGGGGTCAACATCAACCATTCCGACCTGGAAGACACGATGTTCCGCGATCCCGAGGTGGTCGACTTCCGGGCGGAGCTTTTAAATGAAGGTAGCAATGACGTGCTTCACCTGCACGTCGAAATGAGGGCGCAGGCCGAGGAGCGCGTGATCGACGTCATCAAGAAAACCTTCCAGGTCACCCCTCGAGTGACGCTGCTCGAGCGCGGCACGATCGCGCGCGAGTTCGAGGCGAACATCAAGGCGCCGCGCTTCGTCGACAGGCGCGGCTGAAATGCATAGATGGAGATCCGGCCTGTGAGGATTACAGCCTTCTGGCTTGCTGCCATCCTGAGCGCCGGGTTGGCTCATGCGCAGGGCCGCGACGCCTATCCGTCCAGGCCGGTGCGCATGATCATTCCCGCCGCCCCGGGCGGCAATCCGGACGTGCTCGCACGCATGCTGGCGAAGAAGCTCGCGGACACGTTCGGGCGGGCTTTCGTAGTCGAGAACATGCCCGGCGCCGGCGGCGTGGTAGCGGCGGAAGCCGTGGTCAAGACGCTGCCCGACGGCTACACGCTGTTTTTCGGCGATTCGGGCGCGCTTGCGATCAATGTCGCGGTGAACTCCGGCATCAGCTTCCACCCGCTGCGCGATTTCACGCTGATCACGGCGCTCGCCTCCGTGCCGACGGTGCTCGTCGTCAACCCCTCGGTGCCTGCTGCGTCGCTGCAGGAGTTCGTCGCGCTCGCGAAGTCCAGACCGGGACAGCTGGCGTTCGGCTCGGCAGGCAACGGCTCGATCCACCATCTCACCATGGCGATCTTCGCCTCGCGCGCCGGGATCGAGCTGCTCCACGTCCCGTACAAAGGCGGCACGGCGCTGGTCGCTGCGGTGCTCGGCGGAGAGGTTCAGTCGGGGTGGTCCGGCATTCCGAACGTGCTGCAGGCGATCAGGACCGGCCGCTTGCGCGCGCTGTGCATCAGCACCGCGAGGCGCTCGGCGTCGGTGCCCGACGTGCCGACCGCCGCCGAGCTCGGCTTCCCCGGTTTTGACGTCGCTACCACCATCGGCCTGCAAGCCGTCGCCGGCGTTCCGTCGGAGATCGTGGCGCGCCTGCAGGCCGCTTTTGCCGCGGCCCTGCGCGATCCCGACATCGCCGAGCGCATGTCAAACCTCGGCATGGAGCTCGCCGAGAACGGCACCGAGAGCTACGTCCGCTACGTGAGGCAGGACCTCGAGCGCTACGCCGCTGCGGTGAAGCTGCTGGGAGGGAAGGTGCAGTGAGCGGCCTGGCCACCGCGCGCACCGACGTCGTCGGCAGCCTGCTGCGCCCGGCGCGCTGGAAGGAGGCGCGCCTGCGCCTCGACAGCGGGCTGATGGACCGCGAATCCTTCGCCCGGCTGGAGCTCGATTGCGTCAGGAAAAATCTCGAGCTGCAGGAACGCGCGGGCCTCGATGTCGTCACCGACGGCGAGATCAGCCGGCTCAATTTCCAGGACAGCTTCGGGCTTTCGGTAAGCGGCTACGACAGCGGCAGCGGCGAGAGCATCGGCTCGCAGGAGAGCCGCAGCGCGGGCGGCACGCCGCTCAGCCGCTGGGAAATTCCCGATCTCGCCGGTCCCGGCACCCCGGTGATCCATCGCCGGCCGGTCAGGCAGCGCCTGCAGCTCACGCGCAACGTGCCGCTCGAGGAGTATCTGCGGGTAGCGCCGCTCGCGAAAAGGCCCGTGAAGGTGACGCTCATCGGGCCCGACCGCATCGCGCAGCGCTTCGATCATGAGCGCTCCAGGGACGTTTACTCCGGCGTGGATGATTTCGTGCAAGATGTGGTGGCGATCCAGCGCGCGATGGTGAAGCAGCTCGTCGATGCCGGCTGCCGCTACGTGCATATCGATGCGCCGGGCTATACAGCCTATGTCGACGAGCCCTCGCTTTCCGCGATGCGCGCGCGCGGCGAAGACCCGTGGCAGAACTTCGCGCGCTCGCTCAAGGCCGACGCGGCGCTGGTCGAGGGCTTTCCCGGCGTTACCTTCGGTATTCACCTGTGCCGCGGCAACCAGCGCAGCATGTGGCATCGCGAAGGCAGCTATGACGCGATCGCCGAACGGCTGTTCAACGAGCTGCCGCACCAGCGCTTCCTGCTGGAGTACGACACTCCGAGAGCCGGGAGCTTTGCGCCCTTGCGCTTCGTGCCGAGAGACAAGATCGTCGTGCTCGGGCTGGTGAGCACCAAGGTGGCGCGGCTCGAGCCGGTCGAGGAGCTCAGGCGCCGCATCGACGAGGCCGCGAGATTCGTCCCGCTTGCAAACCTCGCCCTCAGCCCGCAATGCGGCTTCGGCTCCGATGTCGTCGGCAACCTCGTGAACGAAGACGACCAGAAGCGCAAGCTGGAGCGCGTGGTCGAGACCGCCCGGCAGGTATGGCGATGACTCGCCTGCAATGCGGCATTTTCGACTGGGTCGAGGCTTCGCAGCGCACGCCCGGCGAGGTGTACGCGCACAAGCTCGAGCTCGCCGCCGCGGCCGACCGCGCCGGCTTTCACGCCTACCTGCTCGCCGAGCACCAGGGCACTCCGCTCTCGATCAACGCCTCGCCGAGCGTGCTGCTCTCGGCGATGATCCAGCGCACGAAACGCCTGCGCCTCGGCGCGCTCACCTTCTGCCTGCCCTGGTACAACCCGTACCGCTTCTACAACGAAGTCTGCATGCTCGACCAGCTCTCGGGTGGCCGGCTCGAGCTCGGCGTCGGCCGCGGCGTCTCGCCCATCGAATCCCTGGCTTATGGACTGAAGAGCATCGAGGAGTCGCGCGCCCGCTACCGCGAGACACTCGACATTTTCTTTGCTGCCTGCCGCAGCGATGTCCTCGACTACCAGGGCCAGGACGTGGAGCTTTACAACAAGCCGGTGCAAAAGCCGTATCCACCCCTGTGGTTCCCCAGCAGCAACCGCGACTCCATCGAGTTCACCGCGAAGCACGGCTATCACACTGCGCTCCTCGCTCGGCTCGCGGACTGCAAGGCGCTCTTCGAGCGCTACCGCGAGATCTGGGAGCAGCACCGCAACGACCCTGGCCGCCACAACGCGCACGTCGCGGCGCCATTCCTCGCCAGGACGCTGCACATGGTCATCGCCGACACGGAAGCTGAAGCCGAAAGGCTGGGGCTCGACGCACACCGCAAGTGGTCGGGCCACATTCATCATCTGACGCGCAAGCTCGGCCGCCCGGACGTGCACAACACGGAGCCCTACGCCGCGGACACAGTGCACCCGCTTGTCACCGGCACGCCGCGCACCGCGCTCGACAAGATAAGCGAGGTTCTCCAGGAAACTGGAGCGAACTATCTTCTCGGCGTCTTCTCCTTCGGCGACCTGGCGCCGCAACACGCCATGCGCTCCCTGGAGCTATTCGGGAGCGAGGTCATGCCCAGGCTCAAAGCCTGAAGATGCGCTGGGCGTTGCCGCCGCGCACTGCGTCGCGCTGGGCGGGCGGCAGCGCATCGACGCGCGCCAGGCAGCCTTTCATGTCGCCGATGTTGTGCGGGTAGTCCGAGCCGTACAGCACCTTGTCTTCGCCGCCGACCGCGACACAGAGGTTCAACGACTCCTGCTGGAACACCACGCTGTCGTAGTAGATTTTCTTCAAGAATAAGGAAGGCCTTTGCGAGATGCGCTCCCTGCAGGCAGGCATCTTCTCGAAGCACATGTCTAGCCTCCCGGCAATGTATGGCAGCGCCCCGCCGCCGTGCGTTGCGATCAGCTTCAGATTCGGGTAGCGGTCGAAGAAGCCGTCGAAGATCATGCGGCTCACCGCGAGCGAGGTGTCGAACATGAAGCCGACCGAGGCGATCAGGTTGTAGCTCGCGACATCGAGCTCCTTCGTGCCTGGCGGGGCCGTGGGATGGACCAGCACCGGCAGGCCGCGCCTGTCGATCTCCCGCCAAATAGAGCTGAAAACCCTGTCTGTCAGCGAGGCGCCGCCGATATTCGCCAGCACCATCACGCCCACCGCGCCGAGCTCGTCGCAGGCCCGCTTCAGCTCGGCGAGCGCGAGCTTCGAGTGCTGCCAGGGCAGCGAGCACATGAAGCGGATGCGCTGCGGGTAGCGCTTCTGCTGCGCGGCCATGTCGTCATTTATTAGTTTTGAAGCAAATAAGCTTATTTTCGCGGAGCCCCAGTAGACATTGGGGCTGGTGAGCGTGACGATGGCGATGTCGACGCCGGCCTCGTCCATCGCCCGGATGCGCGTTTCGTAGTCGAACATCCCGGGCGTCAGCGTCATGAAGGGCGCGCCGTCGCGGTGAATGCCGGTCTGCCCTCCCTTGACCTTCTTTACCTTGTAGCGTCCGCCATGCCTTTTCAGAAGCCTGAGCCAGGCCTCGTTGAGCATGTGGGTGTGGACATCGACGACCTTCACGCCGTGTGATACTAAGCCACATGATCGTCCGCAAGAAGCTGGACATCAGCTGGGCGGATGTCGCCTTCGGCGCCAGCGCGTGCCTGCTGCCCGGCGATGCGCAGGCCATGCAGAAGCGCCTCGAAGAGTGCTGGTCGCCGGCCGGGGACGCCATCGCCTGCCTCTCCGTGCGCAGCGGCTTCGACCTCCTGCTCGCGGCGCTCGCGTGGCCGCGCGGCAGCGAAATTCTCGTGTCGGCGATCACGATCAGCGACATGGTGCGAATCATCGAACGACACGGCCTGGTGGCAGTGCCGATCGATCTCGACATGGACACCCTGGCGATGCGCCCGGAATCGATCTCGCGAAGCGTCACCCGGCGCAGCAAAGCCATCGTCGCGGCGCATCTCTTCGGCAGCCGGATGCCGATGGAGCCGATTGTCGAGGTCTCGCAGCGCCACGGCCTGCTGGTGTTCGAGGACTGCGCGCAGGCCTTTTCAGGCGACGGCTACCGGGGATACCCGGAGAGCGACGTGAGCATGTTCAGTTTCGGGCCGATCAAGACGGCGACCGCGCTTGGCGGCGCGCTGCTGCGCGTGCGCGATGCCGATCTGCGCAACACCATGCAGGCGGTCCAGCTCAACTATCGTCCGCAGAGCCAATGGGCCTACCTGCGCAAGCTCTTCAAGTGCGCCGCGCTAAAGCTCCTATCGGGCCGCTTGCCCTACACGCTGTTTGTGGCCGGCTGCGCTGCGCTTCGCATCAGCCACGATGCGGTCATCGGTCGGGCGGCGCGCAGCTTTGCCGGCCTGGACCTGTTCCGCGCCATACGGCATAGGCCGAGCCGTGCGCTGCTGCTGCTGCTGCGACGCAGGCTCACGCGTTTCGACACGCGCACCATCGCCGGGCGCGTCGCCGCGGCAAGAGTTGCGGTGGATCACATGCCCGGCATCGATCGCCCTGGCGGGCGCGCTGCGTTTCACACGCACTGGGTGTTCCCGGTTCGCTCTGGGTCCCCCAACCGGCTAATGCGGCGGCTTTGGCAAGCCGGCTTCGACGCGACGCGGGGCGCATCAAGCCTGTATGTCGTGCCGCCGCCCGCGGCCGATCCGGGGCTCGCCGCCGCGGAGGCTGTCCGGGTCATGGACAGCGTGGTGTACCTCCCGGTGCACGCTGGCGTGGCAAAGCGGGACCTGGCGCGGCTGGGCCGCGTGATCTCCGAGTTCCACGGCGCAACGCCGCTGGCCGACGAGGGCTACGCTCAGTTCACGAGCCGCTTTAGAGCGCGCTCGTAGTAGCTCAAATCGACGTAGCGCTCGGGCGCCGGCGGCTTGCCGCCCCAGCTGCCCTCGATCTCCGCGCGCAGCGCGAGCACGTTCCTGAAGCCCTGCATGTCGAAGCGCGCGTCGCGCGCCAGGCCGAATTTCGGGTCGGTCATCAGCTCCCAGGTGCGCGCGGCGACTTCCGGCGTGACCTTGAGGCGCTCGACGAGGATCCTGGTGCCTGCCTCCCGGTTGGCCGGCGAAACGGCCCAGCGGTAGCCCTCGATCAGCGCGGCGATGTAGCGCTCGAGCGTGTCGGCGTTGGCCTTCGCCCAGCTGCGCAGCACGAACGCGCCGCTCGCCTGGTAGGGGCCGATGAGATCGACGGCGCGGCCCATGCTCCTCAGCCCGGTCGCCTTCGCGTCCACCGAAAACGGCGGGTTGAGCATCGCCGCCTTGTAGTCCTTGTTTTCGCGCATGCCTTTCAGCCGCAGGAACGTGCCGCCGAGCGGATGGATCTTGTAGTCGGCGCCTTCCTTCAGGCCGTTCATCAGCAGGATCTTCTTCAGCTGCAGCGCATAGGCGGTGTTGGGGGCATCGACCAGCAGCGTGTGGCCCTTCAGGTCCGCGTACGAGCTGACGTCGGGCTGCACGAAGAACTCGTTCATGCTGCTGTCGCCGCCGGTGACGATGACCACGTCGTGCCGAGCGAGCTCGACCATCGCCACCGCGTTGTCCACCGCGGCTTGCGCGATCTGGAAATCGCCCGCGGCGAGGCCGTCGCGCTGCTCCTGCGAGTTCACGGTGAACAGCACTTCCACCTTCAGGCCATGGCGCTCGAAGATGCCCTGGGACGCCGCCGCCATCACCGGCAACGCCTGGGCACCGGGGAACATCTTGACGCGCAGCGGGATCGGTTGTGCTTGCGCAACCAACGAACAAAAGACAAGAAGCCAAATGAAATTCCGGTACATCGGGATCTCCTCCTTCGTGGCGGCTAGATTATCATTTCAGCCGAGGAGATCGACCATGCTGCAAGAGCGAATCGCGGACCTTTCGAAGTGCGTCGAGCCCGACCGGGTGCGGCGCGAGGTGTACACCGATCCCGAGATCTTCGAGCTCGAGATGCAGCGCATCCACGAGCAGGTGTGGATCTACTGCGGGCACGAAAGCCAGGTGCCGAAGCCGGGCGACTACTACACGGTGCAGATCGGCCGCCAGCCGATGCTGATGGTGCGCGGCGCGGAGGGCAGGATCAGCGTGCTCTACAACCGCTGTCCCCACCGCGGCAACATGATGTGCGGCGACCGGCACGGCAACACGGGCGAGTTCTTCCGCTGCTCCTACCATGCCTGGACCTTCCAGCACGACGGCAGGCTGCGCTCGATCCCGATGATGGAGTCGGGCTACGCCGGCACCCGCTACGGCCGCGACAACCCGGACTGCAGCATGAAGCGCGCGGCGCGCGTCGAGAGCTACCGCGGCTTCGTGTTCGCGAGCCTGGCGCAGGGCGGCCCGGCGCTCGCCGAGTTCCTCGGCGCCTCGCGCGTCGCCTTCGACGACATGTGCGACCGCGCGCCCGCAGGCGAAGTCGAGATCGTGCCCAACTGCTTCCGCGTCATCCAGCACTCCAACTGGAAGATCTTCCTCGAGAACCAGCTCGACGCCCTGCATCCCTCGGTGGTGCACCAGTCCACCGGCCGCGCCGCGCACGAGGTCGAAAAACAGATCGAGAAGCGCACCGGCAAAGCGCCGCTGTCCTACCACATGCTGTCGGCCTTCGCGACGGTGACGATCGACAAGTGGGACAACTTCCAGACGCTCAATTACCCGTATGGCCACTGCATCCTCACCGGCTACATGGGCCTAAGGCCGAAGGATCCTGATACGGTTGCGTATGAAAAAACACTAATAAAAGCCTATGGTAAACAGCGCACCGAGGAGATCCTCGCGGTCAACATCCACCACGTCCTGATCTACCCCGGGCTGTCGGTGCAATCGCCGCTGCAGCAGCTGCGCGCGGTGCGGCCGCTCGGCGTCGACCGCACGCTCACCGAGATCTGGCATTTCCGCCTCAAGGGCGCGCCCGAGCCGATCTACCGCCGCTCGCTCGCCTATTACAACCTGGTCAACTCGCCGGCAACGCTGATCAATGCCGACGACCTGGAGAACTTCTGGAAATGCCACCAGGGGCTTGCCTCCGACGGCGGCGACTGGGTCAGCTTCGGCCGCCACCATGGCCACGACCTCGAGAAGGACGGCACGGTCGAGACCGCGCCGAACTGCGGCACCTCCGAAGCGCCGATGCGCAACCAGATGAAAGCCTGGGCGCAGTACATGCGGGCATGAAGCAGCAGCACGAGGTCGAGCAGTTTCTCTACCGCCAGGCGGACCTGCTCGACAGCAAGCGCTGGCAGGACTGGATCGACCTGTTCGCGCCCGACGGCGTGTACTGGATGCCCGCCGACCCGTCGCACAAGCACTGGGACGGCGTGCCGTCGATCTTCGCCGAGGACCGCAACCTGATGGACGTCCGGATGAAGCGGGTGCTGCATCCCGACGCCTGGTCGCAGCGGCCGATGTGGGGGACAAATCACGTCGTCTCCAATGTTGTAATTCAAAAAGCCTCCCCAAAAGGTGAAATCGAGGTGCGCTCGCGCTTTCACATGATGGAGCTGCGGCGCGACGACGTGCGCCACTTCGCCGGCTCGTACACGCATCATCTGAAGAAAACCAGGGACGGCTTCCGTATCAAGCTGCAGCGCGTCGACATGACCAACGCCCAGGCAGCGTACGACTACGTGCTGCAGGTCTGGGTTTAATCACAGGAGGATGACATGACGCGGCTCAAACTCGCGACCGTTTTCGCCATCGGCGCATTGTCGTACGCCATTTCCAGCTCTTTTGCGAATGCCGACGAGGAGCGGAGAGAGCACAGGAAAGTCGAGGCGGACGCGATCTTCTTCAACGGCAAGGTCATCACCCTCGAAGACGTCGAGCAACCAAAGCACAAGACGAAGATCGTTCGCGCTTTCGCCGTCAGGGACGGACGTTTTCTCGCCGTGGGGGACAACGACGACGTCATGCGCTTTTCCGGCCGCAATACGCGAAAGGTGAACCTAAAAGGGCGCACCGTCATCCCCGGCCTGGCGGACGGCCACTTCCACTCCACCGGCGGCGGCCCGGGAATGGACCTTTCGCAGACTCGCTCCCTGGCGGAGCTTTTCGCGGTGGTAGCGAAAGCCGCCCAAGCCGCGGCGCCGGGCCAGATCGTCGTCAGCAACAGCGACTGGCATGAGGCGCAGCTCGCGGAGCAGCGGCTGCCCCTCGCGAGCGAGCTCGACATCTCGGCACCGAACAATCCGGTAGTGCTGGTGCGGGGCGGGCACGAATACATCCTCAACAATGTGGCGTTGAAGCTGTTCAACATCACGCTCGATACCCCGGTTCCGGCAGGCGGCGCGATTC
>Ga0209472_1001816_pt1 | contig 12158 bp, 10 predicted proteins | sample GraSoiAngelo_130_FD_185887 | JGI IMG/M metagenome (GOLD analysis project Ga0209472, IMG submission 185887) | Grasslands soil microbial communities from the Angelo Coastal Reserve, California, USA - 14_0929_02_20cm (SPAdes) (version 2) | ecosystem: Environmental > Terrestrial > Soil > Grasslands ...
AAACCGCCGCAAACGCGGAAAAGCCGCTCAAAATAAGGATCACAAAAGCTGCCTCGGATCTCATCTGCACCAAGCCGCGGAGCGCAACGCCCTTAACGTTGTAGCATTTCAACAACTTGATGATCGGGCAACCGTGTAGCGTCTACTTACTGCAAGAACAAGCTCCAGCCAGCTGGAAGAGTTGGGCCAAATGCGGCACTGACGTAAACGTTGTCGTTCAGGTACCAGATCGCTGTCTGACGCGTCCCGCCGTTGTAAAGAACATAATCCGGTCTGCCGTCTCCGTTGAAGTCGGCCGTAGCCGCTAGCGCCCACCCACTGGGAATGCTCGGTCCATAAGCGCCTCTGACCAACGTCCGCCCTGATAGATACCAAATCGCTGTTCGGTGAGTAATGGAATTAAACAAGACATAATCTCTATGGCCGTCGCGATCGAAATCTGCTACCCCCACCAGGCGCCAGTTGACCGGAAGAGTTGGCCCGAAGGCCCCACGAACGAAAACGTTGTTGTTCAGATACCAGATCGCTGTCTGGCGCGTGCTTGCATTGTAGAGCACATAGTCCGGGTTATTATTACCGTTAAAGTCGCCTGTAGCCACCAGAACCCAGCCATCGGGAAGGCTTGGCGCATATGCGCTTGCGATGCGCGTTGGCCCCGACATATACCAAATCGCTGTTTGATCGGTAGTGGAATTGAACAGTGCGTAATCTGGATGCAGGTCACGATTGAAATCCGCCACACCGTCCAGGCTCCAGCCAGCTCTAATGCTTGGACCTAAAGCGCCATCCTGATAAATGTTGTTGTTTAAATACCAAATGGCTGTTTGGTGGGTGTTGGGATTACTGAGCACATAGTCCGGGTGGCCGTCGCTGTTAAAATCGGTAATTACAGCCCTGCCTGCGCCAGCTACCAACGGATGCGGGTAAGTATAAGGTGTGTAACCCGGCAGCGGTGTGTTGTTGAAGTAATCCAAGCCTTGCACGAGACCTGGGCCTAAACCCGCGTTAACGGCCAGAGCAAAATTGATATGCGACCCGTCGGGCGTGTAAATGTTGTTCCACGAATAGCAGCCTTCCCTGACTTGGTTGAGCCATCTCGGAGTAAGGTTAGCTCCAAGGAGGTCGCCTGCTCCCGACCCTGGCTGGTCAATCGCTCGTAGCACTCTGCGAATTTCGTAGCCTTGGCCCGCTGCCCAATGTGCGTCGCCCGGAGCCCACTGGCGAACGGTCAGAGTGTTACTGGTATTGCTTTGGATATAATAATTTGCTCCGTCTGAGGGACGGCTAAATGCATAGGAAACCCACTGATTCGTTGTCCACGTTTTTCCCGTAACCGTCACCGTGACTGGATCGACACCAGAAGCCGAAGTGACTGTCCCACTATCAAATAGATACGAAGTATGTCCGTCGATATGAGTTACACCGTCCGACTCCGTTACATTGTAGTCCCAATCATTTTTACCAGTCGCGCCAAAAAAAGTATCGTAGGTGTGCAAAGACCGATAGGTCTGCAAGCCGTAACCTCTTGGTCTGCCGCCGTCGAAAGTGTTGTCGTGCGCGATCATCGTACCACCGCGAATCCCGTCCATCGTGACGCCGGGCAAGCTCCAGTGGTAGTCATTGTTGTAAAGTTCTACTGCCCTACCTGACCGGCCACGTCCACCCTCTGTGCCGTGATTCAGTATCTCCGCGTTGAACAAATGGGAATGTCTCAGAACATATTTCCCGCCATTGTGGGAGTCGATTCCCCCGCTCGCAGAAAAAACTCCGTTCTGCGTGTTGTTGATATACCAATCCTCGAAGAAAAAGAAGTCGGGGCCTCCGTAGCCAGCCGGTTGCGCCCAATTCTCATCGCCATAGAGTCCGCCGTTGTCAGCTCTGTTTTGACACCTTTGTCGCGGCAAATTGTCCTCAACTATGTGATCCGCCACGCCACGGATAGTACCGGCTATTACAATACCATGTAGCGAGCCTATGTTAGTTAGGTGAAGATGATCTAACCTGACTGAAGTCGAATTTCCAGACACCTTGAGCACATCGTTCAGAGTTTGAGCGTGGCCGGGGGCATTTGTAAATGTAATCCCAGTTATTCTAAGGGACTGTCCAGTGTTGACAGTGCAAATAAAAAAATCATATCCAGCTGAGGTGGGAAGGTTGTCCTGCAAAATGGTTCGATCGTCGCACACCCCGGTATCCGAGTTCACCGTGGTTTGCCCCTGAATCGTGATGCTCTTCGTGATGATAACCATGCCCGTCCAGACGAATGTTCCCGCAGGCAGCGTGATCGTGTCTCCATCCACAGCTTGTGTGTTGTGAATCTGCTGCACATTTGCTGCTGATCCGTTGGAATGGTAAACTGTGGCCTCGCAGCGCGAGCCGAAAAAGCTGCTGAAAATAAGGATAAACAGAAGAAATCCCGACACCTTCATAATTGCGGCTTATCGTTCCTAGCGATTCGCCGCCCGCCTTCATATCTGAATCAATTGTCATGGCAAGTAAATTTTTCTGCTTTCAGCAATTTATTTCGCAAGTCCCTGGTCGACGAATGTCTCCAATCCGACTGGCGTAATCCTGCATCTGAATATTGATTTTGCCCGTGAGCTCGGCGAGACGCCTGCATGGTCTTTCCGTACTCGTGCGCTTTCCAGGTGAGATACGAAGGACCTCGAAAGGTCGGATTGGCGGCTTGATTCTGAGTCCCGCCCGATCCGAAAAGAAGTTAAGACGACCCTTGAGGCTACGTACGGGCGGAGGCATTTGGCTTTCCTATTCCATAGACACCGGGGCACAGCATCGGACTCGCCTCCGGCGAAAGAATATTGCGTCCATCAAAAATAAAGCCAGGCTTCAGCATAACCTGCCGAATCCGGTTGTAGTCCAGGTTTCTGAACTCGTCCCATTCGGTGAGGATGGCCACGGCGTGGGCACTCTCGACTGCAGCGTATGCGTCTTTCTCCACGGTGATCCGCTTCTGAAAGCTTGCGCCGGGAAGCGCGGTTGCCGCCTCTAAATCGTGACGAATTGCTACCTCCGTCACGCGAGGATCATAGATTGAAAGCTGGGCCTGTTCGTTTAAAAGATCGCGACACACGTAAATAGCTGGCGATTCCCGGGTGTCGTTCGTATCTTTCTTAAATGCAAAGCCAAGGATCGCGATTCTCTTTCCGGCCACCGTATTGAACATCGTTTCCACCATCCGCCGTGTGAAACGCGACTTCTGCCAGTCGTTGATTTTGATTACTTGGGACCAGTACTCGGCCACCTCATGCAAACCGTAATGTTCGCACAGGTAGATCAGGTTCGATATGTCCTTTTGGAAACAGGAACCGCCGAAACCTACGGAGGCTTTCAGGAACTTGGGCCCAACGCGGGAGTCCCTGCCAATGGCCGCCGCCACTTCATCCACATCCGCTCCGGTGGCTTCGCAGAGGGCTGAAATGGAGTTGATTGATGACACCCGCTGCGCTAGGAAAGCGTTGGCTACCAGCTTCGAAAGTTCCGAGGACCAGATGTTGCTGGTGAGGATTTTTTCGTGTGGAACCCAACGGGCGTAGATCTCCACCAGTTTCTTGCTGGCCGCCCGACCGCTATTCGTGTCGTCGTTACCGATCAGCACGCGGTCCGGATTCTCCAGATCCTGAATGGCGGTGCCTTCGGCCAGGAATTCCGGGTTGGACAGGATTTCAAACCGGCAGCCCCGGCCATTAGCCTTGAGTACGGCCCTCAGTGATTCGGCCGTTCGAACCGGGAGGGTCGATTTTTCAACGACAATTTTGTTCCCGTTGGACACTGCGGCAATTCGCCTCGCGCATTGTTCCCAATACCTGAGATCCGCGGCTCTTCCTGCGCCAATGCCGTAGGTTTTCGTTGGAGTGTTGACGCTGACAAAAATCATGTCCGACGCCTGAATCGCCTCGTCGACGTCCGTCGAAAAAAAGAGGTTTCTCCCCCGGCATTGCTTGACCACCTCGCTCAACCCAGGCTCATACACGGGAAGTTGATTCGAATTCCAGCCCGCGATTCGTTCCTTGTTAATATCAACCACCGTCACCCGGACGTCCGGACACTTCAGGGCAATCATGGCCATTGTGGGACCGCCTACATGCCCTGCGCCGATGCAGCAAATCTTCATTGTTCAGCGTGTTCTGCCGCGCGCCTTCCTCGCTTCAGGAGAGCGGGCTCCATGGGGCTTGAATCAGTTACCCGATAACATCATCGAGTTATTTGTGAGGCTCTCGCTCTCTTTTCTTACTGTGAGGACGCCGAAGGATAAAAGAGCAGCCTTGCGTACGCATAGGCGGCTGCTTCGCTTACGACTTCCTTTAAGCCCGCGCTATAACGCCACCAGCGCTTGGCGTCATAGTCCGGATTTGGAATTGCGATAACGCCTACGGCGACTTTATCGCCAAGAGCTTTCTGAAAAAGGAGACGAGTACGGCGCGCATGTACGTCTTCAGTGACTACATTGATTGCGGAAACGGCCATATTCTGTTCGCCAAACCACTTTCTCAGTGCAACTGCCGACCCGTAGGTTCTGTCGCGATCCATCACACGGCAAGGGACCATCTGTAGCCGCTCATCCGGAACGCCGCATTTTTTCAAAAGTTCCGCACCCACACTGGCGGAGGTATAAAAATCATTGATGTATCCTCCAGAGCCCACTACCGGTCCGCCCGTCGCAAAGACGTGTTCATAGTGGCTACTTCGAAATTCCGTTACGGCCGCCCGAATTCCGTATTCGTGTATCCACCCTTCGACCACCAGAATATTTGCATTGGCGCGATGGGTTATCGCAAGAAAAGGGTAAAGGCTTCTAAAACCTAGAACACTGATAAGCACAACAACGAAAGCCAGGATCAATCGCCCACGCCAGGAAAGCGACCAACGCTCCTTGCGATCAAACATGCCCCACATCGCGCGGGCCGACGCTGCCTGTGTCAACCGAGAAGCCCCGAAAGCTTTTGGGCTTGATGAGGCTTTTAGTGTATCGCTCATCGGTCCTCGCGTGTTCAATCCGGCTCTTGCTCAGGTCCCAATCTTGGTTCTGAAGAGCAAGAGCAAAACGAGATCCATTCCAATGTGGGACGTGCTAACTTCACGCGGACGCGAGCGTAGGAGCATTCTTCAAGTCCCGCACGATTGAGAAAACGTTCACCGCCACGCGTCGGGAAGGAGAAGAAAGAGCAATGTACGCCCCTCCCGCCAGCAGCGCTACTGGCCCGCACAGGAACAATTGCATCCACGGGTTAGCGTCAAGCACGAAAGTGCGTGCGAGCCAGGCAGTGCCGCAAACTACTCCCCAGACTGGCAGATGCCGCAGGGATCCGGTCCAAAGATCTTTCCTGCTCACCGGACCCCGCCGCCCGGCGATGTAATAGACAAATGGCAACTGTATGAGGACACACGAAGCCGAATAGAATATCGCCACACCGGCGGGACCGAACGGCAGTCCGGCAAGGAAAGAACAAAGGGTAACACCCGACATAATCGCACTGGTAAGGACCCAGTCCTTCCCGCGTCCCTGGCTGGCGAACAGCCACGCGGACGCAGCGAAAAGCGGACAGGCCAGGGCCGCCATGGTAAAACCGGCGAAGATTACTATTGCTCCTTCCCATTTTGGGCCAAGTACGGCCAGCGTCAACGGATAGGACAAGGCAAGAAACAGACCCGTAAGTAGAAAGTCGACCAGCGCGATCGCCTCGAACACCTGAAGGAATGTTCGTCGATACCGGTCATGCTGGCTTTGTATCCGTGACAGTGCGGGAACAAACACGGCATTGATTGGGATGATGAATTGTTGCACCGGCCGCATAAGAAGGATGGAGCCTCTCGAATACAGGCCAATCGCGGCGGCGCCGAAGAACCGCCCAATCAGAAGACTGTCCGCCCCCCGGGCGAACTCGTACATCAGACTTGCCGCAGTAACATTCGCTCCGAAACTCAATAGATGCCAGGTTTGAGTGTTCCGGGAGGGTAATCGAGGCCGCCACCGCGACATCGACCACGCCAGCACAAGTCTAATGGTAACCTGAACCACATAGGCGAATACCAGGGCCCAGTAGCCATATTCCGATAGCGCCAGGGCTATGCCGGTCAGGTAACCGGCAAGCATGGAAACAACGTCAATAATCGCAATGACGCCGAAACGCATCTGCCGGTTCAACAGCGCAATGTGTTGGACCGCCGAACTGGTGAGCACAAAAGTAATTGAGAGCACAAGGGTCATGCTCACTAGCCTGGGTTCACGATAGAACCACGCGATTGCCGGCGCTGACGACGCCACGAACAGAGTAGCTACACCACCCACAGCTACGTTTACCCAGAACAGATTGGAGACCTGTGCATGGGTGATCTCCTGTCGCTGCACCGTGGCCATCGAAAGGCCGGCATCCTGAAAAATGCGGAGGAAGCCCATGACGGTCGTAACCATGGCGAACAGTCCGAAGTCCTGCGGCACGAGCAGTCTGGCGAGCACCATGACGTAGGCAAGATTCAGAAAGAACTGCGCGCCCTGCGCCACTGCGGAGATCAGCCCGCTGGAGATCGTGCGTTGTCTGAGATTCGTCAGCAGATGATCGGTCGCAAAGTGTTGTTCGGCGGCGCTGGCTGTCGCCGAAGTTGCAGATGGAAAGGCGGTGCAGCTTGCGTCGCTTTTCACCGGGTTGGAAAGATCAACACTCATCACCTTAGCAGATTTGTTGAATGGGAACGGTCAGGCGGTTTCGCGAAACCGATCGGACTCGCATAGTTCACGCCACATCTGTCCGATAGCAATGTGGAATTCCTTGGATATGGGCCATCTCTGCAGCAGGCACCGTATTGGAAACGTCGGACGCCCTTGCGGAGAAACCGCCATCCTTGTCGCAAACACCCATGTTTTGAGGTCCGCTCTTTCCCGAAGTGGAAGCTGCCACCTGCGCTGCAGCCTTTTTGGAAGTTCCCCGTCCTCATCAGTTGTTCGCGGCTCAAGCAAGGTAGCCATCTGTTCACTTAACCAGCGCTGACCGTCAATGCGTCCAACTGCGCCATCACCGCATCTTTTACTTTCTCAACGCTAATTGCGGTGGTCGCGTTTCGATCATACCCGCGCTTATAGAAAAACTTTTCCAACAAAGGAGAGACAATTTTTTCCTGCAACCCGTACCCGTATATTTCCCATGGACTGGTGCAGGTGAAAATGGAAACACAACGCACGCCGCTGCCCAGCGCCAGGTGCATGGGCAAACTATCGCCGGAAACGAGGCAGCGGTGCCCCTGCACGTCGGCCAGGTGCTCAAGCAAGGTGGGCCGGCTCTCCAGGATGTTTACCTTCAGGTCTTGCGCTTCCAGTTCCTTCTGCAACTCGTTGTAATAGGCCCATTTCTTAATTGGCCAGATCGGACCGGCAGTCGATGAGATCGCCACATCTCCCTGCAGTCCGGTCGGTTGTGGCAACGGCAAGTAGTACCTCTCACCGCAAAAGCCGAGACCCAGGCCGTCAAAGATCAACTCTTGATAAGTGCGCCGGTTGAGAAGCTTGAGTCGATCCGCTTCTTCTCGACCGTAGGCGCTAATCAAGCTTAAGTCGAACCAGCTGCGTGAATCTGGAGTATAAGTCGGCTCATCGTTGCCCTCTAAATATGCGCCAAAGAGTTGTCTGAACTTTAACTCCTCCTTGTCTCTCGATCGTCCTCCAGGTTGATCACCAGATCGTAGGTGGTATCGGCGATGCGCTTGCGATTTTCCCATGAAACACAACGCAGTTCCCGATCGATGCCCTCGAGCAACGGTAGATTGTTTTCTGCCGTGATCCAGCTGACCAGTCCATCTAATCGCCTCAAGAGCGGCGTGGTCCGGACGACGTCGCCGGTCGCTCCAAGCTTAATAATCAACACTTTCATCGACGTACGAAGGCGCTCGCCGCGGCGAGTGCAAAGCTAAGGCTGACTCGCGCCACGCTGAGACTGAGACTCCAACCTCCGAAAGCGATCTTCTCTGCCTCGATCAAACACGCCGCCGACGTGTCATTGGTCACAACCCGGCCGCCAAGAGTATGAGGATTTTCGACGTTCATTGAAAATTCGATGATCCTGCCCTCTGACTTCCGACTTCTGATCCGGCAACGGACCGATTTGCCCGAACGAACTTCTGATCTCTGTTATTCGCCGCCATGACCTTGTTGAGAAGCTTATCTAAGGATATTGAAACTGCCTCTGGACCGTAGCTTTGCATTGCTGCCTCCGCTGCGGTGCGCTCATAGTCACGTTCGCGGATCACCCGCTGCAATGTCGCTGCAATCGTAGCCGGACTATTGTCGTCCATGTAGGTGATTCCACTTTCCAGCCCGGGCTCCAGGTTGCCCATGGGCGTCGTCACAACGTGAGCCCCGGCCGCGAGATACTCGATAATTTTAAAGGCGAAGACATTTCCGGGAGTTTGACTGACCACGTGCGGATTGATGCAGATCCTCGCCGAGCATAGCAGTCGAACCAATTCCTCCCGGCTAATCATCCCATGAAACATGATGCTCGGATCCCTGGCAGCCATCTTGTGTAGCTCTTCTGTCATTGTGCCGAAGCCGGTGATATGGAGTTCCCAGCGTGGGATCGCTGCGCTCTCCCATCCAGCTATGAGTTCGCTGACACCGTTCGACTCTACGTGTGTACCTGAGAAGACAACACAATTCCTCTTCTTTGCCTTCATGTCCTCACTAGTTTTCAAAACATCGTCTCCGACAACACCTCGTAGGAGGAGCTTGGGTATGTGCACTGGCAACTGCAACAGCAGATGCGGGGAGACAGCCATACATCCAGAAACGCTACTCAAGATCCTCTTGTATGCAGAACGATGGCATCTTGATACCCATCCGTCCTCCTCCGCTTCGCCAGAAACACTTACGAATACATCATCTTCGTACTGAAAAATAACCGGCAGACCAAGGTGTTTAATCGCATAACTAGCACAACTAATCTGTGTCGACCTGAGATTTAGAATAATTACCAGATCGAACGGACGTACCCGATGTCGCTTCTTAAGAAAACGCGCCGCCTGCCAGCCAGCCCAGAAACCATTGATTCGCCTAATAGGTAATGACGAGACATAATAAACCGGAATATCGGGGTGAGATAGCTCAGTCTCCCAAAACCCAGGGTAGAATCTCGCCCCAAGCTCGATGACCGCACCATCAGATATGATTTCGACCTCATGTCCGTTTGCCTGCAGCAACTGAGCAACCAGTTCGATCTTAATCCTATTAGATAGGCTAAGATTTCGGGCAATCGGGCGCCTCTGCTCAAGAGTCGACCCTTGGTAAGGCGTGACGTATGCTATCCTCATGAACGTTATTCCTGTGACAAAGGTGAAACGGAATGGCCGACCGTCTCCGAGCGAGCAGTGTGATCTCCCAGCTTGCGTGAGTAATACTGTTCCTTAATCCAGTCATAGGTATCCCGCAGCCCAATATCCAAAGTTGTGTTCGGCTCCCAATTAAAGACAGATTTTATGAACGTGTTATCACTATTTCGACCGGCCACACCGCGCGGAGCGCTAACATCATATTCGCGCTTCAATTTCACGCCACCGATCTTTTCAACCTTCGATACCAAATCGTCAATCAGCACGAGTTCGCTCGAACCAAGATTGATCGGTGTCGCGATCAGATCGTCACAATGCATGATCATATCGATCCCTTTCACACAATCGTCGATATACATAAAACTGCGCGCTTGGCGGCCATCGCCCCAGATCGAAATGCGAAGATCCTTTTTGTCAATTGCCTCGATGACTTTACGGCAAATAGCCGCTGGCGCTTTCTCTCGGCCACCATCCCAGGTGCCCCATGGGCCGTACACATTGTGAAAGCGAGCGATAAAGGTCTTCATTCCGCGTTCCGCCCAGTATTCCTGGCAAAACATTTCTGAGATAAGCTTTTCCCATCCATAACCGCGCTCAGCCATGGCAGGGTAAGCATCGGATTCCTTCAGCGCACGGGCATTGGTGTCTTCCTGCAGGAGAGTGCTGTAAGCGCAGGCTGAAGAAGAAAAGAAATATCTATCTGCGCCCGCTCGGTACGCTGCCTCGATCATATGAGTGTTGATCAGAATGCTACGCAGGCATTCGATGCGGAACCGTTCGATGAACCCCATGCCACCCATGTCCGCTGCGAGATTATAAATTTCCGCCGCGTCCTCACAAACGAGCTTACAATTTTCCTCCCTGCTGCAATCAAGGCAAAGATTTTCGGCCTCTGGCACGCGCAAGTACCATTCGCAAATTGGTTTCTTATCCACCGCCCGGATTCGTGTAAAACCTTTGTCGCTGAAATATTTCACCAAATTCCCACCAATAAAGCCACCTGCACCGGTTATGACGATAAGTTTGTCTTTGCTCATAGAGTCTTTCCGCTTTCTATTCAGAAGTTAGAGGTCAGTCTCCGGCCCATAAGGGCCTGCCCTAGCGGAAGGAGCAGTGTTCTGTAAAACTGTTGAACCGTAAACCGGATCAGTGAGGAGTCTCTTGCGTGCCAAAGCGGCTTCGGCGGCCGCGCGAGGTCAGTGTCCCAAGACATTCGAATAAACTGACGTCGTAATCTTAGTCACCTCATTCCACGAATTACGTTCGTTGGCGTAAGCCTTGATCTTCGGTCGCCATCTGTCGAGTCCGCTAAATAATTCAGTTGTGAAATACCGCCAGATTGTCTTGGCCAGATCGGATGAATCCTGCGGCTTGAACACAAAACCTGTTTGACCTTCAATGATTTCATCTTTCAAGGTCCCCACATCTGCGGCGATGGCAGGCAATCCAAAGCTATAGCCCAGGAAAAGCACGCCGCTCTGAAAGACGCGGGTGTACGGCAGAATCAGTACGTCGGCCGCTTTGAAGAATAATTCCGTCTCTTCGTCTGGAATGTACTCAATCCTTTGAATGATTCGATCACCGATATCGTTGCGTACGATCCCCTCCTGAATCTGCTTCCAGTAACCCTCGGATCCTTTGGGTCTCCCTACGATAATCAGTCGGTAACTTCGATCTTTATTTAAGAGCTCCGTGAAGGCGGAGACCAAGTATTCGAGTCCTTTGTAAGGCGCGATGTTCCCAAAAAAGAGGAGGGTTTTATCGCTATCGGCTATGCCTAGCATTCGCTTCGCCTCGCCACTCGTCAGGTCGGTCTTCGGAACCGTATTGTTAATTCCAAAAGGGATGACGCTAACCTTGTCTACAGTAACGGCGAAGTCACTGACAAGTTCACTTTTCATTCTTTCGGTGTGGACAAAAATGTGACAGCACAAATTGTACTGAATCCTAAGCGAAAAGCGGTTCAAGAATGAATCGTTCAAGTCCCGCTTGCCGGCATTCACATTGTGGACGGTCAATGTGATTTTCTTTCCAAGCATTCTGTAATAAAGCATCAAGAGCGTACGGTCGAAGACCTCGAACTTATTGTTCCATAAAATATGGAAGAGTTTCGGTCTTGCCGTTGCTGCATAAAAAACAAGCTTCCCATAATAGCTCAAGACCCGTAGCACCTTCGCTAAGAGACGTGCTTCTGAAGATTGGTCTCCTCGCAGATTAAGAAAATTTACTTGGCTATCGCCGAGCAGCTCCGGCACCCTCAAATCGTCGCTTCCAATGAAATCAAGCGATATGCCTGCCGACGTAAGTGCGGCTGCCATGCCAAGGGCGTAGGGCTTGTCCCCGCCGCCGGTGAGAAGGGCGATTCGGGGGGTTGAGGGATGGCTGTCGGCCTCGGGCCCAGATGGGTCTAGGCCGGCTCGCGCGGACCGTGCAGCCGAAGAACGACTGAAGCCAGAAGACGAACCCGCCACTCTCTGATGGTTCGAAGGAGATTGGAGGTCACCAACTTCCATAGTAGGTCTGGCTAGTGTATTCATCGATGAGTATCGATGACTCTAGAACTAACAATCGGACGTGGCATATGTCTAATTCAGCTCAATCAGTTTTCGTTGAATGAATTCGAGGGTCAAAATCTTGTGTATCTCAAACGCATAGTTTCGCTGCCCAGTGCTATGAGCTCTGAGCATCGCTTCCACAGAATTCGCACGAAGGTAGGGTCTAGTGCGCGCGCCCGAGTCAAGAAGCATTTCTTTTAACCATCGCGACAGCTCGTCCCGGTACCAGATACGGAAGTGATGGAATTTGTGCCTGCCGACAAACAATCT
>Ga0209472_1001817_pt1 | contig 12155 bp, 13 predicted proteins | sample GraSoiAngelo_130_FD_185887 | JGI IMG/M metagenome (GOLD analysis project Ga0209472, IMG submission 185887) | Grasslands soil microbial communities from the Angelo Coastal Reserve, California, USA - 14_0929_02_20cm (SPAdes) (version 2) | ecosystem: Environmental > Terrestrial > Soil > Grasslands ...
GAGATTCGAGGGAACGGCGAAGCCGATGCCCTGGTTGCCACCGGATCCGTGAGTGATGATCGCGGTATTGATTCCGATCAGCTCACCGCGGTCGTTGATCAGGGCGCCGCCGGAATTGCCCGGATTGATGGGCGCGTCGGTCTGGATAAAGTCCTCGTAGTCTTCAATGCCGAGGTTGCCGCGGCCCGTCGCGCTAACGATGCCTTTGGTGACGGTCTCTCCAACGCCAAAGGGATCACCGATGGCCAACACCGTGTCTCCGACTTCGGCCTTAGACGAGTCTCCGATGGTGATGGGGAACAGGTTGCTGGCCTCAATTTTGAGAACGGCTATATCTGTCTTGGGGTCAGTGCCAACAACCCGGCCCTGCAATTCCCGCTTGTCGGAAAGTGTGACGCGCACATCCGTGGCGCCATCGACGACGTGATTGTTGGTGAGGATGTAGCCTTCCGGGCTGACGACAACGCCGGAGCCCAGGCTCTTCTCGCGATGATCGCGAGGCTGTGGCAGAGCAAAGCTTCCGTCGCCATCTTCGCCGCCGAAGAACTGGCGGAAGAACGGCATCATCTCTTCAGGGGACTCCGACCGCGCCCGGACGACCCTGGAGGACGATATATTTACAACCGCCGGCAAAACCGACTTGAGAACCGGAGCATAGCTGTTCCGGCTCGGTCCGTCATGGGCGTCAGCCAGTTTTAGCGAAGCTGGAGGATTGTTCGCGGACATCTTCTCGTGAGCTACGCCCAGTCCAACGGCGCCAACAAAGAAAGCCAATCCAATAACGGAAGGTCTTGAAGTAATCCAAGACTTGGTTCGATTCATTTCTTATCTCCTAGCAGATCTTTGACCGGCCCGCAGGCTTGCATTGGCCAAACATGGCCCGGTCTCTCTAGTTCAGACGCGGAGAGGTGTGGGCGTGATTCTCCCTACCAATGGGGAGATGGGGTCCCGACGAATGAGTATGCCCGAAGTTTCGGGCGTAGCTTCTGCCGGCTCGGGCAAAGTTGGTATTCTGTTCTGGCAGCTAACTAACTGACATGCACGCGAATAAGCCCCAGCCCGGACTTTCGGAGAAAGCGCCGGGGCCTGGTTTGTCCGAGCACGGGCTCCGCACGGTCCTGCTTCTGGCGTTCGGTGGATTGTTGGCTCTTATGCTCGTGGCGAGCGTGAGCGCGTTGCTCTCCTTGCGCCAGCTTCATGCGGTTGAACAACAAGTTGCCAGCCGCTTCTTGAGTCGCACGCAGGCGCTTTCCGAGGTCGTGATCTCTGTACATATCTATGACGACCAGTTGGCAGAATTCCTTCTGGACGATCGAGCGGTAGAGCTGCGTGAGTCAGGTCCTGAAATTGCCGAGCGCGCGGCGAAAGTTCATTCCGCCCTCCGGCGCTACCCCTCGGACGGTGGACCCCGGGAACGGCAGTTACTCGAGGAGATCGAAGAGAGTCTTTCCCAACAAGAGAGCATTTCCTCCGCGATGTTGTCTCTTACTCCGGGCGATCGCAAGACGCGATCCCCGAAGTTTATCCAGGAGCAGCTCCTACCGCGCAGCTTGAGCATTCTCCAGGTTTCGCAACAAATTGCCTCCCTGAATGGCCAGGAGCTTGCCAAAAGCAACCAGGATCTTCTGGCGAGGTTCGCTTCGCTGCAATCCAAGCTCAAGTCCATGCTTCTTGCCGCTTTGACGGCAGGGCTAGTGCTGTCACTCCTCGAGAACTTTCTATGTCCTGCATCTCGAGCGCCAGGAACGGGAGCGTTATCTCGCACTAGCGGACAACCGCCTCGAGCTCGAAAAATTGTCCGCGCGGCTCTTGGATATCCAAGAGCAGGAGCGCCGGTCGATCGCCCGCGAGCTTCACGACGAAGTGGGGCAGTCATTGGAAGCACTCCTGGTGGATCTGGGGCGCTTGTCCAGACTTGCGCCCGCGAACGAAGAAGCCATGCGCGGGCAGATTGCCAACCTAAAGACCCTCGCCGAGAATTCCGTTAAGACCGTTCGCGATATTGCGCTACTGCTGCGGCCTTCGATGCTCGACGACTTGGGCTTGATTCCTGCTCTGGAGTGGCAAGCGCGCGAAGTATCGCGTCGCGGCGAGATGGAAGTGGAAGTCCATCCGGAAATGGTTTCCGAACACTTGCCCGATGAGATCAAGATTTGCGTCTACCGCCTCGTCCAGGAAGCGCTCAATAACGCTGCAGCTCACGCCTCGGCTAAGAACGCGCGCGTTTCGGTGACTCAGGGCCCCGAAAGGCTTGAAGTCGAAATCACGGACGATGGTCAGGGCTTTGATCCACAGCGCGTGCGCGGCATGGGCCTCCTCGGTATGGAAGAGCGCGTGAAGCGGCTTGGCGGCAAGCTGAAGATTGAGTCGCGCGCCGGAGGCGGCACTAGGATCATGGCGGAACTCCCCTTAAAGCTGGCCAACTCCGCCTAGTCTCATGAAAAAGATTCGCATTCTTCTCGCCGACGATCATCAGCTCATGCGGAGCGGGCTGCGCCTTTTAATCGAGCAGCAACCAGATCTCACCGTCGTTGGGGAGGCGGCCGACGGCCGAGAAGCGGTCGCCCTTGCGAAGTCACTGCGGCCGGACGTCGCGGTCATGGACATCAGCATGCCAAATCTCAACGGCATCGAGGCTGCTCATCAAATCACGCAGAGCCACGCGGAAACCGCGGTGATTGTGCTAAGCATGCATCCGGATGAAAGCTATGTTCTGCGCGCCCTGAAGGCTGGCGCGAAGGGCTACCTTTTGAAGGATTCGGCTGAGTCGGACCTGATCGCAGCGATCCGTGGCGTCGCGCGCGGCAAATCGTTCTTTAGCCCGGCTGTGAGCAAAGTTCTTTTGGACGACTACCTACGCAAGCTGAAACGCTCCGGTGCGGAAGACGCATACGATCTGTTGACTCCGCGCGAGCGGGAAATTCTGCAACTCGTGGCGGAGGGAAAATCGAACAAAGAAGTGGCTAATCTTCTGAACCTCAGCGTGTACACGGTGGAGACTCATCGCTCCAATATCATGCAGAAGCTAAACCTGAAAGGCGTTCCGGAATTGACGCTTTACGCCGTGCGCAAGGGAATCATCTCCTAGCCGTTCTCCCGCCTGTTTGCCTGAGGTGGTTTTTAGATCCGATTGCCCCAGGACAACGACGTCATAACGTCGGAAGTATTAGCCTCCATGAGGATGCCGTTCGAGAAGTGCGCAAGCCGTCTTCCGGCAAGTCCGCCATTCTGTCAAAGCCTTTTAAGGAGATCCATTTACCGTGCGGTTCCGAGACCCTTTTCTCGCAATGGTTGCTCTCTCGGGATTTGTTCTGATGTTGTCATTCGTAGCCAAGGAGTCCGCTTCTGCGCGGCCAGTTTTCCCTGAGGAACGCCGCTTACGCCTTTTCCATACTCACACCGGCGAGCGCATCGACATAGTCTATCGCCGTGGCGACGCTTACCTCGACGACGCACTTGGCAGGCTGGATCACTTTTTGCGTGACCACCGCACCGGCCAAGGGCTTCATTACGATCCCCATCTGTTTGATCTTCTGACGGACCTTACAGCCGCTGCAGGCAAGCCCGATGCCGAGATAGCCGTCGTCTGCGGCTACCGTTCGCCATGGAGCAACGAATTCCTGCGGGCCCACACCGCCGGCGTTGCCAAGCACAGTCTCCATATGCAAGCCAGGGCAATCGATATTCGTCTCCCAGGGGTCTCCACACGCGATCTCCGAAGTGCTGCCCTGTCGCTTCACCGCGGAGGAGTCGGATACTATCCTCGTTCAGGATTCATTCATGTTGATACCGGCCGCGTCACACAGTGGTGCTTCGGCTGTTCTGACGGCCTTGCCGATTAGCGGTCTCAAGCGACGCGGCCGCTCCGCAGCCCTTTGCGCCCTTTGGATGTCGCCTCGGGATGGCTGCCTTGGAGAGACTGCCCCCTTTAGGCCACCGGCGCTTACAGTGATTTGCTTGGAGCAACGCGAGCGAGAAATTGACAAGACGGCAGCCGTGCAAAGTGAGGCGCAAGCCCGAGCAGGGAGGCTAGCTCATGGATGAAACGCCGTTCCAGTAACTTGCCAAGGACGCCAAGACCGACTACTGCACCACCTTGGCGCGAAGACGCGCGAATTCATCGTCAGTGATGGATTCTGATATCTTGAGCCGATCAAGCTTTTCGATTTCATCTAAGCTGAAGGCCATCGCGCTCTTAATCCCATCGCGTGCCTGCTGAGCTCGCGCCGCGTTGCGCTGACAGTTGGAAGCGTTCACCGACCGATTGAGTTTGGTCAGCGTGACACTCATTTGGCCCCGCGAATCCAGCCACGGAAAGGCGACTTACGGGCATGTTGGTGACGTGCACGTAAAGATTACGTGCGACGCCGGGCCAGCAAGGCAGACACTTCAGATCCCGCCTGAGAAAATCGGAAGATGTTGTCGATGAATAGCAGCACCTCCTGGTGCGTCTCCTCGCGAAATTCCCTGATGGCAAGCCCCGGTAGTGCCACTCGTAGCCGACCACTGGGTGGTTCGTTCACTTGGCCATAAACGAGGGCAATTTTGGATTCACTGAGGGAGATGCATACTTCGATTGATCGGCATTGGTGGACCAAAGAACGACTACCGAGCGAGGCCCTGCCCGATATGTTTGTCCAGAAACTGAAGATGCGCTTTGCCACGGCACAATGTCTTGAGGCGGGTCCAAAAACGTATCGATCCACCGTCTCCACACTCCGCCCTTCTCCTCGTCTATGTGTCTCGCAACAACCGCCTCGCGGTGAGTAGTTTTACAAACCGATGGATATCTGCATGGTTCCTGAGCAAGGACCAATCGTACCAGTTGGTTTCGTTATCCTGACAATAGGCGTTATTGTTGCCATGCTGCGTTCGACGGACTTCGTCGCCCATAAGGAACATAGGCAAGCCAAGCGAGAGCATTAACACGGTGAAGAAATTCTTCACCTGACGGTTTCTCAGCCTCTCAATTTCAGGATCATCACTCAGCCCCTCAACGCCACAATTCCAGCTGCGATTGTCGTCGGCGCCATCACGATTATTTTCACCATTGGCCTCGTTGTGTTTCCTGTTGTAAGAAACGAGGTCGTTGAGAGTGAATCCGTCGTGACAAGTCACAAAGTTGACGCTCTGTTCGGCTTCGCGTTCTTCATGCCTGTAGATTTCGTGGCTACCAATCAATCTGTCCGCAAAGCGCTGCACGGAACCTTTTTCTCCGCAGAAAAAACTCCTCACGTCGTCGCGGAATTTACCGTTCCACTCTTTCCAGCTGTCCCCAAGAAAGCTCCCCACCTGATACAGCCCGGCCGCATCCCACGCTTCAGCGATTATCTTTGTCCCGGCAAGTGCTGGATCCGACTCGATGTCCCACAGCACGGGGGGATTGGGCATGACATGGCCGGATGAGTCGCGCGCGAGAACCGAGGCGAGATCAAAACGAAAACCATCCACATGCATCTCTTCGACCCAATAGCGCAGACTATCGACGATCATTCGGCGAACGATCGGATGATTCGCGTTCAGCGTATTTCCCGTGCCACTATAGTTCGCATAGTGCGACCGGTCGTGCTCCAAAACATAATAAGCGTTGATGTCTGGCGCGCGCGCTGCAGAGGGCTGGTGAAGACCTTTGCGAAAGTTAAGCCCTTGAGACGCTCGCCGAGTCCCCGGGCAGTGTGCTCCCCATGTTCTGTGAGTGGCAGGTCAGTCAAGCCAGTATGCTGGCCCGACAGGCTCCAGAGAGTCTCACCGTGCCGCGCTAAATAAACGACGGGCCAGTTCGTCCTTCATCGCCTCGTTGTCCTCCCCCGCTGTCCACGAATTTCATACGCAACCCACCCAACGTCGTCACTGGTGCTTCGGAGAAAATCAACGTAATGGTGCTCAGTGGACTCGTAGTTCCTCGACTTTCGGCGGTCGCCCCAGCTGTGAGGAACAGGGCCCAGCCAGAATGCAACGGACGGTGTCGCGTGCGATCAGGAGTTCTTCGTCGGTTGGAATTACGAAGGCATGCAAACGGGAATCATGCGTGCTGATTTGGCTTTCCAATCCGACCGTTTGCTTGTTTCTGTTGTCATCCAACCTCAGACCCGCCCATTCGAGCCCGTGGCAGATGCGGGCGCGGATTTCTGGCGAGTTTTCTCCGATCCCTCCGGTGAAAACAACCGCGTCCGCACCCCCCATGCATGCGAGGAATGCTCCAATGTATTTTCTTGCGCGATAGCAAAAGACCTCGATTGCAAGGCGCACCCGGCGGTCGTCATGCTTCGCTTGTTCTTGCAGCAATACGCGCATGTCGTTGGTCAGCCCGGAGATGCCGAGCAATCCGGACTGGGTGTTGAGCAGCGCTTCCGTTTCGCCGGCGGATAGGCCTTCCTTGGTGGCAATCAGGCTCACAATCGCCGGGTCGATGTCCCCCGACCGTGTTCCCATCACCAAACCTTCCAGCGGCGTCATCCCCATCGACGTGTCTATGGAGCTTCCACCTCGAATCGCCGCCGCCGAGCATCCATTCCCGAGGTGCAAGGTGATGATATTGGTTTGCTCCGTGCTCACTCCAGCCAGCATCTGGTAGCGCTCGGTGACATAGCGGTGCGAGGTCCCATGAAATCCATAACGGCGAATGTGGTGCCTTCGGTACAAGTGGTAAGGGACAGCGTACAGGTAGGCGTGCTCTGGGATCGAATGGTGGAACGAAGTGTCGAAGACCGCGACCTGCGGCAAATTTGGACCGAATACTTGCCGTGCCGCCAAAATGCCCTTGATGTTATTCGGGTTGTGCAACGGCGCTAACTCGATGCAGTCCTCAATCCCCTTGAGCACCTCGTCGTTGATCAGCTTGGATTCCCCAAACAACTCGCCGCCATGAACGACGCGATGGCCAACGGCGTGGACGTCGCCGACGGCCTGGATTTCGTGGATTCCCGAAGCGTCCGAGGTGATCCACCGCATGAGGTGTTCCAATGAGGCCTGCATGTCCCGCGTCGAGACACTGAACTTCTTCCTTGAGCCATCACGCACCAGCACAACGATAAGTACTTCTCCCCCGAACCGGTCAATCTGTCCCCGACACAGGCGCACATCTTTATTCGCGGCAATTGCGTCACGGTCCGTGGCGATCAACTGAAACTTCAGGCTGGAGCTTCCCGCGTTGAGTACCAGGACATTCATCAGCAGCTCGTCAAGAGAGAGGTCATCGACAAGATCGGTGGTTTCTAGTACGGCCACTTCCAGGCGGCAGCATCAGGCCTGTCTGTGCCGTGCTCGTAGGCATAATTTCGGCACGATATCTGTTCGTTAAGGAATTTCTCTTTTGCGTGGGCACCGATTCGCTGAAGCTTCGGAACGCGTTTAATAACATCCATGGCCAAGCTGAACCGATCAATGTCGTTCTCGATGGCCAACTCCAAAGGAGTGTTGATATTGCCCTGTTCCTTGTAACCGCGGACGTGCATATTGCGGTGATTCGTGCGGCTGTAAGCCAAACGATGGATGAGCCACGGATATCCGTGGAAATTAAAGATGACGGGTTTGTCGACGGTGAAAAGCGAATCAAAATCTTGGTCACTCAGCCCGTGAGGATGTTCCGAGCTCGGCTGCAGTTTAAAAAGGTCGATTACGTTGACGTAACGAATCTTGAGATCGGGAAATTCTTCGCGCAGCATCGCAATGGCTGCCAAGGCTTCCTGCGTCGGTATGTCACCGGCTGAGGCCAGCACAACATCCGGTTCGTTGCCCTGGTCATTGCAGGCTTTCTCCCACATGCCGATCCCCTTGGTGCAGTGGGTTATGGCGGCCTCCATGTCCAAGTATTGCAGGTGCATTTGCTTGTCGCAGACGATCACGTTTACGTAGTTTTCGCTCTTCAGACAGTGATTGGCCACTGACAGCAGCGAGTTGACATCCGGAGGAAGATAAATGCGTGTAACAGCGGAACTCTTGTTGACGACAACGTCCAGGAAGCCCGGATCCTGGTGTGTGAAACCATTATGGTCCTGTCTCCAAACCGTTGACGTGACCAGGATGTTCAGCGACGCAACCTTTTCCCGCCACGACAGGTGATTGCAGATCGACAGCCACTTCGCATGTTGGTTGAACATCGAGTCGATGACATGGATAAAGGACTCGTAGGACGAAATAAAGCCATGGCGTCCTGTAAGCAAATACCCTTCGAGCATGCCTTCCACCGTATGTTCACTCAGCATTTCGATTACCCGGCCGTCACGAGCAAGTTCTCCGCCGTCCGCATCTTCGGGAAAGTCCTCCGCAATCCAGAATTTCTTACTGACCGCATAAATATCATTCAGTTTGTTGGAAGTGTTTTCGTCTGGTCCGAAGACGCGAAAGTTCTTCATGTTCAGTTTCATGACATCCCGCAGGAACACTCCCAGAGGACGCGTGTTTTCGGCCTCAATGGTCCCCGGTTTTTCAAGCTTCAAGCCGTACTCCTGGAAGTCCGGAAGGCGCAGGGCCCTCTTAAGCTTTCCCCCGTTAGCGTGCGGATTCGCGCCCATCCGTCGCGCACCCGTCGGAGCGAGTGCTTTCAGTTCTGCAACCAGTTTTCCGCTTTCGTCGAAGAGCTCTTCGGGTTTGTACGAGCGCATCCATTTCTCGAGTTGCTGGAGTCGCTGTGGATTCTTCCTAACGTCTGCCATCGGCACCTGATGGGCTCTCCAGAAACCCTCTAGTCTGTGGCCATCGACCTCTTTCGGGGCCGTCCAGCCTTTCGGAGTTCGCAACACGATCATGGGCCAGCGGATCCGCTCGGCAACTCCCGTCTTTCGCGCCTCCTGTTGGTGCCTCCTTATTTCGGAAATACAATGCTCCGTCGTTGCCGCCATCGCTTGATGCATACTTTCCGGATCAGAGCCCTCCACGAAGGAAGGTGTCCAACCGTAGCCTCGCAGCAGGTTCTCCAACTCTTCGTGACTAATCCGGGCAAGCAAGGTGGGATTGTTGATTTTGTAGCCGTTCAAGTGCAGGACCGGGAGAACCGCGCCATCGCGGATTGGATTCAAGAATTTATTGATGTGCCAGGAAGTTGCCAAAGGCCCGGTTTCCGCTTCACCGTCCCCGACGACGGCCGCAACAATTAGCTCCGGATTATCAAAGGCCGCTCCGCAGGCGTGGGAGAGCACGTACCCCAGTTCCCCTCCTTCATGGATCGAACCGGGTGTCTCCGGTGTGCAATGACTACCTACCCCGCCCGGAAAGGAGAATTGTTTAAAGAACTGGCGCAGACCTTCTTCGTCCTCGCTCTTATCTGTATAGATCTCGGAATAAGCCCCTTCCAAATAAACTGGAGCGAGAACACCAGGGGCGCCGTGTCCGGGTCCCGCCAAGAAAATCATATCTAAGTCGTACTTCTTGATAAGGCGGCTTAGATGGATGTAGATAAAGGCCAAACCGGGACTTGCCCCCCAGTGTCCGAGAAGCCGGTTCTTGATGTGCTCTAACTTCAGGGGCTGTCTCAAGAGCGGATTGTCCTGCAGGTAGATCATGCCAAGCATGAGGTAGTTACACGCCCGCCAGTAAGCATGGGTTTTGCGCAATTCCTCAGCACTCAGAGGGGTTCCTGAAATCGTGGATCTCGCTGTGCCATATGCAGAGATGGAGTGGCTAGCCTTCTCGGCCGCTGTTACGGGTGTCATGCCCACACTCCTTCCTTACATACGCTTAACAGCGAGCCTATGGCCGGTTATAGCCCACGTCTTCTGTAAGAAGTGACAGGGCCCGCTTGGCTAACGGAGAGACGAGGTCAATGCCCAACTCAAGCCCGTGCTGCAAGGCCTGGCGATAGAGGCAAGTGGCGTTCAGACGGCTCCGGATAGTTCGATGTCCGACGCCGCGACGCCCGGACACGGAGATCGATCTAAAGCCGAAGGGCGAGTCTGATATCGGATTCGCTTGTACTCGTGCGGTGCCACGTTGGTGTGCTTGGGAATGCCCACGAACTTGGTCATCACCATCGGAAAGCGTCCCGGTTCGCTCGATGCGTCCTACTTCACCGACCATTTGTCGGACGGGGAAGCCCTGCGGCAATCGAAATGCTATGTTTTCTAGACTCCAGCGATGGCTTTGTTCTGTAGAACACGCACGACCACGCGACGATTCTCCGCTTGTCCTTCTGCTGTTGTGTCCTTGCCAGTTTGCTGGCTTTCGCCCATTGCACCTGGTGCAAGCATCCTGGTAAGAGGAATTTGCCCATCCTGAATCAGAATATTGACTACCTCGTTGGCCCGGTCCTCGCTTAGTTGTTGATTCAGGGTCACGCTGCCGACGGAGGAGGCGTGGCCCTTAACCTCGATAACGTAGCCATTAATGGTCTTGGCTTTCTCCGCCAACGCAAGCAGTTTCGGGCGATAGCTGGGATCAACTTTGACCTGGCCGTTGCCAAAGTAGACAGTAACTTCATCGAGGATGTAATAATCGTCCAATTGCCCGAAACGCTCGACAGCAGCGTCAATCGACGCTTTGTTGGCAGCGATCTGTTGCTGCTGCTCTTGCAAGGCCACATTGTGTTTCTCTAGCTCCGCCTTGTTCTGCTGCGCCTGCACTCGAGTTTCGTGCATGCCAGCTTCTATTTTTTGAGCTTGTTCTAGATCGTTGCCTTTAAAGGAGACCGACTTCGCTACCAGTTGGCTCTGATCGTTATATGTTCCCTCTATTTTAACCTCGAGTCCCGGAATGAGCGCAGCCATCGACATTTCTTTCCTGCGGGCCTTGAACACACCCTGCACCTGTCCTACTTCAGTGTTGTCCGTCAGCAGGACCACCAGGCTTGCAGAGTCCGCAGTTTGCAGAGTCAAGGTGTCGCCGTTTCGTGCTTTGATAAGACCCTCGACCTTGATGGACTGGGCTAGAGCAATTGGGCCCAACAATGCAACTCCAATGAGCAACACAATGACAACATGGATAATTCTAAGTGAATGGGAATGGGTCATAGATTGGTCCTCCTCTTGATTTGTTAATCCCCCGTCAACAGACCGCAAGACGTGGATGTTTGTTTTCTGGACGTCGCCGACAGCCCCAAAGAACTGTGTGACTCCCTAATCGTCTGTTTCCAAGACTTGGGTCCAGGATTTATTGGGATTGAAGCGTTCCATCTTTTGGAATTCAGCCAGGGTCTTCGGCCCGAAATCTTTTTCGAAGACTACGCCATCGTGGCTGACGATAAAGGTTTTGACGCCTGTCACGCCGTATTCGGCCGGTGCAGCTACCAGAGCGAAGCCCCCAATCATCACACCTTTCACGACGAAGTCCATTTCGCCAAGCGGCGCGGCAGGTCCTTCTCCTTTTAGAATCTTGAAAAAATAGCCGTGGTACGGCTCTCCAGCCGAGTAGCCTTGTTCGATAGCACGAGCGATTTTTTCACCGATTGGCCCAGCCCAGGAGCCGTCGGCGTTTTGCCAAGCCAAGCCATCCTGCTTGCCCGGCGTGCTGATGATGCGCTGGGCATACTGGTTCACTTCGTAGCCGTCGCGCTTTTGGAGAGCATAGTCGTGCTGGGCTTCCACATAGCCGTGGCAGATTGCGATGGCGTCCAATTCGTTGGCGCCAATGCGGCGGTAGAGGAGTTCCTGCCGGCCGGTTTTCCCGTCAAAGAACCACTTATCAGCCCTCTTCACAATCGGGACGGGGAAAGGCCAGTCCTCATTGCCGACGAGGAGAAACGCCCGGTTCCCGCTCTTCGGGTCTACGGACACGCTCTTCTTTTCGCGGGCTTCCGCAGCAAAGTTGGTGGCGTGCTGCTGGTCTTGCGCATATTCGCCGGATAGAACTATGTCCTCGCCACCAGGGCCAAAAATCTGCAGCAAGGTATTCACATCGAACTTGTCCGCAGCATCAATCAGCGCATCTACAGCCTGCTGCGGGGTGTCGAAGCTTCGCGTTCCTACAGTAGAGGCAGCCGGAGTGGCCGACGGTCTTTCCATGGGAGACTGCTGCGCGGCGAAGGGAGCCGCAAACAGAAAGGCCGAGGCCGCTGTGCAGCCAAGCCAAAGATACTTTGAAATATGCCTCTTCGCAGCTGTTGATTTCACGCCGGTGCTCCTGTTGGTTTCTTATCTGCGCCGTCCCCCACCGCCACGACCGCCACCGGAGCCTCCGCCTCGGGATCCCATGCTGGAGGAGCCGCGGCTGCTGCTGGCGCGTGC
>Ga0209472_1001824_pt1 | contig 12137 bp, 8 predicted proteins | sample GraSoiAngelo_130_FD_185887 | JGI IMG/M metagenome (GOLD analysis project Ga0209472, IMG submission 185887) | Grasslands soil microbial communities from the Angelo Coastal Reserve, California, USA - 14_0929_02_20cm (SPAdes) (version 2) | ecosystem: Environmental > Terrestrial > Soil > Grasslands ...
GCTTTGGTGGCACAGCCACTCCGGCCTGTTCTGAGCGACGCGCCGGTGCCCCATACGCGGGTTTTGCATTGGGGGGGGGTCGATTTTTCCTTCATTCTCTCTCTTTTCCACGCATTGTCCGCTACCGGCTCCATTGAAACGCGTTTCGCTATCCCGCACCAAACAAATCACTTAAAGTAATTCTTGACAAATATTACCAATGTGCTATAATGGTTTGGTCGAATCGGCACGATCCCTCCGTTGCCCGCCACAGCCTCTGCGATTCGTAGACTCCTATCTCTCCGGAAAATAGGGTGCTCTCCGAGCCATGCTCGCCTCTAACGCGGTCCTCCTAACTCCATCAGTATCTTTGCGACTATTTCGGTCGCCTTCCTACAAGCAGGACGAACACCCAGCTCCTATTCTGCGTACACTCTTCCAAGTTCCGTATCCTGTAAATCCTTTGCTTGCCACTCTTACGAAAACTGCCGGCGTGGGTACCAACAATTCCCATTCTGGTTCAACCCCGAGACGTACTCGTCACGGGCCACTTTCGACTCACCAAGGCATTCAAGTCGTTTCCTTTCACACTCTTGCACACTCTTTTGCACGCCGAAAAAAGCAACTCTCTTCTTTTCAATCGTTTCCGCACTCTTTGCCAAAAAACACCCGGGTGGGGGTACCCCTTTCTGCTATCATCCCGCCTCGCATCCTCGGAGGCTCACTGGCCGCTCTGCGGCCATCACTTACATGAGTTTTACCCAAAGGCTCGACGAAATACGCACCGGCTTCGACCGTCCCTTCTGGGTCGCCAACATCACGGAAATCTTCGAGCGCCTCTCCTACTACGGCGCATTCGCCTCACTCGCCAACTATCTCCACGAAAAGCTGAATTTCCCCACCGAGCAGACTGGCACGCTCGCAGGAATCTTTGGCGGCATGGTTTGGTTCCTCGCGATTTTCGGCGGCGCGATCGCCGACCGCCTCGGATTCCGCCGCGCGCTCTCTCTCGCCTACTTGATTCTGGCGACTGCCTATTTTTTGCTCGGCTCCATCGGCGCGCCGTGGCTCGCACCGGTCAGAGCCGCCGTCCCGCCGGTGATTTTTGTGGGATTCATTCTGATTTTGCCCGCGCTCGGCATTTCCATGGTGAAACCGTGCGTGGTGGGAACCACCGCGCGCGCGTCCAAGGAAAACGTCCGCTCCATCGGCTACTCCATTTACTACACCATGGTGAACATTGGCGGCGCCTCCGGCCCGTACGTCGCATCCTGGGCGCACCGCCATCTTGGCGTCGAAAATGTTTTTCGCGTGGCTGCTCTCAGCGTCTTCCTGATGTTCTTCGCCGTCCTGATTTGCTTCCGCGAACCGAAAAAAGTTGGCGATGCTCCGCTACCCAGCATTTCAGAAACGTTGAAGAATTTTCTCCTCGTTCTCGGCAATCCAAAATTCATGCTCTTTCTGCTGTTCTTCACCGGCTACTGGATTGTCTTCTGGCAGCAGTACATCTCGCTTCCCGGCTACATTCACGGCTATATCAACGCGGGCGCCGACGTCGAACTCATCCTCATCACCGACGGCCTCTCCGTCATCTGCTTCACCGTGCTCATCAACTACCTGATTCGCAAGATGCCCGCATTTCAGTGCGTCATTCTCGGTACGCTTATCACTTCGCTTTCCTGGCTGATTCTCGCCTTTCAGCCCACCGTCCTCGGCGCGGTCCTCTCCATTTTCGTTCTCGCCCTCGGCGAAATGATCCAGGCCCCCCGCTATTACGAATACATCTCCCGCCTCGCGCCTCCCGGGCAGCAAGGCACTTACATGGGTTTCGCGTTTTTGCCTATCGGCATCGGTTCGCTCATCGGAGGATGGTTCGGCGGACGCGTCATGCACCAGTTTGGCGAAGTCGCGCACCAGCCTCAGCGCGTCTGGTGGGTCATTTCCGGCCTAGGTGTTCTGACCGCTCTATTGCTGTGGATTTACGACCGTATCGTCAAACCAACCGGCCAGGAAGCAACAGGGTGAAAAGAACTGATTTTGAAGAACGGAGGAGGTTTCTTCTTAATGAAGACTTAGAACTGACAACTGAAAGCTTTTTTTAGTTCACCATGCGGCGAAGAGAATTGAGCGCCTGACGCGCCACCGAATAGCGCGGCTCGATTTCCAGCGCCTCCTGGAAGCAGCGCATGGCATGGCTGTACATTTCTTTTCCGAGATACGCGCGGCCCAGGTTGTAATGCGGAAAATGCCGCGGCTCGTAGCGGCGCGCTTCCGTGGCGCGTTCCAGCCAGGGAATCGCCTCCTCGAAGCGGCCCAGTTCGATCAGGTACGCGCCAATGTCGTTGTAAGGATTGCCGAATTCCGGATCGATTTCGATCGCCAGCCTGCACTCGGCAATGGCTTCTTCGATGCGCCCCTGGAAATGATACGTCCAGCCCAAGAAAGTATGGGCCTCGGCGGTAGGATGAAGCTCCAATGACGATTGGTACAACTCGACGGCGCGATCGTAGTCGCCTTCCATCTGGGCCTGATAGGCGTCTTGCAGGACTTCCCATGCACGGGTGAGGGTTTCCATGCTCATGGCACATAGTTAGCACACGGTTTTGTCCGCGTCAAAAGTACGAAAGTTCAGCGGGTGCAGCAGAGGAACCTGTACTTCGTGACGGGGCCCGGCGGCGGAGGTACTGGAGAAGGAGTGGAATTTCCGGCCTCAATTGGAGAAAATAGCTGGATTCGGGCATGGCTTCGACATTCAGCGGTTGGAACAATTAAAAGAGGGGGCATCGTGAAGCGGAATTATCTGATTCTTGGGATCGCATCTCTGGCTGTGGCAGGAGCGCTTCTGGCACAGGATCCGCCGGCAAAAACAACTCCGAAAAAATCCGCGAGTCACGGCGTCGCCGGCTCCGCAACGCGCGGCAAGGAAGTGTTCGAAAAGAAATGCGCGATGTGCCATTTCGCGGATAGCGACGCGAAAAAAATCGGTCCCGGCCTCAAAGGAATCTCCAAGCGCGGAACGTTCACGGTGAACGGCAACAAAGTCACCACGGAATCCCTGACGACGTGGATTGAAAACGGCGATTCCCAAATGCCCGGCATGAAAGACAACCTCGAGCCCGCGCAAATCAAAGACGTGGTCGCCTACGTGAAAACACTTTAGGAACTGCGCCGCACCCGTGTCGCGTCTCTTACGTAAGAATCTGTAAAGGCATCGCAAAAGAGAAAAGCCCCCGAAGACTTGATCGCTCAAGCCGCCGGGGGCCAAACTCAAATTAGAAACTGCGCCTAGTTGAGGACGGCGTCTTTAAACGCCTTTGACGGGCGCAAGCGAACCACAGTCTTCGCCTTGATCTTGATTGCCTCGCCGGTCTGGGGGTTGCGGCCCATGCGCGCCTTGCGGTGCGCCTTTACCACGCGGCCGATCCCCGGGATCACGAATTTGCCCGCCCCGCCCTTGGCTTCTTTCACGGCGAGCTTGAACAGCTCTTCAAAGAATTGAGCGGCGGTTTTCTTCGGTGTGCCGACTTTCTCGGCGATGTGTCCCACAACCTTGGTTTTGCTCAGTGGCTTGGCTGCCATCTAGTATGCTTATCCTCCTGATTTTTTCTTTCCACTCCGATTCGAATCGAAGCAGGCCGCGAGCCAACTCCCCCCATTTACCAGCGAAAAAACTCGGGCCGGAAGGGACTATAGCCAAGGAAAAGACAGAACGCAAGGCAAAATCGCAAAAAAGCCCGTAAAAATGCGGATTTTTTGAAAAAGGTGTGGAAATCACCGCTAAAACAGCGGGTTACGAACGATTCGAACGCCGCTGGAGCGGTCCCGGGGTTGAATTGGCGGGCATTTCCCACGTTTGGACGGCCATCTGTCATTGCCGCTGAAGGCGGGCCGGAGCGACGGACGCCCAACAACGGGGGTCCGTTTAGAGAGTAGCGAGATCGGCGTAGAAGTGGGCGACGGCCTTGATGCCGCCGAAATAGTTTTCGAGGGCAATGTGCTCATCAGGAGCGTGCGCGTTTTCGTCTGGGAGGCCGAAGCCAATCAAAACGCAGGGCACTTTGAAGGTGTCGTACATTTGCGTGACGAAAGGGATGGAACCGCCCTCGCGAATGAATACAGCTTTTTTGCCGAAGCCTTTTTCCAGAGCAGACTGGGCCTTCTTGAAAATGGGATTGTTATAGGGAGCGACCCAGGGCTTTCCCATGCTCAGGACCTCGAATTTGCAGTGAACGGTTTCCGGAAGAAGCTTTCGAATGTGCTTCTCCACGAGTTTGGCGATTTTTTGGGGATCCTGGTTGGGGACCAGGCGGGTGGAGAATTTTGCAAACGCTTTTGACGGAATTACGGTCTTGGCGCCTTCTCCTTGATAGCCACCCCAGATGCCGTTCAATTCGAATGTCGGACGCGCCCAAAGCCGCTCGATGGTAGTAAAACCCTTTTCGCCGAAATAGCCCGGAGCGCCAACGGCTTTCTCAAAATCTTTTTTCTTCCAGGGCAACGCATTCAAAGACTTGCGCTCGGCTCTCGAGAGGTTCGCGACGGAATCGTAGAAACCTGGGATAGCGACGCGGAAATTCTTGTCGTGAAGTTTCGCAAAGAGTTCCGTCAAGATCGTGAGCGGATTGGGAACGGCGCCGCCATATACGCCGGAATGCAGATCGCGCTCCGGGCCGATCAATTCGATCTGATAGTAGTTCAATCCGCGCAAACCGTAGGTGATGGAGGGAACGCCTTTGCCAAGCATGGAAGTATCGGAGACGACGAGGGCATCGGCCTTGAGCTTGGCTTTGTTCTTCTGGACAAAATCCCAAAGGCTGACGCTGCCGACTTCTTCTTCGCCTTCAATGAGGACCTTTATATTGATGGGAAACTTGCCGTTCACTTTTTGGAGCGATTCGAGGGCTTTCAGGTGGATGTGGACCTGGCCTTTGTCGTCGGCGGTGCCACGGCCGAAAAGATTGCCGTTGCGAACAGTGGGCTCGAATGCCGGAGAGGTCCAAAGATCGAGCGGCTCGGCGGGCTGCACGTCGTAGTGCCCGTAAAAAAGAATGGTGGGCTTGCTGGGAGCTTCCAGCGATTCCGCATAGACGAGCGGGTGGAGGGCAGTGGGAACGATCTCGACGTGCTTGAAGCCGCCAGCGCGAAGATTGCCGGCGACCCAGTTGGCGCCGCGCTCGATATCCGGTTTGTGTTCGCTCTTGGCGCTGACGCTGGGGATGCGCAGTAACTCGTAAAGTTCGGCGAGATGCTGATCACGGCGAGCATCAATATATTCGGCAAGGTTCATAAGAGGCCTTTAGAGGACAGGCCATCCTTTTCCAATGTAAGTTACGCAAAACTTGTAGCGAAATGTTTGCGGCAGCGGAATGTTTGCGGAACTGCGAAAGACTTGCCGTGGCCGCGCGTCTATTTTAGGGCTGCAACAGGTTCGCGCACAAGCAAGCCGATTCCTGGCGTCATTTGCTTCCAGTCCTACCGCCAAGAGGACCGGCAGCTTCCGGCACGGAACTTTGGGACCGGAATAATTTCCGAATTCACCGTCACGCGCCACGCGATCAGAGGCGAGGATAGTGAGTTGCTAAATGCATCTCCCGGCGCTAAAATCGGCCGCAGCAATTGTTTACAAGAAACAATAGCGGGAACACAAGCGAAAATGGCGGCCCCAGCATTTGGAAGCGAGAGATTTGTAGCCCGGTATAGCTTTGCACCAAGGAGCCTGCCCGATGCGGAGAGATCGCTCATCAGTGCAGAGTCCCGGTGGAGTATGGTGTTTGCGGCCCTGCTGTTTCTACGCTCACTGCTTCGCCTTGTTTTCCTTTGCCCCCACCGGCATAAGGGACCTCCATTAACACTGCGCGAGACAATTCCGTCTAGACGATCCGGATGCCCATCTGCCTATGGCCGAGAATCCTACGTCACTTGCTTGGACTGCGGCAAGAGATTCGCTTACGACCCCAAGACCAGGCGACTGGTAGATTTCTGGGGCGTGCGTGACGCAGAAGCGCTGGCAGGAGTTCGCCGGAGAGTTGATGGATTCTTTTTGCCTCTTCGAAAGCTCGCTCCAAGGGTGGACACGCTGAATATGACGGTTTCGATGAGCGGGCTTCCGAGGTACATGCTCCGCATCGTAACTTTGAGGAGCCCGCAAGCTCGTTTCGGAAAAAGTGGCGCGCCAATCTCTTCCGCCGCTCACATTGTTTCTCCTAAGAGCGCTTTTCTCAGACTGCAAGCAACACCAGCCGAGCAATCCCCGGTTCGTTCCTCGGTGCCTGTTGCAGTCAGTTCCTCGAGCAGAAGAGGCGCGTCACGGTTGGGCTCCATTCCAACGCTCCATTGGCATGGCCGTTTGGACGTCTGGTGGTCCAAGAATTCCTCGCGAGTGTTGCATTGGAAGGCCTCTGTCACCGCAGGATTAGCCGGAAGTATTCTGATTGTTCTATCCCAGCAAATGAGCGCGTCGGGTCCCCGCATGGATTTACCCCGCGCTCTTTGCGGTTTTCTGGGATCTTTGTTGTGCGCGGTGGCTCTGGGCTTTGGAGTATTGGTGCTCGTCACCAGGACTCATGACCCACGTTGTAGGATTGACGTTCAGCCAAAGCGGAAAGAGAAATTTCTTCTGCCGTAAATTGCCCGCTGTCCGGCGCAAACTTGCGCCGTTCGTGACCACCTGACCGTAGGTCTATGGACTACAGGCGGCGTAGGACGCAGCCCTTGTACTAAAACTGTCCTGCAAACCAGTAGTCAGCTTCTTGTCTTTTTTCTATCCTTCGTGGGAAGTTCGGGACCCAACAAAAAGCTATTTCAGCCTCAGCGGGCCCACCCCAGTCCAAGCCAAGCTGACCTAGACGCAAAAAAGCAATGAGAGCGAAAAGTATTTGTGCGCGCGCTCGGGTGCGCACTTTTTTTCCGATGAACCTAAGAGGAGTCTCGATGAGTGGCGGCCAGATAAATTCGCGAAACGGGACAGAACTATTCGTCCGAAAAGTCAGCAGCATTCTGCGAGATGGCTTGCTGCTATCCGCAGTGGCGCTGGGGACTGCCGCATTCTTGAGCGGTTGCTCCGGTTTAGTTAGCAGTGCGAATAGCACTGGCAATCCGCCGCCAACGACGCTAGACGTTACAAACGTTCAAGCGGGATCGGTCACAACTTCCAGCTCTCAGGTCGTTTGGACAACGAACGTCCCTGCGAATTCTTCGGTCGATTACGGAACCACGACAGCTTACGGAAATAGCACGCCAGTAGATCCGACGATGGTCACGAGCCATCAAGTGACAATTTCCGGCCTGGCCGCGGGCACGACCTACTACTTCCAGGTTAATTCGACGGACTCTAAGGGCAACCACGGACACGGCGGCAACAAGTTCAATACACCGGGTTTCAGCCTTTCCGGCACGATCACTCCAACGACGGGCGGCAATGGAGCGACGGTAACACTGAGCGGAGCGGCGAGCACATCTGCCACAGGCGATAACTCCGGCAATTACACGTTTGTCGGATTGCCAAATGGGACGTACACGATTGTCCCGAGTCACACAGGTTTTACGTTTAGTCCAAGCAGCCAGAGTATGGTGGTCAATGGGGCCAACGTTACCGCAGCGAACTTCACAGCGAATGCGGCCGCGGTTGGACCAACGATCACGATGCAGCCAGCGAATCAGACGGTGACGGCGGGACAGACGGCTACGTTCGCAGTAGTGGCCGGTGGAACCGCACCGCTGAGCTACCAATGGCAGAAGAATGGGGCGAGCATCGCAGGGGCCACGGCAGCGAGTTACACGACGGTTGCGACGACGACGGCGGATAGCGGGTCGACGTTTGCTGTAGCAGTGACGAACACAGCAGGGACAGTAACGAGCGCGGCAGCGACGCTGACGGTGAGTGCGGCACCGGTGGCACCAACGATCACGATGCAGCCAGCGAATCAGACGGTGACGGCGGGACAGACGGCTACGTTCGCAGTAGTGGCCGGTGGAACCGCGCCGCTGAGCTACCAGTGGCAGAAGAACGGGGCAAACATCGCGGGAGCGACTTCGGCAAGCTACACAACGCCAGCAACCGCGACTTCAGATAGCGGCTCCGCGTTTGCGGTGGTAGTCACAAATACTGCGGGGACCGTGACGAGCAGCACGGCGACGCTGACCGTAAGTGCGGCAGCGGTAGCGCCGACGATCACCACGCAACCGGCGAATCAGACGGTGACAGCGGGGCAGACAGCGACGTTTACAGTAGTGGCAGGAGGAACCGCGCCGCTGAGCTACCAGTGGCAGAGGAACAGCGTGAACATCGCGGGAGCCACGGCGGCGAATTACACGACACCGGCAACGACGAGTTCCGATAGCGGATCGACGTTCCGAGTAGTGGTGACGAATACGGCGGGAACGGTTACGAGCGCGGCAGCGACACTAACGGTGAGCGCCGCAGCGGTGGCGCCGACAATCACGACGCAGCCGGTGAATCAGACAGTGACGGCGGGACAGACAGCGACATTCGCAGTGGTGGCGAGCGGAACCGCGACATTGAACTATCAGTGGCAGAAGAACAGGGCCAACATCGCGGGAGCCACGGCGGCAAGCTACACGACGCCGGTGACGGCCACGACGGACAGCGGATCGACCTTCGCGGTAGTGGTGACAAACACAGCGGGTACGGTAACGAGCAGCACCGCGACGCTAACGGTGAATGCGGCTGCTACCCCAGTAATCCAGGTGAGTCCGATCAACTTTGGAAACGACCCGGTCGGCACTAACCTGTCCCAGCCCTTAATCATCAAGAACACTGGCACGGCCACCTTGACAATCACTCAAGTGACTGAAACTGGCTCGCCTTCCTTCGCGGTCAGTGGATATTCGTTGCCCGTGAATGTGACCGCAGGGCAACAAACCACAATTACGTCGACTTTCCTGCCGACCGCAACAGGCCCGGCGTCCGGCAACATCTCCATCGTGAGCAACGTACCTACTTCGCCTACTTCCGTAGCTCTCAGCGGCACGGGAATCGCTGCCACTCTCACCCTTGGTATCAGTCCGACGGCGGGCTTGAGCTTCGGAAATGTGACAACGGGAACTTCCTCATCCGCGCAAAATGTCACGATTACCAACACGGGGAATTCCAGCGTAGCAATTTCACAGATCAACTTGACCGGCGCGGGCTATTCGATGACGGGCGGAAGTGCGCCTGTAACACTATCTCCATCCCAAAACATCACGCTGGTTGTGCAGTTAAGTCCCACAACGACTGGCAGCATACCGGGAAGCATCATGGTGTTGAGCAACGCGACCGGATCGCCAGCCACGATCTCTCTATCAGGAGCGGGAGTTGCGCCCGTACAGCATTCAGCGTCGTTAGCCTGGAATGGGAGTACATCGACAGTGTCCGGATACAACGTTTACCGCAGCACAGTGAGCGGGAGCGGATACACGAAGATCAACTCATCGTTGATTACGACGCTCACGTATACGGATTCGACCGTACAGAGCGCTACTACGTACTACTACGTGACAACGGCAGTAGACTCCAGCGGTAGTGAGAGCGCCAACTCCAACGAAGTGTCTGCCAGTATTCCGTAAGCGCGTCGGCTGCTCGCTGCTCCGCGCAGTAATCGAATAGCCAGGAGCGACTTGTTCTGATTCCAAAAGTCCCAACAGACTCAGATCGCGCAGATGAATCAGTGTCTAGAGTTTCATAGTGATACGCGCCAGGATAGCGTTACTGGAATTACCGGAGACTTGGCACAGTAAAAACCTGCAAAAGCAGGGTTTTCCACGGTCTTCACTATTTTCCGAAGTTTATTCCTCCCATAGAAAGTGTTGTAAGTCACTCCAGCCCTGAGGATCGTGTTGCGCCGCCCTCCTCTAGCCAGGGACGCAATTCGTCCAAGAAAAAGCCAAGGGGGGAAGTCCGTGAAAGTATCATGCGTGTGTCTGCTGCCTGTCGTGGTCGCACTATTGGGGGGATGCTCTGCCGGAATGAAAGCAGATCCACCGAGTCCATCTTCTGAAGTCACTTTGGCGCCGAGTAGCGCTCAAGCCATCGACTTTGGGCAGAAGGTAAGTGTTAGCGCATCGAGTGCGAACGGCACGTCGATTCAGGGAGTCACTTGGAAGTTAGGAGGTGCAGGTTCCCTCTCCGGGCAGACGCCAACTTCCGCTACTTACAATGCGCCCAGCTCTGGCAATACGGGGACGGCGACAGTGACGGCTACTTCTGTAACGGATTCCGCAAAGTCCGCGTCGGTAACCATCAACGTCACGCCCGCTCCATCCGTGACCACGACGTCGCTTCCGGCAGGGACACAGGGCACGGCGTACAGCCAGACAGTGGCGACTTCCGGAGGCGCCGGGATGGTGACGCTGGCCGTCAGCAGCGGAGGCTTGCCGGCGGGGTTGAGTATGGACTCGTCAGGACACATCACGGGTACGCCAGCGGGGCCGAGTGGCACAACTAGTTTCACAGTAAAGGCCACGGACTCGAGCAGCGCGGGCGCGCAATCTGCAGTGCAGAATCTGAGCATTACGGTCAACAGCTCCACGCCAGCCATGAATTGTGGATCCGGGCATGAGTCCCTGCTGAATGGGCAGTACGCATTCACCATGCAAGGTTTCGATGCAAACGGGGCGGTGGCGCTTGGGGGCATGTTCGATGCCGACGGCGCGGGGCACATTGCACGAGCAGTGGGCGTAGAAGACATCAACAACAGCACAGGGGTTCAAACAAACGTTTCCATAGACGGCGCCAGCAGCTCGTATTCCGTGGGCGGTGACAACCGCGGGTGCGTGGCTATTGCGACTTCCGCGGGAACGGCGATCTATCGGTTTGCGCTTGGAGTGATCAGGTCGGGCGTAGCGAGTAAGGGCCGCTTCATCGAGTTTGATAACACGGGAACGCTGGGGTCGGGAGTCTTCGAGAAGCAGGATCCCAGTGCGTTCTCGGCGTCCGGGATTAGCGGCAACTACGCATTTGGCGCCGATGCGACGAGCGCGCTTGTCAACAGCAGTCGCAACCGATTCGCCATGGTAGGTGCGTTTGCGGCGAACGGAAGCGGAGGCATCACCAGCGGCGAGTTGGACGCCAACAATAGCGGCAACGTCAATAAGAGTGGCGGTTTGAATTATCCGATGAGCGGCTTGGCTTTTACTGGGAGTTACGCGGTGTCATCGAATGGCCGAGGCACGATGAATTTCATGGTCGGAACGCAAACCGTCAACATGAGCTTGTACATGGTTTCCGCTAGCGAAGTATTGTTTGTCAGCGTCGACCCACAGTCGAGCAACGCTCCGTTTACGGGATCGGCACTGCAGCAATCGGGGTCGCCATTTTCGATTTCGGCGGTGAGCGGCCCGAGCGTTCTTTACGTGAGTGGGCTGTGCGCAAGCTGCGGGCCGAATGCGACGCCAGCTTCGGACCTGATCGCGGGCATATTCACGGTCTCGAATTCCGGGAGTTATTCTTTTACTGGAGAAGAAAGCAAAGCAGGAGGCATTTCATCGTTCAATGATGCGGCGACTGTTAGCGTAGCTCCTAACGGCAGGGTGAGTGCAGCGGGGGGAGCGCGGCCTCCTCTGCTCTATCTAGTGAGCTCGGGCAAAGCGTTTGTGATGCTGGTGGATGGAGGAGTGTACGCAGGCTTCGCGGAGCTGCAAACCGGAGGACCGTTCACGAATCATTCCGCGAACGGGACGTACGTCTTCGGCTCGATCACGGTGACGCACCAGAACATAACTCACGAGTCCGGCGTGGCCACTTACGACGGAATAGGGACGGTTTCAGGAACGAGTGACACAGCGTTGGTAGGCTCGACCTCATCGAATCCAAGCATAAAACCTGATCAGGCTTTCAACTATACGTATCTGGTTTCCCCAAACGGGAGGTTGGCGTTGACGAACGGCCCGGTGATCTACCTCATTTCCCCGACCAAACAAGTGGTCTTGAATTCGGATCCATCGGATCTGTATCCGAGGCTTGAACCCGTGGAGCAGTAGCGAAAGCGATTGTGGGAAGGCAACCAACGCACGCACGGACTTCAGTCAGTTTTCAAGCGCAACACAAGTTGCGGTTGCGGAACACCTGTACGGAGGGACAGATTGACGGTATAGCGGGGGCAGCCGAAGATGGTGGCCATGAGCGAAGTCACTGCAGCCTCACCCCGGCGAAGCGCGCG
>Ga0209472_1001826_pt1 | contig 12137 bp, 9 predicted proteins | sample GraSoiAngelo_130_FD_185887 | JGI IMG/M metagenome (GOLD analysis project Ga0209472, IMG submission 185887) | Grasslands soil microbial communities from the Angelo Coastal Reserve, California, USA - 14_0929_02_20cm (SPAdes) (version 2) | ecosystem: Environmental > Terrestrial > Soil > Grasslands ...
GGCTGGACCTCGCTCGCTGCAGGAGCGCTTCTCGGAATCGTGTTGATCAAAATCGGCACGCCCCTCCGCTTGAAGGCGTGGTTGTATGCGCATATTGCGCTGTGCCTGCTTGGAACGCTTTTCCTCTTGACCTCTTGGCTCGATTCGAAAGGATGGCTGGGTGGCGACCTGCTCCACCGCGCCTCTGGATTTGCCACATTAACCCTACTGATTGTGGTCATTGCCGCTGGCGCCTGGTGGACGCGCGAAGTCGCCTGGAAGAACGCGAATCACATTTCCAATCCTCTGATGCCCCCGGAATCCATGGACCGCGAAGGTGACGGCCCTCAAGGAAAATTCTTCCCCAGTTCCGCGCAAACTAAACATGGCGGCAACATCCCTTCCAAATATTTCATGAAATCCGACGCCTGCCAGCGTTGTCACGCCGACATCTATAAGCAGTGGGACAGCTCGATGCATCATTTCTCTTCCTTCAACAACCAGTGGTATCGCAAGAGCATCGAGTACATGCAGGATGTCGCCGGCGTGCGCTCCTCCAAGTGGTGCGCCGGCTGCCACGACCCCGCCCTGCTTTACAGTGGTCTTTTCGATACTCCTATCAAGCAAATCGTCGACCGCCCGGAGGCGCGCGCCGGCCTCGGCTGCCTGATGTGCCACAGCATTGTGGAAGTGAAAAGCACCATGGGCCAGGGTGATTTCTTCCTGGAATATCCGAAGCTCCATGAGCTCGCCGCCAGCGAAAATCCGTTCCTCCGCAAGCTGCACGATTTCGTCGTTCGCTTGAACCCCGAACCGCATCGCCGCACTTTCTTGAAGCCGTTCATGCGCGCGGATACTGCGGAGTTCTGTTCTTCCTGCCACAAAGTCCACCTCGATGTCCCCGTGAATCGTTACCGCTGGATTCGCGGCTTCAATGAATATGACAACTGGCAAGCCAGCGGCGTTTCTGGCCAAGGCGCGCGCGCCTTCTACTATCCCAAGTCGCCCATGAACTGCGCCGATTGCCACATGCCTGCGGTCCCTTCGCTCGATGACGGAAATGTGAAAGGACTCGTGCATTCGCATCGCTTCCCCGGCGCGAACACGGCTGTTCCAACAGCCAACCAGGACCAGGTACAATACGAGTTCGCGAAGAAATTCTTGCAAGACAAGCAGCTCACCGTGGATATTTTCGCGATTTCGCCGGCAGGCAAAGAAAGAAACGTCCCGGCGCGCAGCGAATTTGGAAAGCCGGAACTCTCGACCGCCTTCGCCGTCGGCGAGGAATCAGATACTTCGCTGCCCAAAGGCCCCGCCGGCGAAGTCCGCCCCATTACTGCTCCCATCGATCGCACTGACGCCGCCGTCCGCCGCGGCGATGATGCCCGCGTGGACGTGGTCGTGCGTACCCGCAAAGTCGGGCACTTTTTCCCAGGTGGCACGGTGGACGCCTTCGATGTCTGGCTCGAGTTGCAAGCTACTGATGAAAAAGGCCAAGTACTCTTCTGGAGCGGCAAAGTCGAAGACGATGGCAAAGGTCCGGTCGAGCCTGGCGCTCACTTCTACCGTTCTCTCCAGATCGATGGCCACGGCAATCCCATCAACAAACGAAATGCCTGGGCTACCCGCTCGGTTGTTTACGTCCATCTCATTCCGCCGGGAGCGGCCGACACTGCACACTTCCGTCTTCATATTCCAGAAAATGTGGGAGACAAAATCACGCTCCGTGCCAAGCTGAACTACCGCAAGTTTTCTCGGTTCAATACGCATTTCTCATTTGCGGGCGTCGAAGCGGAAAAAACCGCGCAGGGCAAACCAAGTGCTGCGTCGAATGCAGGCACAACCGCCGCCACGACCACGCCGGACTATGACGACCGCAAATGGGTGTTCAACGGCGACACTTCGCAGGTCTCCGGCAACCTCAAGATTATTCCCGACCTTCCCATCACCATCATTGCCGAGGACACCAAGACTCTTCGCGTTCTCCCCCGAACCGCTCCCCCGCCCCCGCCAAAGACTGTCACGACCAAGGAAGACTGGACGCGCTGGAACGATTACGGCATCGGCCTCTTCTTGCAGGGCGATTTGAAAGCCGCCGCCGCGGCCTTCGAGAAAATCACGGAAGCCGATCCGCAAAATCCCGACGGTTGGACCAACATTGGCCGTGCCCTGCTTCAGGAAGGAGACACCGTCGGCGCGCGCAAGGTCCTCGAGAAATCTCTCGCCATCAGCCCGCAATTGGCGCGCACCAACTACTTCTACGCCCGCACTCTCAAAGAAGACGGTGAGTACGACGGCGCGATCACTCATTTGCGTACCGTGCTTGCGCAATTCCCGCGTGACCGTGTCGTGCGCAACGAGCTTGGCCGTGTCCTGTTTCTTCAGAAGCGCTACGCCGACGCCGTCAAAGAATTCGAGCAAACTCTCTCCATCGATCCCGAAGACCTGCAAGCTCATTACAATCTAATGCTCTGCTACAACGGCCTCGGCGACGACGTCAAAGCCAACGAACACAAAGCCCGCTATCTCCGCTTCAAAGCCGATGAATCGGCCCAGGCCATCACCGGCCCTTATCGCCAGACACATCCTGAAGACAACAACGAGCGCCAAGCTATCCACGAACACGTGAGCATCGCCCTCGCTCCCGCGCCCGGCAAGGAGGTAAACCAGAAGCCCAAACCATCTGCTGCCCACGCAACTCAACAAACCGCTGTGCCCAGTGGCAAGGACTGAGTGTTTGACTCCCCCAAATCGTGCTATGTCCTTTGTAGAGGCAGCGTTTGCCCCGCCCGCCGAAATAGTATGGTTTGTCATTCTGAGAGCATCCGATGAGGATGCTCGAAGAATCCCAACTCCAAACCTTTCGCTCATTTAATTCTGGAGGCATTTCGCAAGGAGTTGCACGACAACCGGTTGAAGGAGCTGTGAAGTATGACCTGGATCAAAACCGTTCCCATGGAAGAAGACCCCCGCGTCAAAAACGCAATCGAGGCGCAGCGGAAGCTGTATCCCATCGAATACGCCACCCCCGTCCATCCTGTGAACAACGGTGAAACGTCCGGCATTGTCGCCAGCCACTCGCTTCTTCCAGACGTGCTCTTCCATGCTTTCAGCACCTTTGGCGCGCTCATTTCGCCGGATCTTCCTCTAAAACGCTATCAGCATGAAATGATCGCCACCATGGTTTCAGTCGTCAATCGCTGCCATTATTGAATCGAGTCACACGCAGAGTTTCTGCGTCGAGTCACGCTGGATGAAGCCATGGTCAAAGCGCTACAGACCGACTATCGCGCCGCGTCCATCAGCGAGAAGGACCGCACGATGCTCGACTACGTCGTGAAACTCACAAAAGACGCGACGAAATGTAGCTCGGAAGATCATGCCCGCCTGCGCGCCGTTGGTTTCGACGACCGCGGCATCTTGCAAATTACGTTGATCGGATCGTGGTTTAACTACATCAATCGCGCCGCCGATGCCCTCGGCGTCGGCCGTGAATGAATCTTGGGGGAATGGTGAAGCGTTCGCTCTCAGCAATTCTAGTTCTTGTCTTGGCAATATTCCTCGCTGGAAAAACAGTAGCGACGCCGGAAATCTCCACGATTCAATTTCGCGACGTCACACAACTCGCGGGAATCCGCTTCGTCCACAACAGTGGCGCATTCGGTAAGAAATTCCTGCCGGAAACCATGGGCCCAGGTGTCGCCTTCATTGATTACGACAACGACGGCTGGCCTGACATTTTTCTTGTCAACGGCATGGACTGGCCCGGCCACGTCCAGAAACACTCCACTCCCAGGCTCTATCACAATAATCACGACGGCACCTTTACCGACGTAACTCACAAAGCTGGGCTCGATATTGAGATGTTTGGACTGGGTGTGGCTGTCGGGGATTACGACAACGGTGGCTACGACGATCTTTTTGTCACTGCCTACGGCCAAAGCCACCTTTTTCATAACAATGGCAACGGCACGTTCACCGATGTCACCCAAAAAGCAGGCCTGCTCGGACCAAAGGAATTCAGCTCCAGCGCCGCTTGGGTCGACTACGACAAGGATGGCCACCTGGACCTGGTCGTCGGCAGTTATGTCCAGTGGACCCCGGAAACCGATCTCTATTGCACGCTCGACGGCAAAAACAAGTCCTACTGCACGCCGGAATCCTACAAGGGCACTTCCGTTCGCCTCTGGCACAATCGCGGCAACGGCACGTTTGAAGATGTCACCCAGAAAGCCGGCCTTGGCGACCCCACGTCGAAAACTCTCGGTATCGCGGTACTCGATTTTGACAATGACGGCTGGCCCGACCTTTTGTTTTCGAATGACACGCAGCCCAACAAGCTCTATCGCAACAATGGCAACGGCACCTTCACCGAAAAAGCCGTCGTCGCGGGAATCGCTTTCAGCGAAGACGGCGTAGCCCGTGCCGGCATGGGCGTGGACGCCGCCGACTACGATCACTCCGGCTTTCCTAGCCTCTTAATCACCAATTTTTCGAACCAGATGCTCTCGCTCTATCACAACGAAGGCAAAGGGCTCTTCGTCGACGAAGCTCCGCGTTCGGAAATCGGCCGCGCTTCCCTGCTCACTCTCGGCTTCGGCTGTTTTTTCTTCGACTATGATCTCGATGGCTGGCCCGACGTTCTCGTAACCAATGGCCACATTGACGCCGACATTCAGCGCGTGCAGGCCAACGTGAAATACGCCATGCCGCCCCATCTCTTCCGCAATGTCGGCAAGGGAAGATTCGAGGAAGTCACAAAATCACTCGGGCCGGCGTTCGCTTCTCCCCGCGTAGGCCGCGGTGCCGCCTACGCCGATATCAATAACGACGGTCGCCTGGACCTGTTGCTCTCCACCAATGGTGGCCCGGTTTATCTGTTCCGCAACGAAGCGCAAGGCGCCGCCGCTTCGAATCCCAGCCTGCGCATCAAACTCATCGGCACAAAATCCAATCGCGACGGTATCGGCGCAACCGTCAAACTCACCGTCGGCGGCGAAACGCAAACCCAAATGCTTCGCAGCGGCTCCAGCTACCTCTCCGCCAGCGAACTCGTTTTAACCTTCGGCCTCGCCCACAACGAAAAAGCCGACACCGTCGAAATTCGCTGGCCCAGCGGCCAACTCGATCATCTTTCAAACGTTCCCGCAGGCCAAACTGTCGCCGCCACCGAGGGCAAGGGAATTACTTCAAGCCGAAAGTTCGTGAAGGAGTGATCAACGCATAGTCTTGCTCCCCTCCATGCTGTAATCTTCAGAGAACACCAGGATTTACTCGTAACGCAAGGCAACCATCGGATCAACGCTGGCGGCTCGCCGGGCGGGAATGTAACTCGCTGCGAAAGCCACAAGGGCCAAGAGCAGCGACATGCTAGCGAAGGTCGCTGTATCGAACGGCGTGATGCCGTAAAGGAGACTAGCTATCGACTTTGCCAGTACCATCGCTCCTACCAAACCGAGAGAAATCCCGATGCTAACGAGTTTCACTGCTTGACCGAGAACAAGGCGAAGAAGTGCTCCAGTGCTTGCCCCAACCGCGACCCGGATACCAAACTCTCGCGTCCTCTGACTTATCAAGTAGCTCATCACGCCGTACAGACCAATGGAAGCAACAAAAACCGCTAAGAACGCGAGCACGAAAAGCACGGCGGTTCTGAAACGCGGCTGCCCGACCGAAGTGGAAACGATCTGCTTCATCGTTTCGATCTGATCCATCGGGACACTCGGATCGACCTCGGAAACCGCTTTGCGCAGAGCACTGATTAAATTCGTCGGCTCGATCAACGTGCGGGCCACGATGATGGGGCGAGCCTCCACGTTGGGAACCTGCCCATACGGAATGTACATCTCTGGTCCCGGCTTTTCGGCCAAGCCTTCATAATGCACATCGCCGACTACTCCCACGATTGTTCGCCATTCTCCGTTGTCGAAGCGTACCCGCTGTCCCACTGGATTCTGGGCACCCCAGAACATCCGCGCCATTGATTCATTCACAGCCACAACTAAAGGTCTGTCCTCCACGTCTCCGGCTTCGAAACCCCGTCCCCGCTCGATGGGAATGCCAATCGTCTCGAAATAGCCTGGACTGACGGGCCGGTATTTGGTGACGTCGTACACACCGGCTGGCTTTGCCGGACGGCCTTCGACATCGAAGGACCGCGAATTGTCGACGCCAGCGAGTGGCAGGTAAGCTGTGAAAGCAGCCGACCGCACGCTGGGTATGTTTCGCACTCGCTCAAGCAACTCGCGCTGAAATGCGGTGATCTCGCGATGCCGGCCCATTCCATATTTGTACCCGTTCGTATACCGCGGCGGCAGCGAAAGACGTGCAGTGAGAATGTGCTCGGTCTGAAACCCCGGAGAAACACCCAGTAGCGCCCAAAAGCTCTTTGTCATTAATCCTGCTCCGGTCAGCAGGACGAGAGCGGTGGCTACCTGCCCGATGATGAGCGCACCTCGCAATCGGGATTGGCCAGGAGCCATACCGCGTCCGCTTTGTTTCAGCGAATCTTGAGCGCTGACTCGCTGGGACTGAAACAAGGGAACCAGGCCGAAGAGAATCCCAGTTAAGAGCGAGATCAAAAGCGTAAAGGTAAGCACCCGACCGTCAACGGTGATCTCGGATGCGCGAGGCAAATCTGCCGGCAAGTAGCGCAGAATGGCGGGAACCCCCATTCGTGCAAACGAGAAGCCTAGCAGTCCGCCAAACAAGACAAGAACGATACCCTCAGTTAACAGCTGTTGAGCAAGTCGCCTGCGGCTTGCGCCCAATGCGATGCGTAGAGCGATTTCTTTCTGGCGAGTTACGCCGCGAGTGAGCAAGAGATTGGCTATATTGGAGCAAGCGATCAACAGCACCATGCCGACAGCGGCCATAAGAGTGAACAGCGCTGTTCGCACGTTCGCGACCACATACTGCGCCAGGGGAACCGCGGTGATACCTCTCTCTTTGTCATCAGCCGGGTAAAGCCGCTGCAGATTAGCCGCGACTTGATTCAGGTCAGCTTGTGCCTGCCGTAATGAAGCACCGGACTCCAGGCGGGCGAAAACACACAACGCATGAGCGCTGCGCTGCCAGGGCTCCGGGGGAGAAGGGAGGGCCAGCGGTGTCCACACATCGAAGCGATTTCGAGACTCGAAGTCCGAAGCCCTGCTTACTAACGAGAAGTCTCTCGGGAGCACACCGACAACCGTGTACTCCGTATTGTTGAGTCTGATTAATTTTCCAGCAATATCAGGGCTGCCGCCAAAATACTGTGACCATGTGGGGTTGCTGAGCACCACGACCTGGTTATAGCCAGGACGATCCTCCTCTGGCCAGAAGTCACGGCCCAGTGCCATGCGAACTCCCAGCAGGGAGAAGAATTGGGAACTCACGGCGGCACCGACTAAGCGTCGGGGCTCCCCAGAGCCTGTAAGGATGAAATCTGGATAGGGATCGATTGCCGCCATCTTCTCGAAGGAGCGGCTCTGTTCGCGCCAGTCGAAGAAATTCGCCGGGGCGACCGACCCAAGAGTGCCACCGGATAACTGCCTTTCCCAGAGCATCACCAGACGGCCAGGTTGAGGATATGGCAGAGGCTTTAGGATTACCCCGTTTACTACGGTAAATATGGCAGTGTTGGCACCGATGCCCAGCGCCAGCGTGAGCACGACGACCCCCGTGAAGCCGGGTGACTTGGACAGCGTTCGGAGGGCAAAGCGGAGGTCCCGCCAGCACGTCTCCACGAAAGATTCCCAGCCAGCAGAGCGAACGACTTCCTTCGTAACTTCGAGATTTCCTCTCTCCAGGCGCACAGCACGAAGTGCATCTTTGCGGCTCATCCCCTCCTTCATCTTTTCCTCGGCCGCCATTTCCAGGAAACTATGCAGCTCTTCGTCCAACTCGCCTTCCACCTGTTTCCTTCGGAACAGCGACCGGAGCCCGCTTGCCATATTTCGGAATAAGGACATCGGTTTTCCCCTACGCTACGACGCCTCCAAGATTCTGGCGATCGCCGCCACTTGCCTCCCCCATTCTCGTGTTTCGCTGTTGAGCCTCTTTCGTCCTTGTTCGGTCAAGGCGTAATACTTTGCGCGCCTGCTATTCTCGGTGGCTTTCCATTCGCTTCGGATCAGTCCATCTCGTTGCAGCCTCTGAAAGGCCACAAACAGCGAACCTGCATTGAGACGGAAAACGCCCTTGCTCATCTGTTCGAGCCGCACGGCGATCCCATATCCGTGCATGGGTTCGAGCGCCAGCGTTTTCAGAATGAGCATGTCCAGAGTGCCTTGGACGAGATCACCGGACTTGTCCCCCATAGACGCCTTCCTCCTGAGAATCAAGTGGAAGGATACACCTCTCCTCCTGATTGTCAAGAGGAGAAGAAGCCAAGCTTCCGCTCCTGACTCATCCCAACCGGGGCCTGCTTTTTCAGGGGCTATACGAATCTACGATGCAAGACTCGCGACTGCAACGCTGCTAGAACTGGTTCCACAGGAACTGGTTGTACACCTCGTGGTGGAACTGCACCTCGGGGACCTTCACCACCGTCCCGAGCGAACGCGGGCAGCGATCCGCGGCGACGCGCTTCAGTTCCGCGTAGCGGCCTTTGACGTCCGCGCCAAGCAGGGTCGTGGTCCACTCCGCCTTCTCGAAATTTTCCAGCGCGGTGTAAACGTTGTCCGGCAGGTAGCGCTGGGCGGAGCGCAGATTCTTGATCTTGGCGATCTCCCCGTCCAGTCCGGATTTGAAGATGGAGTACATCACCATGTACGGATTTGCGTCCGGAGCGACTGCCCGCACTTCCGTGCGCATGCTGCGCTCGTTGCCAATGGGAATTCGCACCATCGCTCCGCGGTTGACCGCCGAAGCATTCAGCTGATTGGGCGCTTCGAAGTGCGGGTCCAGCCGGCGATACGCGTTCACGCTGGAGTTGAAGAGCAGGCAAATGTCGTTGCCATGCGTGAGGATGCGGTCAACGAAGTCCCAGCCAAATTTGCTGAGCTTCTCCTCGCCCTTGGGATCCCAAAACAGATTCTTGCCCTCCTTGCTGACCGAAACGTTTGTGTGCATGCCACTCCCGTTCACACCGACCACCGGCTTCGGCAGGAAGCACGCCGTGAAGCCCATGTTCGTGGCCACCTGGCGGCAAATCAATTTGTAAAGCTGAATTTGGTCCGCGGCGGAAACCACTTCGCCATACCCGTAGTTGATTTCGAATTGCGACGGCGCAACTTCAGGGTGATCTTTCTCGTTCTGGAAAGCCATCGCTCGCTGCACTTCCGCGGTGGTATCAATAAACGTGCGCAGCGGATCGCCTGGCAGCGAATGATAGTAACCGCCGGTATTCACGTATTCGAATTTGCCGGTTTCGTTGTAACTCCGCTCCGCGTTTTGCCCTCTGAAAAGGAATCCCTCAATTTCATTGGCGGCGTTGAGTGTGTAGCTTTTTTTCTCGTGGAGCCCGTCCGCGTAACCCTTCAGCACTCCGCGAATGTCCGCCGCATAAGGCGAGCCGTCTTTGTCAATCACGTGCCCGAAAACCAGAACCTTGCCGGATCCGAAAACATCCGCTGGCGCCCAATAAAACGCGCCCCAATCCATCGCCAGCCGCAAATCGCTTTCGCGCTGCGCCGTAAATCCTCGAATCGAGGAACCGTCGAACGTCAAATTGTCCCAGCTCTTGATCAAAAATTTCTTGTCGTAATCGAGCATGTGCAGCCGGCCTTCGAGGTCGCTGAACAATACCGTCACGGCCTTGATGCGCTTTTCGTCCGTCAAATACTTCAGGCGTTCTTCCTGAATCTTGTGCGTCGCAACTCGTTTCTGCCGTTGCTCCTTGGCCTTCAGATTCAACTGCTCCAGCTCATCATAGGAAAGGGCGAGAAAATTTCGCAGTTCGTTCGACATGAATCTCCTCAATGTGGGATAAGACACGACACCGGGGCACTCTTCGCCGGCAAGGGACCAGCCGGCCCACTAGGGTATCGCGTGGGTATTCCGAGCGTCAATCAAAAGACCTGATGCAAAGGATTCAAAAGTTTGCAGCCGCCGCAGTCCACTTTGGCTTGCCGCGCGCAACTTTCAGAAAACAGGCTTGGTAGCGATACCGGGATTCGAACCCGGATTTTAGCCTTGAGAGGGCTATGTCCTAACCCTTAGACGATATCGCCATTGCCGTTCAGGCAGAGAGTCATTCTCGCACGCCTGCAAATCACGCGCAAGCAAACGGTCGATCTACACTCTCAGTAGCATGTCTTCAGGCCATCGCCGCGATACAATGAGCGTGAGGAGCCCTCATGCCCGACTACACCGAAGAGCACGCTCGCGCCGGCATCCACGCAAAATTGCCCGCGCTTGAGACTTGGCCCAATCAATTTCCCGGCTACATCATCACCACGCGCTTTCCCGAATACTCCTCCGTCTGCCCCAAGACCGGTCTCCCCGACTTCGGCACCATCACCATCCAATACATGCCGAAAAAAGATTGCATCGAGCTGAAAGCTCTGAAAATGTATCTGCTCGCCTACCGCAGCCTCGGCATCTTCTACGAAAATGCCGTCAACAAAATCCTCCGCGACGTCGTCGAAGCCGTTCGCCCCGAGTGGTGCGTCGTCCGCGGCGAATTCACCCCGCGCGGCGGCCTGACCACCTCGATCTTCGCCCGCTGGCCGGAAATCATCATGAAGTCCAAGCGCGGGCGCAAGTGAAGCCTCGTCGCTCCGCAAGCGTTGAAAAAATCGCTCTGCACCAGGAACTCAATGGCCACCTCTAAGAACAATCCCGGCAAGCTCAGGAACGCCAATCTCCCGATTGGCGGTGTGAACGACGCCATTCAGGAGAATGGCGCTCCCAGGTGGCACAGCCGCGGTTACCTCCCCCACTTTGAAAGCTCCGACGTAACCCAGCACGTCACCTTTCATCTGGCAGACAGCCTCCCGCAAACCGTCCTTCTGCGATTAGAAGCCGAATTGAAGTTTCTCCCAGCCGAAAAGCGGGACGCCGAACCACGCAAACGTGTGGACGCGTGGATCGACGCGGGTCACGGCTCATGCGTTCTGCGCGACCCAGCCATCGCCGACATGGTCCTGGACTCATTGTTGACCTTTGATTCGCAGCGTTACCGGCTGCTAGCCTGGGTCGTCATGCCGAATCACGTCCATATCCTTTTCCAGCCAATTAACAGATGGACCGTTGCGAAGATCGTGGCTGCGTGGAAGAAGTTCACCGCTCGCAAGATTTGCGATGAACGCCGAGACAGCGACGGGCGTATTCCGGGAACGCCAATCTCCCGATTGGCGGCCAGCTCCCCCGTCTGGCACCGCGAGTATTGGGATCGTTACATTCGCGACGAAGGCCACCTCGCACAAGTGATTGAGTATATCCATCTCAATCCCGTTAGGGCTGGCCTCGCTGCGACACCCGAGCGTTGGCCCTGGAGTAGTGCGTACCGCAGGAGCGCCAAACTCTGATTAGCGAATGCTGGGAACGCCACATCCCCCGATTGGCGCGAACCCCCGCCGCACACAACCCGTGGCGCCATCTCCGCTACCTCGTGGTCCGCCCCCTGGAAATCCCTGTAGTGGCTTTCGTAGTGGCGGGTCTTTTGACCCGTTCTTTTTTCTTTAGACCCGTTCTTTTTCCTCTCCGTTGTGGCCGGTCTTCAGACCCGTGCTTTTCCCCCTGTACGAACGCGGGTCTTTAGACCCGTGCTTCAATAGCACGCCACGATACATTTCCTTTGCCCGCTCGCGTTATACTCGCACTTCCCATCATGCCCAAACCCGAGGCATTCTCCCGCGTCCCGATCGACCAAGCGCTCAAAGACAGCGGCTGGAACCTCTTGGACGAGCGCCGCGTTCGTTTTGAATTGGACGGCAAGAGCGGGCGCGCCGATTATGTACTCACTGGAGAACGCGGCCCTGTTTGCGTCTTGGAAGCAAAAAGGCCGGACCTTGATCCCTACGATGCCAAGAAACAAGCACGCGGATATGCGGAAAACCTTCGCGCCCCGTCCCTTCCCCCCCGTCATTTCGTCTATAACGAGGTCGGCTCTGTCAAGGCAAACTTCTCCGCGCACTTCTTCTGAAGTGTTTTCTCTTCACCTAGAAGAATCTTTTTCTTCCTTGCGACCAAGGTTCGTGCCGTAATCGTTTGGCGGAACTTTCTCAGTTCCA
>Ga0209472_1001829_pt1 | contig 12128 bp, 6 predicted proteins | sample GraSoiAngelo_130_FD_185887 | JGI IMG/M metagenome (GOLD analysis project Ga0209472, IMG submission 185887) | Grasslands soil microbial communities from the Angelo Coastal Reserve, California, USA - 14_0929_02_20cm (SPAdes) (version 2) | ecosystem: Environmental > Terrestrial > Soil > Grasslands ...
CTCTCCTTTCCGGAATCGCAATGCAGCGACCTCTCGCGCAAAAAAATCACAGGGTTCCGCGATACATCCCCTGTAGCGGCAGCCGTGTCGGCTGCAAATCACGGCTGCTCGCCCCCTACAATCATCCTCGACGGTCTCCTCGGGCTCGGATCGAAACCACCTTTACGCGACCCAATTCTGGCGGCGTGTCGTGAAATCAATCGGTTGCGCCAGGAACACAGGGCATACGTTTTCGCGGTCGATCAGCCAACCGGTCTCGACGGCGATTCTGGAGAGGCCGATCGCGATTGTGTGATCGCTGACTTTACTGTCACGATCGCGGCGACAAAGCGCGGCCTCATTGCAGACAATGCCACTAATTTTGTCGGCAGGCTCGAAGTCGTGCCACTATCCGATCTACCGCTCGAGACGGCTGACGAAACCGTTACCTGCACCGCTTCACTGCACGGTTTGCTGCCGCACCGCCCATTCGATGCTCACAAAAATCAGTTCGGCAGAGTGGGAATTGTCGCGGGCTCACGCGGTTTCGCCGGTGCAGCCACCATGTGCACGTGGGGTGCCTTGCGTGGTGGCGCCGGCCTGGTCGAAGTCTTCGTCCCCGAAAATATTTACGAGATCGCCGCCGCCGCCGCGCCTTTCGAATCGATGGTCAAACCGGTGAAATCGTATCGCGATTTGATCGAGGAAAAAATCGATGTCTGGGGAATCGGCCCTGGACTGGGCAAAGACAACGCCAATGAAATTATCGAATTAATTCAGCGCGCAGAAAGTCCGATGGTTGTCGATGCTGATGCCCTCAACATCATTTCGGCTAATGTGAGCATCCTTAAGAATTGTCGGGGGCCGCGTTTACTCACCCCCCATCCCGGCGAAATGAAACGGCTCGCCGGTGATCAAAAAATTTCGCGCGCGGAGCTCGCGAAAAAATTCACCAGCGAATTTCCAGTGACGCTTTTATTGAAAGGAAGTCGCACCATCCTTGCAGAAAGCGGCAAGCGCATCAGTTACAACACCACCGGAAATCCGGGAATGGCCACCGGCGGAATGGGCGATGTTCTCACCGGCGTTTGTGCTGCATTGCTCGCACAAAACCTTTCACCTTTCGACGCTGCCCGCGTCGGTGCGTGGGCCTGCGGCCGCGCCGCTGAGCTTGCCTTGTTTAATAACAGCGAAAGTGAACAATCACTTTTGCCTCGCAATGTCCTAACAAATCTTGGACGCGCCTTCCGAGAACTGTAGCGGCTGTCTGCGACTACCGTTTCCGAAGCAAGTGCGACCAGTGCTCCTTCGGTCGCCGTTCATTACAACAATCCCCTCTGTCATCCTGAGTCACGGAGAAAGCGCCAGTCCGGCTCGGACCAAAGGATTTCCCTTTAGCTGGTTGATCACACAAACACGAATCGGCATCGCCAACCCGCGATGTGAGGTCTCACGGAAAGCCTTCGAAGTTCGGAATGACGCGCGTAGGTGCGGCGCGCCAAAAATACCTGCAAATAGTTCCCCAGGCCGAGTAATAAGCGGCCGGCCGGCGATATGCTAAAATTCGATTGCGTCAGCCGCCCTCTTTTGCTGTCGACTGCGATTCCGCTGCTTGCTTTTCAGTAATGAGGGTCTTGATGAAATTCTGGGCCGTCGTCAGATCGCCTTCTGTGGCCGAAAGGTAAAGGCTCGTTGCTTTCACTCTGTCGCCCGCGGCTACGGCTTTTACGATTTCTTCGTGTTCTTCTGGTTTTAATTCTCGCTTCATCGGTATTGACGGACTGAGCCACTGTTCAACACGTTCGTCCACTCGTTTAATCGTCTGCTCGCCGATTTTCTTTGAATCAAGAGCATCGATGACGTCACGGAGGCGATTAGGAATACGAATACGAGGAATAGTTAGAGATCCTTCGACCCATTCGACTGCGCTCAGAGCAGGCTTTCGCTCGAGATGATGAAAAAAGGACTGGCATTCAGCATTCGACTAATGCGTTTTGTCCTGGCAAAGCTTTTGAAACGTCGGATCGCTGCGCAAGGCGTCCCACGTTGGATCGAGTCTTAAGAGCGCGGGCGTCACTGGCGTCGCGTAGATGGAACTCTGATACGGGATTTGCAAGAGGTGCGCGAGGATTGAAATCGCGCGCGCGTTATCGCCAAAGTTAATCTCGATTAAGGCCAGGTTTTCTTCAGCGCCAGGCCCTCTGATCGCGTCGTTTCGCAGTAGTGCCCTGACGCGTTCGGCTTCCTTATAGGCAGAATCCTTCTCGCCGAGGATGGCATACGCCCTTGCTAGAAATATCGCCGGGAAATCGTTGTCAGGTTGATTCTTGCAAAGCACTTCGAGAATCTTGCGCGCTTGTTCGGCGCTCGCTTTTGCTCCGGGGATATCACCGGCGTGCAGGCGCGAAAAAGCCAAAAGCTCTTGGAATATGCCTACCTCCAACTCAGAGCCGAACTGGAACTGAGCGAAACGTGTCTCGAGTAACTGAACAGCCTCGCGGTAATTCCGCTCGAAAACTAGTTGCGCCACTTTCGCGGGCACAGCTTCGTAAGACGGGGTAAGGGCATTCACATTTACGAGACACTTTGCGGCCTCAGTGAGGTTTCCTTGCGCCTGATAAATCCCCGCTTTCGATGCCAGCAGATCCGCGTCATTGGGCCGAATGTCCAACGCCCGATCGTATAGGTTTAAGGCATTATCGAACCGCCGAAGATAGTCGTAATTATCCGCGGCTTCGGTCAGCAATTCCGCATTGCGCGGATCGAGCACCAGAGCCTGACCGTAATAGGCGACCGTTTCCTCCCACTTCCCTTGGTGTCGCGCGATTTGTGCAAGGGCCGCCGGGATTTCACTGCTGCCGGGCAACATTTTGCTGACCCGCAAAAAGGTTGTCCTGGCCGCATCGTAATCGCGTAGCTCGGAGTACTGGTACTGCGCCAATGCCAGCAACGTTTCAGGTGAGTCCGGCTGCAGCTTCTGCGCAGTCTCAAGGGCGCGTCTGGCCGCTTCCGTCGAATCACCGAAAGATGGATACAAACTGGAATGCGCGTGCGAAAGCCGGCTCCAGGCCAGCGCGAAATCCGGATCGAGGTGAACTGCTCGTTTATAAAAACTGATGGCCTTTTGTATAGAATAAACGGAGTCGATGCCCTCACCTTCGGCCGCCAGGCCGCGCAAATAGGCATCGTAAGCATCGGGATTGCTGGTCGGTTTAACGCCAAACGCCTGTTCCTCGCGACCGCTTAACTTTGCCTGCAACGACTGTGCGATTGATTTCGCGACATCACTTTCGACGCCAAAGATGTCGGTCAGCTTCCGATCGTAGGTTTCAGCCCAAAGGTGCGAATCGTCGTCCGCTCTGATTAGCTGCACGTTCACCCGCACTTGCTCGCCTACCTTCTGCACACTGCCTTCCAGCACGTGCGCGATGCCGAGCTGCTTCGCGATTTGCGAGAGGTTGCCCGACCTACTCTGATACTGCCGGGTAGAGGTGCGCGAGATGACTTTGAGGTCGGCAATTTTTGCCAGCCGCGTCATAATCTCATCTTGAATGCCTGTCGCAAAGTAGGCGTTCGCCTTATCGTCGCTCAGGTTTTCGAACGGTAGAACCGCAATTGATTTCTCGAACGTTTCGGTTCGTTGCGCTCCGGCCCTAAACGATGCCGTGTAGCGCCCGAGAAAGAACAAACCGATCGAGATCGCTCCGGCGATAATGACAACATAAATCCAGGCGCGATTCTTGGATTGCTGTTGTGGCATTTGGTCTAGCTCTTCCGTGCGCTTGATTCCTTCCGGCGTTAGTTCAAACGCCCAGCCCAGAATGAATGCGATAGGAAATCCGATAACGAGCAGCAACACCACAAGACGCACCGCCCAATTGGGAATCTCGAAAAACGGGAAAACTTGCGTCGCAACTTGAATCAGCAGCCACGAAACGACCGCGTAAGCGATCGTGACCTTGTAAACGTTGCGCCGCTTCAGTTCTGAGAAGAAACTGGCCGGCTTCATCATTTCTCGCCGGTAACCTTTTGCATGACCGCTTCGAAGCGGGGGTCACCGCGCAGCGGATCGAGAAAGGGATCGACCTTGATAAAATTAAAGTAGGTTAGGCCACGCTCCTGCGCCGCTTTTTCCAGCCAGTCCAAAGCTTGGTCTTTGTCACCGAGCGCAAGATGAATTAAAGCAAAGGCATACGGCGCAACATAACGGCGCTTAGCCGCGTCGTTCATCTGATCCAGCCTCGCGCGCGCCTCTTTCTCGTGGCCCATTCTCGCCTGGGCGTGACCAATGAATCCCAAGCCAGCGGGATCGTCATTTAGTTGGAATGCTTTTGTAAACTCCGCCAATGCACCGGTAGTATCGCCTTTCAAGTCCAGCGCCATTCCAAGGAACCGGTGAGCCCAATAAAATTCCGGATCCATTTGGACCGTGCCTCGCAATTGCTCGATGGCTTCGTCGTATCGCCTGGCCATCAGATAAACGGCGCCGACGTCGGTATGGATAATGGGTGAGACGGGGTCGAGCTCGTAAGCTCGTTTCACTTCGACCAAGGCGTGATCGAGTTTTCCCTGCATCACAAGGGTCAATCTTCCGTACCAATGATGGGCAGTGGCGTAGTTCGGATCTAACTGAATCGACCGGTCAAACTCCCTCGCCGATTCTGCGCTCCGAAAGTAAGAATGGTAAACCAAGCCGAGCGAGGCGTGCGCCTCGGCAAGCGAATCGTCCAATTCCACCGCCTTCTCGGCAGCAGCTTTCGCCCGCGGCAAATACTCTTGCGGCGCGCCCGCTCCGTAAACAGAGAACAGGGCGCATGTATCGGCGATGCCCGAGTAGGCCAGCGCGTAGTTCGGGTCCTTGTCAGCGGCTTGCTGAAAGTAGTTGAGCGCTTTCTCGAGATTCTCGGCGGTTCGTCTGTTCCAGAGATAGCGACCTTTGAGATAAAGCTGATGTGCCTCCACGTCTGCGGTCGGCTGCATCGAGATGGCGCGTTCTTCAGAACCAGTGAGCTTCGCTTGCAACTTCTCCGCTATCGTTTTTGCGATATCACTTTCGATTTGAAAAACGTCGGTCAGTTTGCGGTCGAAGGTATCGGCCCAAAGATGAGTGTCTGTCTCGGCCCCGACCAATTGGACGTTCACGCGCACCGCGTCAGGCGAGCGCTGGACGCTGCCTTGCAAAACATTCGCCACCCCAAGCTCCTTCGCTATTGCCGGCAAATCATCTGGCGAACTCTTGAAACGCTGGGTCGAAAGGCACGAGACCACCTTCAATTCTCCAATCTTTGCCAGTCGCGTAATGATCTCGTCCTGAATCCCGGCAGCGAAATAAGCGTTATCTGGATCATGACTAAGATTGGCGAAGGGGAGGACCGCTAGTGACTTTGATGAAGGGGCCGCTGCCTTTGCACTTTCAGGTGAAGAGGACGTTCTGAGAGCGGTGTAACGCCCGAGAAAAAATACTCCAATTGATAGAATACCGGCGACCATGACCACGTAGATCCAGGCGCGGTGAGCGGACTTGGCTGCGGTTGCGCCGGTAACAGTTTCCGCCCGCCTGATACCTTCCGGTGTCAACTCAAATGCCCAGGCCAGAATCAGCGCAATTGGAAATCCAATCGCCACCAGCATGATGACCAGCCGAATCGCCCAGTTCGGGATCTCCAGAAAAGGAAACGTCTGCGTTGCTATCTGAATAAGCAGCCAGCCCATTACCGCATAGGCGACGGCGACCTTATAAACATTGCGCCGTTTGAACTCAACCAAGAGTTTCTTCTGGTTCACTGCGGAATCTCCATGCGCCGCAGGAGGTCGGTGAAGCGCGGGTCGCTGCGGAGTGGATCCCACACCGGCTCGTCCTTATAAAAGGATCCGATCGCTCCTGTTGCTAAGCCACGCTCCAGCCACGCCAACGCCAGCTCCCTCTCGTTCAAGTCGGCATAGATCTTGGCAATCCAGTGCGCCTCGCTCAGGCTCGCGCCGGACATCTCTTCCAGCTCGTTGATGATCTGGAGGGCTTCGGCCCGCTTCCCCTGCGCCGCGTAGACCATTCCGGTATCATAAATCAAGATCGGTTCATTCTTCCTCGCTCTTTTGGCTTTCTCCAATTCCGCCAGTGTTTCGTTGAATAACCCGTTTTGAACGTACACTCCTATCTCCCAAGTGGTGCTGAAGGGCGTGCCCAGCTCGTCGGCCTGCCGCAGCAGCTCAAGCGCTCGCGCATAATCTCGCTTGAAGTAGTAAGGAATCGCCGATTGCCGTGCGATGATTGATGAGAGCGGGTCGAGTTCGCGAGCTTTCAGATATTCCTCTAAGCTTTCATCGAGAAGTCCCTGTCGCACCAGCGAAACTCCCAGATAGAAATGAGCCAATGCTAAACTTGGGCTGAGTTCGATGGCGTGCCGCAATTCACGATCACCCAGCGAGAAATTGGACGGGGCGAATGCCACGTAGGCTAGACCGAGTGCGACGTGAGCTTCCGCCAGATTTTCATCGAGCGCGAGGGCTTTGCGCGCATTCTCCTCCGCTTTGCGCCGGCCTTCAATGGGCGCAATGTAGCCGAACACTCCAAGACCTGAGTAGGCGTCGGCCAAGCCGGCGTATGCAAGCGCATAATTGCGATCTTCTTCAATTGCCTTGTCGTAATAGCCTATGGCCGTGAGCAGATCCTCCCGGACGCGACGTTGGGCGTACGACCGTCCCTGCATGTAATATTGGAAAGCCTTGAGATTCTCTGTGGGATGCTTCGCCAACTGTTGCTTTTCTGCGCCCGTCAACTTCAAGCTTAGCTTCTCGGAAATCTCTCTCGCGATCTCTTCCTGCACTACGAACACATCGGCGAGTTTGCGATTGTACTGCTGCCCCCAAATCTCGCTATTGTCTTGCGCATTGATAAGTTCCACGCTGATCGAAACAGCGTCCCCACGTTGCGTCATCCTGCCCGTGAGCACCGCTTGCACTTTCAAGTCCTTTGCTACCGCCTGGGCATCCGTGTTTTTCCCTTTGTAATGGAATACTGAGTTGCGCGACATCACTTTGAGGTTCGGCAACTGTGAGAGGCTGTGGATGATGCTTTCCGGAATGCCGTCAGAAAGGTACTCGGTGTCTGGATCACGATTCTGATTGTCAAATGGCAGCACCGCGATCGATTTCGCCGCCACCTCCGAGCCTTGTTTCGAACTTGTATAACGCCCTAGAAAAAACAAACTCACCGAGATCGCCCCGGCTATGATCACAACATAAATCCACGCGCGACTACCCGGTGCTTTCTTCGGCAATTCATCCGCAAACTCCGCCCGCTTGATTCCTTCCGGCGTTAGCTCAAAAGCCCACGCCAGAATCAGCGCAATCGGAAATCCGATAATGAGCAGCAACACCACAAGACGCACGGCCCAATCCGGAATTTCGAAGAACGGAAAAATCTGACTCGCGATCTGCATCAGCAGCCAGGCCACGACGCCGTACGCAATCGCAACTTTATAAACGTTGCGCCGTTTCAGCTCGGCAAAGAAGTTCTTCGGGTTCACTCTGCGCGCGTTGACGAGGCGCTCGTCACGGCAGCAGTCTACTTGGATACGCATGATTTGAAAAGTGACGCAACGTCCAATGCAACCGGTGAAGACAGTCCCAGCCTAACCACACCGTACCTCTAATTGGCCACCCGACGCTGGAGCTTTCGTCACAGTTTTCGACTCACTTCCGGCGAAGGGAATGCTGTGTTCTACGCCGTCGCTTGAAACTTTGCTGGGAGCTTGTGCACCCGATAGTCTCGTTGGAGTCATACATTGAAGTAATGAGGACATGTCCGTTGCCAATGCTCTCCGTGGAATTACGGTTTCACACGCTGCCAGCTAAGTTAATTATGTCCGCACCATGAGCAGCTTCGAAAGCCATAAGATTGATCGTCGGACTTTCCTTTTTACTGGTTTCGCAGCGGCTATGGGTGCCACTATGGGTGTTACCTCACAAAAAGCCCTTCTGGAAACACTAACTCAGTGGTTTGATGCCTCTCGTAGAACGCGTGAGCTTGCATTACAACCATGCCTGGATCGCATTCGAGACATGGACCCCTCCATTCACGCCTGGGTCCAAGTGCTGCCGCAACGACCAACCGGAAAGGGGAAGCTGTCCGCGATTCCTTTTGGAGTGAAAGATATTATCGAGACGCGCGGCTTGGCGACTGAATACGGGTCGCCAATTTACAAAGGACGAATTGGCGCTGCCGACGCAGCGATTGTTCGCGACTTGCGCCAACGCGAAGGAATCCTGCTGGGAAAGACGCAGTGTACTGCCTTCGCATATTTCACGCCCCCGCCAACGCGCAACCCGCGGGATTTAGAGCACACGCCGGGCGGAAGCTCTAGCGGGTCGGCAGCGGCCGTCGCGGCAGGGATGGTACCGTTCGCTCTCGGAACTCAGACCAAGGGGTCGGGGCTGCGGCCAGCTTCCTTTTGTGGCGTTACCGGATTCAAGGCCAGCTATGGTCTTCTTCCCATGGAGGGCGTGCTCCCACTCGCGAAGAGCCTGGACACGCTCGGGTTCTTCACGCATACGCCTGCCGATATGCTCCTGCTCTGGGAATCGATGGGACATTCCGCGGGCGAGACAGAGGATTTTGCGCTGGGAGCGCCCGAGCCTCTGCCTGAGGTTGAGCCTCCAATGGCCACCGCCTTTCAGAATGCACTCTCCCTGTTACGAAGCGCTGGCGCGTCCATTCGGTCAATCGATATCGCTGGAATGCTTGCCAAGCTCTCCGATGCGGCCGATACCGTAACGTTCTACGAGGGTGCTCGATTTCATCAGCAGCGCTTTAATGAGTACGGCGCCCGGCTGGGCGCGGAACTTGTGGACTTGGTTCAAAAGGGCCTCCAGATCTCTGCGGAGCGGTACAATGAAACCGTGCGGTACGTCGATTCATGCAAGCCTCGATTTACAGAGCTGTTCAAGGCCACGCCCGTAATCCTAACGCCTGCCGCCGTGGGGCCTGCACCATTGGGTCTGGCATCAACCGGCGATCCAAGGATGAATGCTCCGTGGACTGCTTTAGGAACTCCCGCAATCTCTATCCCGATTCCGGTTGCGAGTGGTTTGCCTCTCGGACTGCAACTCGCCGCGGACCATGGCCAGGATGCGAGATTACTTCGCACTGCTGTGCGGCTTCAGAGAATGCTCGATCCTGCCTGGATCAGCAGCCACGCGATTACAGCATAGGTGAGGGCAACCTTGTAAACATTGCGCTGCTCAACTGGGCGAAGAAGTTACGCGAGTTCATCATTGGTTGGGCGAATAGGGCTCAGGCGACCATTTTTCACTCTGATTTCGAGCCTTCTGAAGCCTGAAGCGGATCGTGGATTCTCAAACAAAGAATCAAGCTTGCTGCTGCCACAAAGACCAGAGCAATGAATCCGAAGCTGGCTGTAAGTGAGTGGGTTCGGTCGTTAAGGAAACCTATCACATAAGGTCCGGCTAAGCCGCCAAGGTTGCGCGATCGAATTAATAAGTCCGAACGCGGCGGCGGCGGCCGATTCACTCAGAATCATCGTTGGGATGGACCAGAAAATTGGATAGAACGCCTGGTAGCAGCCGGTGCCGAACAGTAAGCATGCAACCGCTAACGTAAGATTGTGACGCGTGACGATCAGCGCGCCAAACATTGATGCCCCGACTAACAGGGGTATTGCGGCGTGCAACCGTCGCTCTGCGGTCCTGTCGGAATGCCAGCCGTTGGCGAGCATCCCGGCGATGCCAATCAAAGCTGGAATTGTTAGCAGTGAAGTTACTCCCCAATCCGAGAATCCTGAAAGGCGCTTCACAAAGGTAGGTATCCAATAGATGTTCCCCAGATATCCCGAGGCAGCCAGGAACCAACAAGCAATCAGCAATAGAACATTACGGTCGCAGAACGTTTGCGTGATTGTGTAGTCTCGAATTCTCTTTTTCGCCTCTACCTCTCCGTGTAATTCGTTGACAAGCCAGCGTCGCTCGTCGTCAAGCAACCACCGCGCCTGTGAAGGCCAGTCCGTTAAATAAAAGACAGTGACGATCCCGATGACAACGGCCGGGATACCTTCCAGGATAAAAAGCCAGCGCCATCCGGCCAGTTGCCACCAATGAACTCCCAGTAACCACCCCGCGATCGGAGAGCCAACCAAGGAAGCAGTGGGAACCGCAGTGTAGAGGCAGGCAATCGCCCGGCCGCGATCACGCGAGCAAAACCAATGGGTCAGGTAAACGATCATTCCGGGGAAAAAGCTGGCTTCTGCAAGTCCCAGGAAAAAGCGGGCGGCGTAGAACTGTCCGGCGCTATGGATGAAGCCAGTCAGGATTGTCACGACTCCCCAGGAGATCATGATCCGTGCAATCCATTTCCTCGCGCTCCAGCGTTCGACGATGATGGCTCCTGGTATCTCGAACAAAACGTAGGTCAGGTAAAACATGCCTACGCCGAGACCGTAGACACGATCGCTGAAGCCTAGATCGGCACTCATTCTGAGATTAGCGAAGGAAACGTTGACGCGATCGATGTAGTTCACGACATAGATGAGGAACACAAAAGGAAGCAGGTGGTACGCAACTCGCCGTCGCGCTCGAATGCCAACTTCCGCCAAGTCCGAGATCAATGTCATAGCACCGCGACTTAGCAATCTGTCAGCTCGTTACCTTCTCCTTGCAGATTGCGCTGCCAATCCAGGCGGCGACCACAACCCTTTAAACATTCCGCTTTTTAATTCAGCTAAGAATTTATTTGGGTTCACCGCGATGGCGTGATCGAGCTTCGCGTTGCAAAAACCTTTGCCACCAGCGCCTGAAATCGCGGCTCTTTTTGTAATGGATCAAGCATGGGATCGACTTTGAGAAAGATAAGGTCGAGCCCGGCTCCTTCCTCGTAGCTGCGTTCGAGCCATTCGATTGCCTTCTCGTTCTCACCCAGTGCCATATACAGAAGAGCGTAGCTGTAAGCTGAAACATAGCGGTGCGCTCCGATCTGCAACAGTTGCGCCAGAATTTTTAATGCTTCATCCCGCTGCCCGAGTTTTGCGTAACCTTGACCGAGCAGAGCGAGCACGAAGGGATCGTCGTCCAATTCGACCGCTTTTTTATATTCTTCCAGGGCTTCGCGCAGGTTGCCTTTCAGTTCCAACGCCTGGGCGAGATTCCAATGCGAGTAATAAAACCGCGGATCCAGGTCGATTGCTTTGTGAAACTGTTCGATCGCTTCATCATACCGTCGGGCTACCAGATAATTGGCCCCCAGATCGGCGGTGATAATGACCGATAATGGATCGAGCTCGAGGGCACGTTTTCCTTCTGCGATTGCGCGATCAAACTGGCCAACGGCCAGCAATGGCCCATCTCCGAACCAGTGGTGTGCCGTTGCGTAATTCGGATTCAACGCGATCGCGCGCTCGAATTCCCTGATCGAGCCCGCGAAATCAAAATGATGAACACACAGACTGAATCCCAGCGTGGTGTGTGCTTCGGCCAGAGTATCATCGATCTCCAGAGCCTTCTTCGCCGCCGCCTCCGCCAGCGGAAAAGAATCCTGCGGCGGTGCCGCGCCGAAACCAGAGAGAAGAATGTAGGAATCACCGAGCCCCACATAAGCCAACGCGTAGTTCGAATCCTTGTCGATCGCCTGTTTGAAATAATCGATCGCTTTCTGAAGATCAGGTCCGGTGCGTTTGTTCCAAAAATATCTTCCCTTCAGATATAGCTGGTAGGCCTCGGTATTCTGGGTCGGCTGCATGGAAATCGCATGTTGCTCCGCCCCGGTCAGCTTTGCTTGAAGTGTGTCGGCTACCTTGGCCGCAATCTCGCTCTCGACCGCGAAAATATCGATCAGTTTACGATCGAAACTGTCCGCCCATAAGTGGGCATCGGTCGCGGCATTAATTAACTGCACATTCACCCGCACTTGGTCCTGGGACTTTTGCACACTGCCTTCGAGAATATTGGCAACGCCAAGCTGCTTCGCGATCTGGGGCAGATCATTCGGCGAGCTTTTGTAACGCTGAGTCGAAGTACGCGAGATCACCTTCAAGTCCGCGACTCTTGCCAATCGCGTCAGGATTTCATCCTGAATTCCCTCGGCGAAGTAGGCGTTGTCCGAATCGCGGCTTAAGTTTTCGAAGGGCAGGACCGCAATCGAT
>Ga0209472_1001830_pt1 | contig 12128 bp, 7 predicted proteins | sample GraSoiAngelo_130_FD_185887 | JGI IMG/M metagenome (GOLD analysis project Ga0209472, IMG submission 185887) | Grasslands soil microbial communities from the Angelo Coastal Reserve, California, USA - 14_0929_02_20cm (SPAdes) (version 2) | ecosystem: Environmental > Terrestrial > Soil > Grasslands ...
GGGATCCGCCGGCGGGCACCTCGAACGTGTAGTACAAAGAGGCCTTCGTGCCCGTCTTCTCCGGGTTCACGGACGCTTCCCGGCCGTGGACCACGTAGTCGTTGATCCCATCCTTGACATAGGGCGTGCGGCTGGGCACGCCGACGAGGCGCCGGGTATTGGTCTCGTTCTCGGTGAAGAGCAGCGAGGCCGCGCCCTCGGCGTAGAGGACCCGTTCGCCGAGGTCGGGGTGGGACGCCGTGATCGCGCTGCCGGCGGGGCCGGCGGCGGCCTGCCGCAGCGCCGGGCGCGGCGCGGCGTCGCCCCACGACCACGTGTTACGGAACCAGAGGGTGGGGAGCGCGTGCAGCGTGGCTGGCTCCGGACCGCGGTTGTCCACGGTGAGCTGGACGAGGATGTCCTCGGGCGACGCCTTGGCGTACTCGACGAACACGTCGAAGTAGCGGTTGTCGTCGAACACGCCCGTGTCGATCAGCTCGTACTCGAACTCGTGCTTGCCGCGGTGGCGGTTGGTGTCGACGAGATCGCTGTAGGGGTAGGGCGGCTGCGGGTACTTGTACAGGTACTTCATGTACGAGTGGGTCGGTGTCGAGTCGAGATAGAAGTAGTACTCCTTGACGTCCTCGCCGTGGTTGCCCTCGCTGTTGTTCAGGCCGAACAGGCGCTCCTTGAGGATGGGGTCGCGGCCGTTCCAGAGCGCCAGCGCGAAGCAGAGGCGCTGCTGATCGTCCGAGATGCCTGCCAGGCCGTCTTCACCCCAGCGATACGCGCGCGAGCGTGCCTGGTCGTGCGTGAAGTAGTTCCAGGCATCGCCGCCCTCACTGTAGTCCTCACGGACCGTTCCCCACTGGCGCTCCGAGAGGTACGGTCCCCACTTCCGCCACGCGGCGCTCTTGCTGACGCGCGCCTCCGTGAGACGAGCCCGTTCGGCATCCATCGCGCGTTCCTCCTTGTCTTGACACGCCCCGCGCTCTTCATACGCCCCCGGGGGCATGCTGGCCATCGGACGTTCGTCGTATGGCCAGGGCGTTTTATCGTGACCTGCGCCGCGCCAGACTTTCGTGAGGCCCCGGGCGATGGTGTACGGCGTGACGATCAGGACAGGCCCCACGACGATCGCGGCACCGAAGTGCGCGACGCCGAGGATCAGCCACTGGGAGACCGCGTCGAAGAGGATGCCCATGAGCACGAGGTTCGTCACGCTCGCCACGCCCGACGTCGCGAGCTCGCGCCGGGCGCCGCGGTGCAACGCGAGGCCCTCGAGATACGGCGGCCGACCGGCGCGCGCGTCGCCGAGACCGCTCCGGATGCCGAGGATGATGGCGAACAGGGGCTGGAAGACGAAGCGCAGTCGCCCGGGGCCCGTGAGCCGCGCGGGGATGTTCTGGAAGAAGGCGCGCGAGAACAGATAGATCCCGCCCCGATCGTACGCGTCACGCAGCGCGCCCGGTGCCGAGATCGCGAGGACGACGAGCGTCAGCCCGGCGAGCGCGAGCGTCGTCCATCGACGGTGCACGGCGGACGTCTTGGCACGGCGCCGTCCACGGCGATCAATGCATCAGGGCGACGATCACCGGGCCCCAGGCCGTCAACAAGATATTGCCGAGCGCGTAGGGAACGGTGTAGCCGAGCGCCGGCAGCTTGCTCTGCGACTCCTCCTGCAGCGCGCGAAGGGCAGCCGTGACGGTGCCCGCTCCGGAGCAGGCCCCCAGAAGGATGAGCGGATTCATCTTCAGCACGTACCGGCCGAAGACGATCGCCAGCACGTGGGGGAGGGTGGCGACGAGGAGCCCGACGAAGATCAAGCTCGGCCCGGATTTCTGAAGCCCGGACACGAAGCTCGGTCCCGCGCCGAGACCCACCACGCCGATGAAGACGGTCAGGCCGACCGTATCGAACACCCACATGGCGGGCTCCGGAATCCGGCCGAACGTCGGGCGCAGGGCGCGCAGCCAGCCGAACACCAGACCCATGATCAGTGCGCCGCCGCTGGCGGTGAGCGTGATCGGCAACCCGCCGATCGTCACCGAGAGCAGGCCGACCAGCCCACCGAGAAAGATGCCGAGGCCGACGAAAATCATGTCGGTGGTGACCGTCGGCCGGTCGGCGTAGCCGAGAGCCTTCGCGGCCCGCTCGACGTCGGGCTTGGCACCGATGAGGTTCAACACGTCGCCACGGTCGACGCGCGTCTGCCGGGTGTACGGCATCGGCTCGCCGAGCCGCACGATCTTCCGGAGAAACACTCCGTGCGCCGCCTCGATCTGCGCCAGCTCCGCGAGGCTCGTGCCGACCAGCGCCTTGTTCGTGATCACGACGTCCAGGACCTCCGCGGGAAAGTCGAGGAGGGCCTTGTCGTTCACCTCGGGCCCGATCGTGGTGCCGCGCGCCAACGCCTCGGCGTGCGTCATCACCGCGATCACGTCCTCCTTCTGGATGATCGTGTCGGGGGTGGTCTCGATGATCTCTCCCGCGCGCCGGATGCGCGAAATAAACACGCGCACATCGGTGGGCAGGGCCTCGATCTCTGCAACGGTCCGGTTGACGAGCCGTTCGTTGGTCACCCGGTAGGCGCGCACGGCGAAATGCTGAAAGGCCGACTGCACGCCCGGCTCGTGCTCCTCGCCGCCCGCGATCTGCGCCTGCAGCTTCCGCGCCTCCTCTTTGAGATTCACCCTCATCAGCCTCGGCCCGACGTTCGGCAGGAACCACACGATGAACGCGGTGCCGATCAGGTACGTCACCGCGTACGCGACGGGGATGTTGTTCACCAGCGCGGCCTTCTCGGCGGCGGGCAGGTCGAGGCGATTGATGGCATCGGCGGCGGTGCCGATGACGGTGGATTCGGTGAAGGCTCCCGCCAGCAGCCCGGCCGCCGTGCCCATGTCGTAGACGAGGAGCCTGGCGGCCGCGAAGGCGCTCAACAGGCAACTGACGCACAGGACGACCGTGACGGCCAGCTGAGGCAGCGCGTCCTTCCTCAACCCCCGGAAGAACTGGGGGCCGACCTTGTAGCCGGTGGTGAAGAGGAACAGGTCGAAGAACACGTTCTTCACGACGGCGGGCACCTCGATGTCGAGCTGTCCGACGAGCACGCCCGCCAGCAGCGTGCCCACGACGGTCCCGAGACTGAACGAGCCGAACCGAAGCCGGCCGATGAAGAACCCCAGCGCCAGGGTCACGAAGATCGCGAGCTCCTGGTGGTCTCGGAGGGCCCCGACGAAGGAGTCCATGGCCGGTCTCCTATGTCTTCGCGGCGCGCTTGCTGGCCTCGAAGGCGTCCCGGTAGCCGCGGGCGATGGAACGGACGCCGCGCCCGATGTCGTCGTAGACATCGTCGTCCAGATTGGCGAGCGACACGCGGAGCGACCAATCGGGCGCCTCGAAGCCGCCGCCGTTCAGGAGCACGATGCCGTGGTTCTCGGCCAGGCAGAAGGCGAGGTCGAGGGGATGGACGTTCTTCTTGAGATACTCGACGGCGTCCTCACCGATGTTCTTGCGGGCCCAGAACTCGAAGTCGATCAGGCCGTAGTAGGCGTCGTACAGCGGGTTCGGCGTGACCGCCAGCCCCAGCCCGTCGATCATGGCGCGCGCGCGCCGGTGGACGATCTCCATGCACGCCTTCTGGTACCGCTTGTCGGCGTCCATCAGCTCGGCGAGCGAAAACAGGCTCATCATGACCTGCTGGGGCAGCGAGAGCCCGGCGGTGTGGTTGAGCGCCACATCGCGGCTGTCGGCGACGATCCGGTCGATGAACTTGACCCGGCGAGGCTCCAGGGTCAGCGCGCCATAGCGCTTGTCGAGCGCCTTCAGGTCTGCCTCCGGGAGCTTCGCGATCATCCTGTCGAAGATGTTGTCCTGGTGGATGGCGATCACGCCGAGCCGCCAGCCCGTGCACCCGAAGTATTTCGAGTAGGAGTAGACGCCGATCGTGTTGTGCGGCAGCTCGCCCATCAGCGAGCGGAAACCCGGGACGAACGTTCCGTACACGTCGTCGGTGAGCAGCATCAGGTCGCGCCGGCTCGTCTTCACCACGCCGGCGATCTTGCCGATCGTCTCGTTGCTGAGCGCCACGCCGGTGGGGTTGCCCGGATTGACGATGAAGAAGGCTTTGATCCGGGGGTCCTCCAGCTTCTTGAGCTCGATGTCCGTGAACTGGAAGCGGTTCTCCTGCGGCGCGCGGATGGTGACCACGTTCAGGGCGTAGTCCTCCAGATGGGTCATCTCGATGTAGGGCGTGAAGATCGGCGTGCCGAGCGCGATGGTGTCGCCGGGATGGAGCAAGCGGTTGGCCTTCAGCGACTTGAAGATGTAGCACATCGCGGCCGTGCCGCCCTCGACCGCGTAGAGATCGAAGGTGCCGGACGGGCGCGGATTGCCGCACATCGCCCACATCAGGTACTCCTGCACGATGCGCTCGTTGTGGACCAGCATGCGATCGGGGACCGGATAGTTGTCGCCGATGATCGAGTCGACGAGCTCGTGGACGAACGCATCCGGCTCGAAGTCGAACGTCTTCACGGCGAAGTCCACCATCGACGCCAGGAAGGCCACGCCCGGCATGTCGGCGTGCTTGACCAGCCACGCTTCCAGACGGCCCGCGATCCCCCGGGGCTGTGGCATCCCGGCGAGGCCGGCGGGATGCTCCATCACACGCCGGCTCTCGGTGACGGCGAACTGGCCGAGTAGGAAGAAGCCCTCGCGCGGCGTGGTCGCGATCCAGTTGGGGTTGCCGCGCCCGGCGTTGAGGAACGCCGATTGCGTGGTCTTCGACGTCTTCCTGGCCAGCTTGATCAGCTCGTCCTTGATCTCGAAGGGACTGAGGGTCTCGAAGCGGCGGAGACTCATGGGGTCCATGGTTGTCCTGATCCTTTCGGGGGCCGTCACGACAACAGGATGATGATGACCATGCCCCAGATGGTGAGCAGCGTGTTGCCGACGGCGTAGGTGACCGTATAGCCGAGCGCGGGCACCTGACTTCGGGCCTGCTCGCAGACCATGCCGAGCGCCGCCGTCGTCGTGCGCGCTCCGGCGCAGGCACCGAGGACGATCGCGGGGTCGAAGCGGAAGACGTACTTGCCGGTGAACATCGCGAGGACCAGCGGGAGCGAGGTGGCGACCATGCCCCACAGGAACAGGCTGACGCCCTGCGTCTGCAGGCCCTTGACGAAGCCCGGACCCGCCGAGATGCCGACCACGGCGATGAAGACGTTGAGGCCGACCGAGTTCATGAACCACACCGTGGACGAGGGAATGCGCCCGAAGAACGGGCGCACCGAGCGCAGCCAGCCGAACACCAGGCCCGCCATGAGGGCACCACCGGCGGTGGACAGCGTCAACGGCACGCCGCCGACCTTGGTCACGAGAGCGCCGATCAGGGCGCCGAGCGTGATCGCGCCGCCCATGAAGGCGACGTCGGCGACGTCCGTCGGCCGATCGGCCACGCCCAGGTCCTTGGCGGCGGCCGAGGTGTCCTGCGTGCGGCCGACGAGCGTGAGGATGTCGCCGCGATGAATCGTCGTGTTGGGCAGCACGGGAATCGTCGTGGCCGTCGCCCCACGCGTGATCTTGCGCAGGAAGACGCCGCGGGCCGTGGGCCGCTGGGCCAGCTCCGCGAGCGTCTTGCCGTCGACCGCCTTGCTCGTCACGTAGACGTCGACGCCTTCCACCGGCACGCTCAGCAGCTCGGGGTCCTCGACCTCCTTCGCGCCGTCCCCGATCACTCGCACGAGCACCTCGCGCGCGCCGGCGACCGCGATCACGTCGTCCACGCGCAGCACCGTGTCCGCGGTGGCGTCCTCGATCCTCCCGTTGCGGCGGAGGCGCAGGACGAAGACGCGCGCATCCGGCAGCAGCGCCTCGGCCTCCACGGCCCGAAGCCCCACGACCTTGCCGCTCGGCTGGACGCGGAAGGCGCGCAGCTCCCAGCGGTGCCAGGCTGAGCCCGCGCCTCCCTGGGCCTGGCCGCCGCCCTGCCGCTCCTCGTACGCCTTGCAGGCGGCGACGAGATCGATGCCGAGCAGCCTCGGCCCGAGCAGGGCGAGCAGGATCGCCGAGCCGACGGTGCCGAAGATATACGTCACGGCGTAGGCGACTGGCATCGCATCGAGCAGACCCTTGGCCTGGTCGGCGGCGAGCCCCAATCGATTGATGGCGTCGGTTGCGAGGCCCATCGAGGCCGAGATCGTCTGCGACCCCGCGTACAGCCCCGCCGCGTAGCCGAGGTCGTAGCCGACGAGCTTTGTGGCGAGGAGGCAGGCGCCCAGGCAAAACACGCAGACCACCGCCGCGAAGAGCGCCTGCGGCAGCCCGTCCTTGGCGATGCCGCGGACGAATTGCGGCCCGACGCCGTAGCCCACGGCGAACAGGAACATGAGGAAGAAGACCGACTTGACGTTCGGCGAGATCGTGATGCCCAGCTGGCCGATCAGCACGGCCGCCAGCAACGTGGAGGTCACCGCCCCCAGGCCGATGCCGCGGAAGGTGAACCTGCCCGCGTAGTAGCCGATGCCCAGCGCGAGGAAGATGGCGATCTCGGGGTAACTGCGCAGCGTCGCGGCGAACCAGTCGATCATGTTGCCCTCCGGCCGAGCCGATGCCCGTTCACAGGCCGCCGTTGCCTTTCCGCGCGGCCAGCGCATCCGGCCTCAGGAGCTTCAGACCCTGCGCGGCGTGGTAGCCGTGGATCTCTTTCACGTCGAGCTTGCGCATGAAGGCGATCGTCGCCTCGGTGATGACCTGCCCGGGCACCATGATCGGGAACCCGGGCGGGTAGGGGATCACGAAGTTCGCGGACACCAGCTCGGGGCCGTGCTTCAGTCGCTCGTCGATCTCCTTGCTCCCGAGCCTCACGAACTCGCAGTGTGCCTCGTCGTACGCCATGAAGAACGCCGGCCGCACGTGGCCCTCGTTGCTGGCGCCGCGCGGATTGTCGCGGAAGACGTCGTGGAAGCGGCTGAAGTTGGGCAGCTCGGGGACGTCGGTCATGAGCGACGTCACGCGCGCCGCGAAGGCGGTCAGCTCGCGCGTGCTCGCCTGCTCGAGACGGTGCTCGATCTCGCGTGAGAGGTCGGCGAGGACCTTGAGCAACAGGGCGGCGTCGCTCCGGGTGTTGTTGATGTTGGTCTGGACGAGCACGCTGTTGCGCGACGTCTTGTTGAGCTGGATGTCGAAGCGGTTGGCCAGGAGGTTCTTGAACTGCGTGCCGTCGAAGCCCGCCGCGCCGCAGATCACGGTCAGCCGCGTCGGATCGAGGGCGAACTCGTCGGTGTTCCACGCCTCGAGCGCGCCTTTCCACGTGGAATGCGGCCGGCCGTAGTCCGTGATCCCCGAGGCGCGGAACTCGGCCGGGATCATGTCCTCTGGCGTCGCGACGCGAAAGTATTTCGAGATCAGCGGGTGCGTGTTGACCTCGCGGCGGATCCGCAGCGCCAGCTCGACGGCCTTCATCGTGAGCTCGTAGCCTTCCAGCTCCATTTGCCGGCGCGCCACGTCGAGCGAGGCGAGGATCTGGAGGTTCGGCGAGGTCGACGTGTGGGTCAGGTAGGCTTCCTGAAACGGACCCTCGACCAGATGGAAGTCCTCGTCCCAGACCAGGATGAGCGAGCCCTGGCGGAGCGCGGACATGGACTTGTGGACCGAGTTCGTCTGGTAGACGCGGATGCGAACCTTGTCCGGGTCCGGCAGCAGGTGCGCGTCGAGCTGGGCGGCGGCGTCGAGCGTCTTCGCCCTGGCGGCGAACGCCTTGAACGCCTCGCGGTACGCGGGATCGCGATAGCGCGCGGTCAGCGTGGCCGCCGCCCCCATGGCCGTGCGCCGGCGGTGAAACGCGTTGAACCGCGCGAAGCCGAACCACGCCTCGTCCCACAGGAAGACGAGGTCGGGCTTGATGGCGAGACATTCCTCCATCACGCGCGCGGGATGGTACATGTGGCCGTCGAAGGTGCAGTTGGTCAGGTCGACGGCCCTGACCCGGTCGAGATTCCCCTCGGTTTTGCAGTCGAGCAGCGCCTTCTTGATCGTCCGCAGCGGCACCGCCCCGTACATCGAGTACTGCGTGAGCGGGAAGGCCTCGACGTAGTACGGCTGCGCGCCCGCGAGCACGAATCCGTAGTGGTGGGACTTGTGGCAGTTGCGGTCCACGATGACGATGTCGCCGGGCCTGCAGACCGCCTGCACGACGATCTTGTTCGACGTGGATGTGCCGTTGGTCCCGAAATAGGCGCGCTGGGCGCCGAACGCGCGCGCGGCGAGGTCCTGGGCCTTCTTGATGTTGCCGGTGGGCTCCAGCAGGCTGTCCAGGCCGCCCGTGGTCGCCGACGACTCCGCGAGGAAGAGGTTGACCCCGTAGAACTGTGCCATGTCGCGGATCCAGTTGGAGCGGAAGACGGACTTGCCGCGCGCCACCGGCAGCGCGTGGAACGTACCCATGGGACGTTGCGCGTAGCGCTTGAGGTTGCCGAAATACGGCGTGTCGTAGCGGTCACCGACACCGTCGAGGATGCTGAGGTGGACCTCCATCACTTCCTCGACGTGGTGGAAGATGCGCCGGAAGGGCGCGGCGTCCGCGGTGCTGGCGAGCTGCTCGACGGCCCGATCGGTCAAGAGATAGAGGTCGAGCTCGGGCCGGTAGCTCTTGATCCCCCGCGCCAGCGTGGTGGCGAGCGCTCCGGGCGCGACGTCGCCCGGATCCACCCGGAGGTGGCGCAGCAGGAACTCGTGCAGCACGGGCAGGTCGTGGCGCGAGCGGAACGGGAAGCCGTCATAGATCACCACGGCCTGCACGTTCGTGTTGACGATCGTCCCGATGACGCCGTCCTCGAAGCTGCCGACCTGCACGGCTTCGTACGTGAACGCGTCCTCCGGGCGACGCAGGCGGCGCATCGCGCTGCGGCCTCGCTCCCACGTGCCCGGATCGTTCGGGGTGACCACGAGGACTTCGAAATACGGCCGGTGACCCTCGCCGGATTGACCGTCCGGCGGCAGCACGTCGGCCAGACGCGCCTCGCCTTCCTCCAGCGGATCCCATGCCGCGGCGTCGTGCCGGTAGGCGCCGGTGATCAGCGCCATGGAGATCTTCTGCACGAGGCGGGCGAAGACCGCGGCGTTGCGCTCTCGGAGCGCCTCGTCGAGGGTTGCCATCAGATGCGGCCCCGGGTATGCCCAGTACTCCTCGAGTGGACCGATGTCGTCGAGCAGGCGCGCCGCGTCCGCGTGCCCCCGCTCCGCCCCGCGACCATGGGCCACGTCCGCCTCCCAGCCGCGAGCGGTGACATGCAGCTGGCGCCACTGCTCGATCCGGCCCTCCGCGGCGGAGAAGAAATCCTTCAGGTCCATCGTGCTGGGCGCGAGGGTCGTTGCCATCGCTCGTTCTCCGGGTGAAAGGGAGCCGTCAAAAGATGTCGCGCTCCCAGTTGATGGTCAGGCGGAACTGGTAGCCGAGCTGCTTGGCGTGCTCCTGATCGAGAACGGCGCCCCGCGCCCGGAACCAGAGGCCACGAAGGAACGTCGGCTTGAGCCACGGCGGGCGATAGTCGACCGTGAGGTCGTATTCGGCCTGCCGCGGCTGCTCGACCCGCGTCGTCGGGTTGATCGCGTCCCAGCCCCACGCGAAGTTGGTGAAGGCGGTGAGGCCCTGTGTGAGGATGCGTGAGAAATCGAAGGTGGCGCCGACGCCCACGGCCTTCTCGCCGGCGCGATCGAAGTCCTGGTCCATCAGCGAGAGGTAGCCGGGATAGCCGCCCCACGGGCTCTGGATGTTGTTGTCCGAGCTCGTGATCGAGAAGGCCGCGCCGAGCGTGAGATCTCCATAGATCACCTGCACGCGCGCCCCGCCGACCTGGGTCGACCAGTATTTCTCTTCCGTCCTGGCCGCGCGCGCCTCGCCGACGGCGCGCTCGTCGGTGAACTGCGCGCTCGCCCGCAGCTTCCAGTCCGCGGTGAGCGGATACAGGTAGTCGATCTCCCCGTAGGCGATGTTGAACGTGTTCTCGCCGTACACGTTGTTGAGGTCGATTCGAAGATCCTTCATGGGCGTGAGCCGGATGCCGGCCAGACCCCCGACGTCATGGTGCTTCTTGACGCCCGCCGGCACGGACATGCTCACGAAGTCGTCGGAGTTGCGCGTCTTCATGTTCCAGAGATAGCCGGTGAAATACTCGAGGATGCCCACCTTGCCGCCGAGCGTGACGGCCTCGAACGTGTTCGGGGTCATCCGGTTGTCGTGGGAGTTGACGTAACCCACGTCGATCTTCTGGCGATAGCCGGTGAACCGCGCGTAGTCCTTGTAGCGCAGCGCGCCCCATGCTTCGCCGGGAACGTAGTATCCCTTCTGGTCCGGCTGCAGGAGCAGCGTGCCGTCCCGGTCGTCCGGCGCGTACAGCGGCGCCGAGCCGTAGAACGTCGCTCCCATCGAGAACGTGTCGAACAACCAGCCCGAGCGGTAGCTGAGCCAGCCGCCGGTAGCCAGCGCCTCGTTGTCGGTGTCGTCGGGCTTGTGGCGGTTGAAGTAAAAGGTGCGCAGATGAAGGATCACGTCCGCGTCGCGCAGGAACGGCGGCAGATCCTCGGCTTTCTTCTTGAACTCCGGGAAGAGTCGATCGACGACCGGTGCCAGGGGCGGCGGCGGGGCGTCGTCGGCCCGGGCCGGGCACGCCCATCCGAGCGCGGCGGTGATCACGACGGCGACGACACTGGATGCGTATTTCAACGCCATCCTCCTTGTGTCCTCGGCATGCTAGTGATGCGTCGTGCGCGCGCCAATCGGACCTTGGGCCGATGCGACCAGAGCTGGGACGAAGCGCGCACGCCCCGTCAGGGGGCTTGGCCCCCAAGCTGGTCCGTGACGCGCCAGATCTCACGCGCGACGATGCTGCGGCGGTCGTCGGCGATGACCCCCTCGACGGTCACGCGCTCGCCGGCGCGCAGCCCTCGGTGCGCGGCCTGGTCCGCCTGCCGCAGATCGACCGCGACGCTGCCGCCGCCCGTCATGACCTGCATCCTGGTGGCCGCCACCCACTGCACCTGGCCGTCGATCCTGACGCGCTCCTGTGCGTCGGGAGCGGTCACGGCGAGCGTCAGCAGGACCACGAAGACGAGCACCCCGGCGGCGGATCTTCGACAACCCATGTCGGCACGGTAGCGACGCGCCGGCGGCACCGGCTATAGGACGTTGGCCCCATTTCTTGCCGGTCCGAGACATTGCCGGCCCTAAGGCCAAGGTCCGATGGTGGTCCAGATCGGCCAGTGGTCGAATGATCCCGGACAACGCATTCAGCGCGGGAGGACTCAGCGTGAGAGCCCTGATGCTCGTTGGCATTCTTCTCGTTGGCGCGTCGGTGGCCGACGCCGCGGCCCTCTACGATGGCTCGGTGCCCATGAAGTGCACGATCGAGACGGTGTTCGTGTGCCACGAGGCGGCGATGTGCACACGTGGGACTGCGCAGACCGTCAGCCTTCCCTCGGTCGTCACGGTCGACGTCGGCAACCGTCTCATCAGCGGCTCGGCTTCGGGCCGGACCGCCCGGATCACCTCGTTCGGCCGCGGCGCCGGGCAGCTCATGATTCACGGCGAGGAAGCCGAGACCCTCGGCAAAGCGTGGGGGGTCGCGGCGCCATGTCGGGCGCGGTGCTCTCGCCGGTCGGTGGATTTCTGATGTTCGGCGCCTGCTCGGCGCCCTGAGTCGCCGGCGAGCCGCAGCGCCTAGGCGGCGACGACGCCCGGAGCGATGCGCGCGACGATGTAGCCACCGACCGCCCCCGCGCCGAAGCCAGGGGCGAAGATCCGCATCGGACGAGTGAGGACGCCGTCGCGGACGGCGTCCTGCAGCGCGAGCGGGATGCTCGCGGACGAGGTGTTTCCCACCCGATCGATGTTGAAGTAGAGGCGCTCGGGAGGGAGGCCGGCGGCCTCGGCGATGGCCGTGACCATCGTCTTGTTGGCCTGATGGGGAACGACCAGCTCGATGGCATCGAGCAGCGAGCCACTCTCGCCATCGGGATGTGGAAGGGCCATCAGCTCTGCGATCATCTGCTCCATGTAGCGTTTGACCAGGGCCCGAACATCCGGGCCGTAGACCGTCACGTTGTTGTCGAACTCGGGGTTCGGCCAGATGATCGACTCGACCTCGCTC